>FWPV01014029.1_pt1 | contig 11887 bp, 7 predicted proteins | sample 2228371 | NCBI WGS metagenome assembly FWPV01 (sample SAMEA103939776, study PRJEB20133) | metagenome | reverse complement strand
AAGGGATTATTTCAGTTTACCAGAAACTAACAGGATAATAGAGTTATCCAGAGGGAGGCTTATCATTACACCAGCACCGACAACTGAACATCAGGAAATTTCAAGCAGATTACATCTTTTAATTGGAAACTTTGTGCTATTAAAAAATCTAGGTATAGTGTGTTACTCGCCCATAGACGTCAGATTATGTGAAGGAACCATAAGACAACCTGACATAGTTTTCATGAAGAATGAACATAAAGATAGAATAACAGAAAAATATTGGGGCATACCGGATCTTGTTATAGAGATATTATCAGAAGGGACAGAAATACAGGATAGAACAGAAAAATTTGCTGAATATGAAAAGGCAGGAATACCTGAATACTGGATCGTTGATCCAGCTAAAAGGACTATAGAAATTTATGTGTTAGAACAAGACACTTACAAGTTAATGAGCAAATCTTGTGCTGGTGAATTTGCTTCTTCAAAAGTATTAGATGGTCTTCAGATTGCTGTTGATGATATTTTTACGCAAAGACAATGAAAAAAATAAGCCAAGCATAAACTTTAGTTGCTTAACCATATTTTAGTGAATTTTTTATCGGTTATGTTTTGCAACAGTTTTCTCTGTAAATGCAGTTTATTCAAATGTTTAATCGCTTTCTAGCAGGCAAGCAAGGAGAGACACGGAGGCACGGAGAAAAATTAATCACAGAAAACACGAATAAAACAAGCATTACATTAGGTTCGTAGTAGCCCGATTCATCGGGCGTTATAAAAAATAACGCTCAATAAATTGAGCTACTACAAACACTTGCTTTTCGTATAATTCGTGATTAAAAATATAATTTATCTCCGTGTCTTTGAGTCTCTGTGTTTTAACTTTATAATGATAGTTCATAATATTTATGTTCTGTGTGAGTTGTTGTTTAGGGCTTGTGGACGTAAAATTTATGCTTGGTTCATATATATCCGGAAGCAAATTTGCTTAAGGTTTTACATTTTGATTATTCCTTGATATCAACTCTATATAACCAGATGTTGCCAAAAATATGCGCTTGTCTTGGCACAATACGTTTTAGTCTTGTTAATTCCAGAATAGCCAAAAAAGTGACAATTATCTCTAACCTCGTGCTATGACTTGAAAACAGTGATGAAAATTCCACTCTTTTATGATTCTCAAGTATCCTTATTATTTCATCAATCTTTTTTTCAACAGTAACAGTTTCTTCTATTAACTCCGTTGCTTGTTCTTCGGGCAGTGTTTTTATAATATTATAGAATGCTGAAATAAGATCAAATAAGCTCACTGTGAATTTATACTCTTTAATTTCAAAATCCTCAATTACCGGGTCTGTAAATGATCTGGTATACAACTCACTCTGGATATCTTCTTTCCTGGCTAATAATATCGCTGCTTCTTTAAACTTTTTATATTCCAATAACTGCCTTACCAGTTCTTCACGAGTCATCATTGGTTCTTCATAATCATCAGTTGCCCCGGATGGCAATAATGTTTCCGATTTTAAGTGTAAAAGTGTTGCAGCCATGAGTATGAATTCGCCTGCGATCTCAAGGTCTAGAGATTCCATAATGCTTAAGTATTCCATATACTGGTCTGTTATTTTCGCTATAGGTATATTATATATGTCAATCTCATTTTTCCTGATGAGATAGAGCAGAAGATCGAGAGGTCCCTCAAATGTTTCAAGTTTTACAGTATACATAGATTTAATAGTAGGTTGGGTTTTGTCCCCATATCCAAAAATAGCATTCTGCCTGCTTGGCAAACAACTTTAAAAGTCTTATAGTTTAAAAGCAGATATAATGAGATTCAATACAAAAGCAAAAAGTTTTCCTAAAAAGCCAAAATACATGAGACCTATTAAGAAGATAAACATAAAGGGACTCATTCTAATATATTTACTAGCATATTTATCAGGTAATATTGATTCGATTACCCTTGACCCATCAAGAGGTGGAATAGGAAGCATGTTGAATACCAAAAGTATAATGTTAATATACATGCAGATAAACAAAAAGGTGTAAAACGGTGAACCAGAATAAAAAATACCATATCTACTGCCAAGCTTCATAATTGCAATAAATACTAATGCCCAGATCACATTTGCACCTGGACCTGCCAGTCCTACCAGCATAATATCTCTTCTGGGATTGCGAAGGTTATAAGGATTTACTGGAACAGGTCTTGCAGACCCTATAGCAAACCTCCCACCGGAGGATATGAGCAATAGTATAGGCATGATTATAGTCCAGAATATATCAATATGCACAAGAGGATTCAAAGATAAACGTCCGGCATTTTTAGCTGTTAAATCACCACAACGATAAGCCATCCAACCATGTGCATATTCATGAAATGTGGCAAATATTATAAATATAGCAAAATTAAAAATAGCTTGAGTTATTAGATCCATAGAAATTCCTTTTAAAATCTTTTTTATCCAGAGTAAGATAATATACTTGATTCATTAATTGGCATAAACAGCTTCTCGTAACCCTTTAATATATCCTATGGCAAATAATCTACCAATTGATGAATATCCAGGATTCTGGTTGTTATCACCCTCCATTGTCGGGACATGGTCAGGTCTGCATACGCCATCAAAACCAATATCACGATAAGCCTTCATGCATTCCAGCATATTGGTTTGTCCATCATCATGAAAGGTTTCAACAAATTTTTCAGGTGTGCCGCGAACATCACGGAAATGAACAAAAAATATTTTTTCTTGCTTTCCAAAATGCCTTATGACGGATGGAAGATCATCTGTCATCAATGTAAAATTTCCTTGACATAAAGCAATGCCGTTGACTTTGCTGGGATAAAGGTCGATCAATTTTTGGAAATTTTCTATACTTCGCATAATTCGTCCGATACCCCTGATTGGTGAAACGGGAGGATCATCAGGATGCATTGCTAATTTGACGTTAGCTCTCTCAGCGACAGGTATTACCCGGTCAAGGAAATATTTTAAGTTATCCCATAATTGCTCTTCGGTGACAATGCCATATTCAGTTAAAGGTTCATTGCGCATTAAATCATGATCATAACCAGTTGCTAGTGCCCCTCCGCGAGATATTACATTTGATGAAGTCCGTAACCAATTGAATACTGCCATCCATTCATAGCACCATACGGAAATTCCTAATACGCCCATATTTCTAATTAATTCGCATGCACTTTCAATTTCTTCATCCCGACCAGGTAGTCCCAACTTCGCTTTATTTAATGGTGGGCGACTCTCTATCACCTCCATTGTAAATCCTAAAGATTCATATTCTGATTTTAGGCGAGATAATGATTTGTAACTCCATGGGAGGCGATCTTTGCTTACATTTAGTCCTTGACTGAAATCCATGACTCCAACAACATGATTAAGCCCACATTGTTTAGCCATCCTGGATAAAGAAATATCTTTGGGTGAGAATACTTCAGCTATTTTTATCATTTTTTCCCCTCTTTGGCTTTTTTATTGGCACTGAAAAAATTCCTTTCTCCTTCTTAAACTCCATGTCTCTTTCATGGTTAGTTCTTCATTCTATCTTTTACAATGCCTTTATTTATATAAGTTTTCCAGTTAATGTATAGTAGGGGTAGGTTTCGTTATTTATGCGAAAAAGTTTACCAGGAAAAACTATTATCTTTGCTAAATAGATATTAAATATGCAAACAAAACCTACCCCTACAATGTTATCCATTTATATAACTGAAAAAGTCGTATTATTTATTTGTTTTTCTTAAAATTATGTAAGACTTATCCTCTTTTGCTGCTGTATCTATCAACTGTTTTAAGTTAGCATAACTCTTTGATGGTATGACATTGTTATTGAAATCCATTTTTGTGTGATATTTTATCGACGATTTTCCATTGTTTTCATATTTTCTTACAAAACTGCCAAAATCGAAATTAGCTGATAAATTATCAGGTAAATAAGCTACTTCATATCCTGCTGGAAAATTTAAAGTAAGGTTCCTTTCTGTTGACATATTATATGTGAGATGAAAATCATATAATCTATCCGCAGAATTACCAACAAGAGCTGCAAAAGAAGAATAATCTTCGCTAGGTAGTGAAAATACAATAACTTCTCCATGATCATAAGCATACTTCGGACAGGAAAAATCTACACTTATTTCCAGAGGCTTGTCCATGTTATAAAGATCAGATATTGTAAGTCCATCTATTTTAACACCAGGATAACGTGTGTTATATGCGCTTTCAAAGTATTCTTTTATTTTATCAGATTTCGTCAATCTATATACCGCCCTAAGATAAATATCAGATTGTCCTTTAGCTATTATTCTTTCCCAGCCATGTATCGAGCCATCCTCGAGTATATTTATCTCACTTGTTAAATCCATTTTATTATATTCAGAAGGGAATAATGGTGTATCGACGAACTCTCCTTTATCTTCGCCGATAACAAATGCTTTGCGCCCTTGATCACCTGCTGGTAAATCGCCATATTTGCACGTAGATACGGTCGGATCAAGCCATATATAACCGCCATCTTCCAGAGGTATAGCTGTAATAACATGTGAAAACTGGGCTATGGATGGTATATCAAGATCGATCAATTTTCCAGGATATGGATTTATAAGAGCTTGATAAGCATTAACTCCGATATGTCTGAGCATAGCGGATAACAAAGTTGTTTTATCTTTGCAATCACCATATCTATACTTAAAAACTTCTGAAGCGGCATAAGGTTGATAGGCTCCCTGACCAAGTTCGATAGCTACATATCTAATTTCGGATGCTACAAACTCATAAATGGCTTTTATCTTTTCATCAAGGGTTTCTTTTCCCTGAGTTAATTCCCTGACTTTTTGCATTACGATTTCATCATGCACGTTAAACATATCCTCATCTTTCCTGATACTATAAATTTTATTTGTATCAGTTATTAACCATTTCGTGTCTTCTTCCTCCACCGTTAACTCTGCATTTTCTGAAAGTTGTATATTATTATTTGCAAACTCCTGCTTCAGGGATTCTGATAAATAATTATCATTCAATTCATTTTCATAATCCTTACTTATGCTGAATATTTGTATACTATCAAATTTTTCTTGTGGTAGTGCAATCTCTTTATACCATTGATAAACCTCGTCCCAGGACTCTGTTGAGGTAAAGAATAGAGAAGGGATAACATCTTCTAATGGTGGCATGGCAAGTTCTGTTGGTAGACTGGGATTATTCTTTGATATCCATATATATGTGAGGCTTTTTTCATCTTCAGTTATTACAGGCTCAATCTGGCAATTATGAAGTTTCCATTTTATTTTGAAATCTTTCGGCGTGCGTATAATACATTTAGCGTTCAATATTGGTTCAGACGATTGAAAATTCATACTCCCCCAGACCCATGGCTTTTCAGTAACATCTTCAGCATCTTCCAGTGTAGCCTTATATTCTATTATCACCCCCGGTTGAAGAGATGGCATAGAAACTACCTTTAGCATAATATCTGAATACATATTATAGGCTGATAATTCTGGTAAAGTAATATCATGATATGCGTCTAATGCGGCATGGATCTCTGTTCCGTCAGGGAGTATAGTTCTTGCCAGGTTCACTCCAATATTTTGGTATCTTGAATTGAATGGAACAGCAATTTCTCCATATTCTGCAATTCCTATTTCATCTATGATTTTTATTAGCAGGTGTATAGTATATCTTAATCTTCCAGTTTCCAGAAGTTCATAGCTCAATTTATCCAGTAAAATGATTGCACTTGCATTAGGATATTCTTCTGCAGAGGGAGCATTAGTTATTAACTGCTCGATATCATCTTTGACGATCTCAACTGGTTTAACCTCGTATGTTGCTATACCCGATTCTTGAAAAGCTTGTAATCTTGATCTTGCAAATTCATTATCAGGATTTATCGCCAGAACAGTATTATATTCTGTAATAGCAGATTGATAATCTCCTTGAAGTTCATATATCTCTCCAAGTCTATTATGAGCTTCCACATCTGCTGGAAAACGTTCAAGAGTTTTCTTGTATTCTGCGATGGCTTGGGTATGATTTTTTTCTTCTTTATATATAAGCCCTAAAAAGTTATGAGTGTTTTTACTTTCGGGATCATTCATCTCTGGATCAAGTTCTGATGCCTTTTGAAGGTAAGTTTTTGCGGATTCTGTATTTCCCAACATTTTATAAGATAGTCCAATATGATTTAAGGCATAAAGGTTGTTGGGATCAATGCTAAGTGTTTTTTCAAATTGTTTTATCGCGGACAGCCATTCTTCTTGATTTATATATATAAATCCTATGAAATTATGTGCATGAATGTTATTCGGTTCTGTTTTTAATATTTCGTTAAATTCATTTAATGCGAGATCGTTTTTGCCATCTTTGGCATAAGCTTCTCCTAGTTTTCGGCGAATTTGTGTCGATTTGGGGTCTTTTTTCACTGCCTGTGAATACGATTCTATTGCTTTCGAATAATCACCATCTGTGAGATATCTATCACCTTCCTGCTCGTAAAAACTTACTTCATCATAAGGAATTTGTGGACGTTCTTTGCCTCCGAATATGGCACATCCAACAAATAGAAAAATGATTGAAAATATTAGAATATATTTATATACGAAACCTGGTTTCATAAAACTCTCCTTTTGTGTAATTGCTTTTGATCTACATAAATTTTAGCATTATTTTGTCAAAATGGTCAATAACAATCAAAAAACCTAATATATTCATACTTGATTTATATAGTTAAAAATGATAATGTAGTATTTGAACATCTTAAATAAGAAATAAGGAGTGATCAGAATATGATATTTTATCAGATACGAACAGGTGGAGATAGAAACTTTGGCTATTTCATCGGTGATGAAGATACCAGAAAGTCAGCTGTTATAGACCCATCTTATTCACCCGAAAAGTTTATAGAAAAAGCATTTGAGAATGATATGGAAATTAAATACATTATTAATACTCATTCTCACGGCGATCATACTGAAGGTAGCTATATGCTTAAAGAAAAGACGTCTGCAGAGATTGTCATGCATAAGTCCGCTCTTATAAAACATGATATTTCAGTTGAAGATGGAGATATTATTAAATTAGGAAAAATCGAACTGAAAATAATACATACACCGGGTCATACTCCCGATAGTATCTGCATACTGGCTGAGGATAAATTGATGACAGGTGATACGCTTTTTGTCGGAAAGGTCGGAGGAACAAGCACTGATGAATCAGCAAGAATTGAGTTTGATAGTTTATTTAACAAAATAATGAAATTAAGCGATAATATTGAAGTTTATCCCGGTCATGACTATGGTGTTGCGGTAAAATCAACCATTAAAAATGAACGCGAAACAAACCCATTTATATTGCGTCCAGATTTCAAAGACTTTAAATGGCTAAAGGATAATTGGACTACCTATAAGCTAGAGCATGGTATAAAATAAAGAAAATGCAGGATCAGAATATAAAATATGCAAATATAGTTTTTCCTATACCTGTGGATATGATATTCACATATCTAATTCCAGAGGAGTTTCGCAATAGGATACAGGTTGGTATGCGTATACTTGCTCCCTTTGGAAAAAATGATAAAGAAACAGAAGGAGTTGTGGTTGGGCTAACAGCTGAAGAGCCGGAAATAAAAGAGATAAAAGAAATATTAGATGTTATTGATGAAGAACCGTTTTATTCGAAAGATATATTAAGTTTGACAAAATGGATTTCTGAATATTATCTTTCATCCTGGGGTGAAGCATTAAAATGTGCTACTCCTGCTGGAATAAGCACAATAAGCAAACGCTTTGTCAGTATTAATGAAATACCTGATCGCGACAAACTGCTTGCAGAACTCACTAAAACAGCTCCACGCCAGGCACAGGTGCTTACAGCTCTGATCTGGGAAGGCAAAATGACCGTTCAAAAGCTAAAGACTATGGTAGAGTCTAAGGGAATTTATTCTACATTGTCATCACTTGCATCAAAAGGTTATATCAATATAAGCACAGAAGTCTCCGCACCGATGGTTAAACCTAAAACCGCTAGAGCTGTTCGACTGGCAAAGTCTCCCGATGATCTAAAAGAGATATTAGAAACCTTAAAAATCTCCGCTCCTAAGCAAGCGGAAATATTAGAAATACTAATCTCAGAGAAAGGACAACTAATACCCTTATCAAGACTTGTAAAACTTGCCAGAACAAGTTTGACAGCCATAAAGGCTCTTGAAAAGAAAGAATTGGTTGTAACTGATGAAATAGAAATAATTAGGGATCCATTAGAAGGTGAAATATTTGATACAACAAAAAATCTTAAATTAAATCCCGATCAGGATAATGCTCTAAAAGAAATAAGTCGCGCCATCGATAAAGAGAGATCGGAAGTTTTTTTAATATTTGGTGTTACTGCTAGTGGAAAAACTGAAGTCTATATGCAAGCTATAGGAAAAGTATTAGAAAAAGGCAAATCCGCAATAGTGCTTGTGCCTGAAATATCACTTACACCACAAACAGTTTTCCGATTTGCGTCACGGTTTGGCAATAGAGTGACTGTGCTTCATAGCAAGATGTCAGAAGGCGAACGGTATGATCAATGGCGTCGGATAAAATCCGGACAATCCGATATTGTTGTTGGGGCAAGGTCAGCGATCTTTGCACCGATGCCAAACCTCGGTCTGATAGTCGTTGATGAAGAACATGAAACTTCTTATAAACAGGAAGATTCTCCAAGATATCATGCCAGGGATGTAGCCATAAAAAGAGCAGAAATAACTAATTCTATAGTCGTTCTGGGTTCTGCAACACCGTCATTAGAGAGCTTCTATTTAGCATCAAAAAAGAAATATAACCTTGTATCTCTTCCAATGAGAGTGGATAACGTAAAACTTCCACCTGTTGAAATTGTTGATATGAGGGCTGAACTCACTCAAAAACACAATAAGTCAATTTTTTCTATAAGCTTACAGGAAGCAATTGAAGACCGATTGGCAAGGGAGGAACAGACAATATTATTCCTTAACCGCCGAGGCTTTTCAACTTTCGTATTGTGCAGGGAATGTGGCTATGTTGCAAAATGCAGGAACTGTGATATCTCACTAACTTATCATTCGAGTGGTGATATGTTAGTTTGCCATCACTGTAATTTTCGTCAACCTCCACCCGTTTTATGTCCTATTTGTAAGGGCAATTATATAAGACATTTCGGCACAGGAACACAAAAAGTTGAGGAATCCGCAAGAAAAGCCTTTCCAGAAGCTAGTATAAAAAGAATGGATGTCGATACAACGACACGAAAAGGTGCTTACAAAAGAATATTAGATGCTTTCAAGAATCGCGAGATCGATATTCTTATAGGCACACAGATAATAGCCAAAGGACTTGATTTCCCAAATGTTACACTTGTTGGCGTCATATCAGCAGATACAGCCATAAACCTTCCAGATTTCAGATCAGCTGAACGCACTTTCAATCTCCTGACCCAGGTAGCCGGTAGAGCTGGAAGAGGAGAAGCAGGTGGTGAAGTTATAATACAAACATATAACCCTGAGCATTATAGCATTCTTGCTGCTAAAGACCATGATTATAGAAGCTTTTATAGACAGGAAATAGCTAATCGTGAGTTGCTTTCATATCCACCATTTACGCATTTTGCAACAATTCTATTAAAAGGTAAGTCTGAGACTCTAACTGCTAATACTGCTGAAACTTTAGAAAGCATTATGAGATCAATTCAAGAAGCTAATTATCCTGATCTGGAAATATTAGGTCCTGCACCTGCACCGTTAGCAAAGATAAAACAATATTATCGCTGGCATATTTTACTAAAATCTGTAGAACCAAAAAATATAAAAGGACTTTTTGAGCAGACTAAAAAAAACCTACCTTCTGCTATAATAAGAGGTGATGTAATTATGTCAATAGATATGGACCCATTAACATTGTTATGAGCAATACCAGAAATTCATAGGAGGGTAATAACTTTGGATAAACTTAATGTTGCAGTTGTTGGAGCCGGACGCAGATCCGCCTCAGCATGGCTACCTGCTATTGATGCACTTAATGATCAACTCAGGTTAATTGCTATTTGCAATACTGGCGCCCCGCGTGGAGAGGAACAGGCAAATAAGTATGGTGTGAAATGGTATGATAACGTTGATAAAATGCTTGATAATGAAAAACCAGATTTTGTAGCTATTATTGTGAACCCTAATCAAACGCATATTGTCTCTAAGTCAGTTTTAGATAGAGGCATCAGCTATATAACGGAGACTCCCATAGCAGCAACACTGGAAGATGCTGATATGCTAATAAGTATAGAAAAAAAAAAAAGAGCTTATATTGAAGTCGCTGAAAATCTTTATCGTATGCCTTCGGAGCGTATAAAACGTGAGTTAATCCTGAGTGGAATATTTGGCAAGATATTACGCGGACATAATAATAGCCTAACTCATGATTATCATGCAGTAAGCCTTATCAGGAGCTACATCGGCTTTGATGTACCGATAAAGAGGGTTATTGGAATAGAAGGCAGGTTCCAGGTGGAACCTCACAACTACCGCGGTTCTATAACGGATAATGAATTCACAAGCCATGAGATATATTTTTTTGAAAATTCCGCATTGGGGTTCTCGCATTTTACAAGTTTAACCTGGGGTTCGCCATTGCGTGGCATAAATTCCACAGAATTCTATGGCGAAAAGGGCATGGCTGTCGGTGATAAAATTTTCATTCTCAAAGACGAGAAAACTAATCAGCAGATCAATATTAAACGACTTACATGCAATGTTGATGGTATGGAAGTTCTTGATAAATATGTGGCTGATACCGATCCTGAAATTATATGGGATAATCCTTTCAAAAAATATAAAATAAGCGATGGATTGATAACAATAGCCTCAGAATTAGCAAGCATCATGAAATCTGTCCGTGAAAATGTTGAGCCAGAATATGGAGCAATAAACGGGAGAATAGATCGCCAGGTGGATTTAGCAATCAGTGAATCTCACAGGAAAGGTAATATTCCCATAGATATTAGTTAAATTTATTCCATTTTAAAGCATTTTAAGGCTTATGGTAGGCTCAATGCTATTTTTGAGTAAAACATGCTGTCTAGCTTGTTCTCTATATCCAATACAAGATGATTAAATTTTATATGCGGAGCATATACATAAGAAACATGCTGTCTAGCTTGTTATATAAGCAATTAGGCGTATATCTGAGATTATTATTTTCTATAAGGAGAATTTTATGTCAAATGGACTTCCCCCATTAAAGATTACTGATGTAAAAACAATACTGACTGCTCCTAACGGTATAAGATTAGTTATCGTAAAGGTTTTTACGAGTGAGCCAGGTCTATATGGGCTTGGTTGTGCTACCTTTACCCAAAGACCTCTAGCAGTTAAAACTGCTGTCGATGAATATCTTAAACCTTTTCTGATCGGCAAAGACCCTGACCAGATAGAAGACATATATCAATCTGCATTCGTTAGCTCTTATTGGCGTAATGGACCTGTCCTTAATAATGCTTTGAGTGGTGTTGATATGGCTTTATGGGACATCAAAGGTAAACGAGCTAATATGCCTGTTTATCAATTGTTAGGTGGGAAATGCAGGCATGCTGCTGCACTTTATGCACACGCAGGAGGTAGAGACCCGGAAGAGGTTGCTGATAATATCAGAAAATATATGGAACAGGGTTATCGTTATGTTCGTGCGCAGGTATCAGTTCCGGGATATTCTGTATACGGATGGGGAGGCGGTAAACCAAAGGGCAGGATATGGACTCCTATAATGCCGGGACAGGAAACATTTGAACCCACTCCTTATGTAAATGCAGTAATAAAGCTATTCGATTATCTTCGCACCAATCTTGGTAATGATGTTGAACTCTTACATGATGTT
>FWPV01014028.1_pt1 | contig 11888 bp, 11 predicted proteins | sample 2228371 | NCBI WGS metagenome assembly FWPV01 (sample SAMEA103939776, study PRJEB20133) | metagenome | reverse complement strand
ACTCCGCGGGCAGGTACGAAAGCCCTGCCTGCCAACCGCGTTACCCTACCATGCTTCTGTCGCCTTTTTTCACGATTTGGTTGCTGAGCTGCACGAACTGGGCCACACTCAGGGTTTCGGCCCGGCGGGCCGGGTCAATGCCTGCCTCCTGCAGGATGGCCAGAAGCTGGGAGGGTTGCAGCCCGAAGGCCGCGGCCTGGGCTGCCAGGGTGTTTTTCAGGGTCTTGCGTCGTCGGGCAAAGGCGGTTTTGACCACCAGCCGGAAGGTCTCTTCATCCCGGGCTTCCGGGCTGGGGACCGCGGGTTGAAGCTCCAGCACCACGGAGCTTACCTGGGGCGGGGGATAAAAATTGGCCGGCCCTAAAGTAAACAGCTTTCGGAGCCGAAAATGATACTGCGCCATTACGCTCAGGATGCCATAATCCTTGCCCTCGGGTTTGGCCAGGAGGCGATCCCCCACCTCTTCCTGAACCATAAGCACCGCCAGGGAAAAGGCCGCCTTGTCTTCCATCAGTTTAAACAAAAGGGGCGAGGTGATGTGGTAAGGCAGGTTTCCCACCACTTTGAGGGGCTGGCCGGCTTCCTGCCGCGCCTTCTGAAAGTCGAACTGAAGGACGTCTGTTTCGAGGATGCGAAGGCCGGGATGGGCCGGCACCAGCTCAGCCTGCAGATAGGCGACGAAGGCTTTGTCCACCTCCAGGGCGATCACTTCTTTGGCCGCTTCGGCCAGAAGCGCGGTCAGGGCCCCCAGCCCCGGGCCGATTTCCACGATCACGTCCTGAGGGCCCACCTCCAGCGCATCCACAATACGCCGGGCTTGATGCGGATAAACAAGAAAATGCTGGCCAAGGGATTTCTTAGGCCTCAGACCCAGGCGCTGGAGAACGGTCTTGGGGGACGGCAGGGACACAGTCGGTCTCGCGCATTTTGAGGATTTTGGCCCGGCGCAGGCGCTTTGCCGCCCACAGGGTCAAAAAATAGGAAATGAGGGCGGGCGGCAGGGCGATAATCACCCCGCCCACCTGCAAGGCCAGGCCGCCGCGCCACAGCAGGTCAAGAAGGCTGAAGAAATCCAGAGAACTGGGAAAGTTTAGAGGATTCTGACGGAAAAGGATTAATTTGCCCACCCGGTAGGCGGCGTAATACAAAGGGGGCATGGTGACCGGGTTCATGACGCAGATGCCCATGAGCGCGGTGACCGGAGACACCCGGAGCAAAGGGGCCAGAAACAAAACCGTCACGGTGTGGAAAGGGACCGTGGGGGTGATGCCGATGAACACGCCCAAGGCCATGCCCCAGGCGAGCTTCTGGGGGCTGTCCTGAAGCCGCTTGAATTTCAGCCAGTAATAGCGGACTTTGCGCCTCAGGGTCATGGCGAAGAGGCGGGCCCGGGGGAAGCCCTCCCATGGTGGTCTTCTTCCCGCAGACGGCGGCGGAGCACCTTGCCCACCATGCTTTTGGGCAGTTCCCGGCGAAATTCGATAAATTTCGGCAGCTTGTAGGTGGCGAGGCGGGGCCGGCAGAAATCCCGGACCTCGTCTTCCGTAAGGTTGGCCTCGTCCCGGGGCACGATGACGGCCTTCACCACTTCCCCCCGATAGTCATCGGCCACGCCGTACACCACGGCCTCCTTCACCTGGGGGTGCTGGTAAAGCACCTCCTCCACCTCCCGGGGGAAAATCTTGAAGCCCGCGCTGATGATCATGTCCTTTTTCCGGTCTATTATATAAAAATACCCGTCTTCGTCCATTCTGGCAAGGTCGCCGGTAAAAAGCCAGCCGTCCCGGAGGGCCAGGGCGGTTTCCTCCGGCCTCTGCCAGTAGCCTTGCATGACCTGGGGTCCCCGGATGATGAGCTCCCCCACCTCCCCCGGCGGCAGCTCCCGGACGCCGGTCGCCTCGTCCACCACTTTGGCCAGGGTGCCGGGAAAGGGCAGACCGATGCTCCCGGAGGGGCGTTTGCCCAGGAGCGGGTTGAAGTGGGTCACCGGGCTGGCTTCAGTGAGCCCGTAGCCTTCCAGGATGCGGCAGCCGGAGAGGCTTTCGAACTTTTCCCGCACCTCCAGGGGCAAAGGGGCCGACCCGCTGACGCACAGCCACAGGGAGGAGAAATCAATCCTGGGGAGCTCCGGGTGATTGCAGAGGGCCACAAACAGGGTAGGCACCCCCGGAAGTATGGTGGGCCGGTGCTTTTTCAGCATCCGCACAAATTCCTGAATCTCAAACCGGGGCAGCAAAAGGACTGTAGCGGCCTGGGAGACGCTCCAGTTGAGGCACACAGTAAGGCCGAAGACGTGGAAAAGGGGGAGCAGCCCCACCACCCGCTCCTGGCCGTAGCGAACCTGCTGCATCCAGGCGTTGATCTGGGCCACGTTGGCCATAAGATTGCCGTGGCTGAGGATGGCGGCCTTGGGTGTGCCGGTGGTGCCGCCGGTATATTGCAAAATGGCGATGTCCTCCGTCCGGGGCCGCGGCGGATCCGCCAAGGGCGAAGCCTTGAGTAGGCCGGTCCAGGCCGTTCGGCCCGGCCGGGACCGGAAACCCTGAGGCAAACTCTGCCACCAGGCCTTTAAAGGATAAAGCCAGGACAAGGGCCAAGTCAAATAGTGGGCCAAGCGAACGACGATGACCTGTTCCAGGTTTATCTCCGCCGAGGCTTCCTCCGCCTTAGGGAGCAAATGGTCCAGAACCACAAGAAACCGGGCGCCGGAATCGAGGAGCTGTTCCCTGATTTCCTTGGGGCTGAGGAGGGGATTCATCAACACCACCACCGCGCCCAGGTGCAGGGCCGCGTAGTACGTCAGAACCAGCTGCGGGCAATTGGGGAGCATTACGGCGAGGCGCTCCCCCTGCTCCAGTCCCAGGTCAGCAAGGCCCTGGGCCAGCCGGGCGGCTTGTTCTTTTAAAGCGGCATATGTCAGGCGGCGGCCGAAGAAAACCAAGGCCGGCACGTGAGGCGCCCGGGCCGCGGCCTGGCTGAGCAGCCAGGGCACGGAACGGTCCGGCGGGTCTATTTGCCCGGGCACGCCCGGGTCATAATGCCGCGCCCAGGGCAAAGACATGGCCCCCCTCCGTGTCAATGGCAAGTTGACTGACTCCGGAATGCATATCAGACGGCACCGGAAAGGCGCGCCAGGCAATGGGACGCGCGGCCGCAAGGCGGGCCGCGATGGCTTCAAAAGCCGCACCTGGCGGCTTCGGGACCTTCAATGGGGCTGGCAGTCGCCGCCCCCGCAGCAGGAGCATTGGCTTAAATCTTCCGGCGTGGCCTCCCGCACCCCCCGAATGGTGAAATCGATTTCCACCTCCTTGCCGGCCAGAGGATGGTTGAAATCGATGACCACGGTGTCGGGCTTCACTTCCACCACCACGAAATGGACCGGGTGGTTGTCATCGTCCAGGGTTTCGAAGACCAGCCCCGGACGCAGATCCGCTTCCGGACCGAATTCGGCGCGGTTCACTTCGATAATGAGTTCCTCGTCCACTTCCCCGTAAGCTTCCGAGGGCGCAAGATGCACGTGTTTGCGCTCATTTACGGCCATGCCCAGCATGGCGGCTTCCAGGGCGGGCGGCATCATCCCGTGTCCCATGCAGAAGGAGATGGTTTCCGGGACGCCGCTTGCGGGAAACGTCTGGCCTCCCTGCAAACGGATAAGGTAATCAATGGTGACAAAGGAATTTTCGCTGACTTTCACTTAGGCCCCCGGTGCGGTTTTGGGCCGCAAAAGAGTGGTTTTCCGGCCCCAAGGCTGAGAGGGAAAAGAAAACCGCATTCGGCTTCTTTCCCCTCGAATATCGGTTTTTTGCGTGGCAATGTGTAGGAAAAACCGGCCCTTATTCCTTGGTACCTATAATGATGCGGCCGGTGTTCAGCAGGTTGCACCGGATGGCGTGCTTGACCACGATACCGGCATCTTTCATGACCTGAATGACGTCCAAATCGGTGGTGAAGCCGATGCGGACGAAGATCGGCGCCAGCAAATCTTCCAGCCGGTTCCAGTAACTTCCGTTCTGCCCCCGGGTGTGGTTGACCACGATGATCTGGCCGCCGGGCTTGACCACCCTGAGGACCTCCCGACAGACCCGGTGAGGGTCCTGCACCGTGGTAATCACGTAGGCCGACATAATGGCGTCGAAATGGTTATCCGGAAATTCCAGGTTGGCGGCGTCCATCACGAGGAACCGGAAGGTGCTACCGCTGTTGAGCTTGGCCGCCTTTTCCCGGGCTTTGGCGATCATGGAGGCCGAGATGTCAATGCCCACCAGTTCGGTATGGGGAGGATAAAACTCCAGGGTGGAGCCGGGACCCACACCGATTTCCAGAATCTTCTGGCCCGGCCGGGGGTTCAGATATTTGAAAGCCTGCCGCCGCCCGGGGGCCAACAGATGCCCGAAGATATGGTCATAAAAAGGTGAATAAAAAGAATACAACTTTTCCATATAAGTGGGGTTGACTTTGCATTTCATCGTGCACCCTCGTTTTGGCAAATTTTTCCGGGAGAAAATCGGGAGAGGCTTCTCTTGAACAGGCCCATTCTATCTTACTTCTTGTCCAAAAGTAAATGTATTTTTTCGCAAGGGAATGAAATTGTCGGCTTAAAGCCGGGTCAGCTCCCAGATGTCCTTCTGCCGGTGCCACCGGAGCTCATAGAAGCAGCCGTCATCCGCCCGGACTTTGAAAGACAAATAATCCGGGGTCTGCCAACGGGCAAGCACTTCCACCACTTCCAGCCACCTGCCCTGCCACAGGAACCGCCGGGGCCGTTCATGCAGTCGGGCACCGGAGTACGTCTCCACAACGTGGTCCATGACGCCAAGCTTTCATAAAACAATGCGGTTTTTTGTTCTGCACTGCCGGTTGAAAAATAGAATTACATGGCCGGAATTGCTTTATTTCAAACCGGCCGCCGGAAAGAACCGGTGAAGAGCTGCTGATACTCCAGGGGGGCTACCCTCTGCCTTGCCGGGCGTGGCCATTTCAGTTGATTTATTAAGGTATCATTAGTATCTTAAAGCGGCAAAGCCACAGGTGCGCCAGGCCCGTCCTCCGGGGCCGGCCTGGATATGTGCTTTTGTGATAAAAAAGCTATAATGATGGCATCTCTGGGAAAAATGCGGAGGATAAAGGCATGTCCGGGAAGAAACCTGTGAATCTGAGACGGGTGGTGGTCACCGGTTTGGGAATGGTGACTTCCATGGGGCTGGACGTCCCTACAGTCTGGAACCGTCTGCTGGCCGGCGAATCCGGGATAAGGCGGCTCAGCTTTTACAACGATGAATTCATCCAGACATATAAGGCTCCGGAGGATTTTCCGGCCATCGGCGGCGAGGTGGTTGACTTTGACCTGAAGGCCCTCCTGCAGGCCCGGAAGAAGAACCTGACCAAAGAAGACCTGAAACAGGTTAAATATACGGACCGTTTCACCCAGTTTGCCTTGGCCGCCTCCCTGGAGGCCATCCAGGATTCGGGGCTGGACCTGGAATCCGAGGATCCGGACCGGGCCGGGGTCATTATTGCCAGCGGCATGGGTGGGGTGAGCTCCTGGGAAGAATCCATGTATCGGCTGATCAATGAAGGAGTGCGCCGCGTCTCCCCCTTTCTGGTGCCCAAGATGATTCCCAACCTGGCGGCAGGCAACGTCTCCATCACCTTTAAGGCCAAAGGCCCGAACATTGCCCTGTCCACCGCGTGCGCCGCGGGCTCCCACGCCATCGGCATGGCCCTGCGCTCCATCCAGTTGGGGGAGGCGGACCTTATGGCGGCCGGAGGCAGCGAAGCGGCCATCACTCCCCTTACTGTCACGGGCTTTTACCGCATGGGTGCCCTGGCCACCGGCTACAATGACAACCCCACGGCCGCCAGCCGGCCCTTTGACATTCAGCGTTGCGGCTTTGTCATGTCGGAGGGGGCCGGCATCCTGGTGCTGGAAGAGCGGGAACACGCCTTGGCCCGGGGGGCGAAAATCTATGCTGAGCTGATAGGCTTCGGCATGACCGGCGATGCCTACCATATCACCGACCCCCACATCGAGGGGGCCATGCGTTGCATCCAGATGGCCTTGAAAGATGCAGACATAACCCCGGAACACATTGACTATGTCAACCCGCACGCCACCTCCACCCCGGTGGGCGACCGAAACGAAGCCCGGGCTCTCCTCCAGGTCTTTAAAAACAAACGGCCCCTGGTCAGTGCCACCAAGTCCCTGACCGGCCACCTGCTGGGCGCGGCCGGCGCGGTGGAGGCCATCTTCACTGTTCTTTCCCTCAAGGAGGGCAAGATACCGCCCACCATCAACCTGAATGAGGTGGACCCGGAATGCGAGGGCCTGGATTACGTGCCCGACAAGGCCCGTCTGACGAACATCAACTATGCCCTGTCCAATTCCTTCGGTTTCGGCGGCACCAACGCCACCCTGGTGTTCAAGCGCTTTGAAGGCTGACAGGCATAGAACAGCTTTTGGGACAGAGAGGCCAAAATGAACCGGGAACCTGAGGCCGTGCGCATTGCCATCATCGTGGACCGGGACCGCGCCGGCTGCCTGCCCTTGGCCTTGCCCTACTCGGCCATCGGCTATCCCATGATCCAGGTGGATTTTTTCAAGGGCGGCAAACGGGCCGAGACCCGGCCATTGGGCAGGCGCCTGCCGGAGTGCCGTCCCGAAGCCGTTGAACTGGGCCTCCTCTCCCCTGAGGCCGTGGGCACCCCGCGGCCGCTGGAGGAGTTGGACCCCGAAGCCTATGACCTGGTCCTGGACTGGCAGAACTGGACCGCTGAGTTGCCTCGGGCCGGTCTCCTGGACAATCTGGTCACCGGACCCGGCAGCCCGGCCCTGGAACAGGTGCTGTGCCAGTTTTACGAAATCCGCCAGAAAATCGAAATCAACTCCGGCGTCCTGTTAAACGCCGCCGACGCCATCATCACCATTGATGAGGACCACCGCATCATCGGCTACAACTACGGGGCGGAAAAAATGTTCGGCTACACCCGGAAGGAGGCCATCGGTCAGGACCTGAAAATCATTATCCCGCCGCCCCACAAGGAGGTTCACAAAGAATACGTGCGCCGCTACCTGGCCACCCGGGAGCCCCGGGTTATCGGCAAGCACGTCCAGCTCACGGCCCAGCGCCGGGACGGCACCGAATTTCCTATGAGCATCTCCTTTTCGGTGGCCGAGATCCGGGGAAACCTTTTCTTTACCGGCATTGTCCGGGACATAACCGAATACAAGCAGATGGAGGAACGCCTGCTCCAGTCCGAGCGCCTCGCCGCGGTGGGCAACACCGTGAGCCACATCGCCCATGAAATCAAAAACCCCTTGGCCATCATCGGCGGCTTCGCCCGGCAGCTCCTCAAGTCCCCCGGGCTTGATGAAAAGGACCGGCATAAGCTGGCCATCATCACCGAAGAGGTGTCCGGTCTGGAGGCCATGATCGCCCAGATGCGGGACTTCGTCCGGCGTCCGACTCCCAGGAGGCAGTTAGGGGATCTGGAAGCGCTTCTCAACGAAACCCTGGACCTTTTCAGGGAATCCTTTGCCGAACAGCGCATCCTGGTGCGGCGGATCCGGGAAAACCCTATTCCCCGGTTAAGCTTTGACACTCAGCTTTTGCACCAGGTTCTGGTCAACCTGTTCAAGAATGCCCTGGAAGCCATGCCCCAAGGGGGTCAGCTCACAGTGGCCAGCCGGGTCAAGGACGGCCAGGCGGAAATCAGCATCTCTGATACCGGGGAAGGCATGACACCCGAGGTAAAGGCCAAAATCTTCCAGCCTTACTTCAGCACCAAAGAAAAGGGCACGGGGCTGGGGCTGGCCATCTGCCGCAACATCGTGGAGGAGCACGGCGGCTGCATTTTCGCGGAGAGCACCCCGGGTAAGGGCTCCACCTTCACCATCCAGATTCCTTTGGAAGAGGGGCCAGCCGGGTGACCATGGCTCAAGCCCCGCCTCTCCTGGAAATAAAGAACCTTCAAGTGCTCTTTCACTTACCGGCGGGGCGGCTGCGGGCTGTGGGCGGCATCGACTTGGCCTTGGCCCCGGGTGAAACCCTGGGGTTGGTGGGCGAATCCGGCTGCGGCAAGACGGTCACCGCCCTGTCCATCCTGCGCCTCATCCCCTGTCCGCCCGGCGAGGTGTCCGGAGAGATTGTCTTTGCCGGCCAGGATCTCCTCAGCCTGCCGGAAGCCCGGCTCCGGGACATCCGGGGCGACCGCATCGCCATGGTCTTCCAGGAGCCCATGACCGCGCTCAACCCGGTCTTCACCATCGGGGAGCAGGTGGCCGAAGTGCTGCGGCAGCATCGGGGCTTGTCCCGCCGGGAGGCCTTAAGGCAGGCCGCCCAGGTTATGGGCCGGGTGGGCCTGCCCGATCCGTCCCGGCGTCTGTCTCAGTATCCTCACCAGCTCTCCGGGGGTCTGCGTCAGCGGGTGCTCATGGCCATGGCCTTGGCCCTGAACCCTGAATTGCTGATTGCGGACGAGCCCACCACGGCCCTGGACGTCACCATCCAGGCCCAGATTCTGGCTCTGCTCAAGTCCCTCAAAGACCAGTTGGGGCTGGCCGTGCTCTTCATCACCCACAACCTGGGCATCGTGGCCCAGACCGCTGACCGGGTGGCGGTTATGTATGCCGGCCTCATTGTGGAAGAGGCCCCGACCCGGCGGCTCTTCAAAAATCCCGGCCACCCTTATACCCGGGGTCTGCTCCGCTCCGTACCCAAGCTGGACTTCCACCATCCCCCGGGCGCGACCCTGGCTGCCATTGCCGGCCAAATCCCCGACCTTTACGAGCCCCCCGAAGGCTGCCTGTTTGCGCCCCGCTGCCCCGAAGCCATGCCCTGTTGCGCCGAACCGCCCCCCTGGCTGCAGATTGCCCCCAACCACAAGGTGCGCTGCTGGCTGTTTCGGCAATAAAAGTTCCTTTAGTTTCTCCCGTAATATCTCATATCATGCTGTCGACAGGGAGGATAGCCAAAAAAGAGGAAGCTTGTCAAAGTTGGCCAATTAAGCGCGGTCGCCTGTCCGGTTCTACCCTGGATCGGCCAAAGCGCGTATTATCCCGGTTAATAAGTATGCGTGCCGATTACCACCTCTTTGCCCATCACTGTGCCAATCATGTTCTGCAGCCTTTCCAGATTAATGGGGCAGGCCGCGGTGTTGACGGCTTTGACAATGCAGGTGCCGATATGGACCGTGTCAAAATCCCGGCCATAGTGGTCGGCCACGTCCTTGACCAAAGAGAGTTTGGGCATAACCAGCCCCGGGCAATCCCCGCAGTCGGTCATGGCCACCACTTCCAGGCCTTCGGCATAGCGGGAGAACTCTCCTTCTTTCAAATCCATGGCCTTGAAGCACTTGACACATCCAATACAACTTATGTCCTTGATTTTTTTACAGGAAACGATAGCTATGCGAGCCATTCTTTACTCTCCTTTTATGAGTTTACGGTAGCCAAGTCACCTGAAATTGCGGCAGGTTTCAGTTCCCCAGGAAAACTCCAGCCTTCTTTTGACGCCAGGCGGCAAAATCATCTTAGGGCCGTATGATAGCATAATTGGTGCTGCCAAACCAATTTTTACCAAAATGAGGGCGCCTGGGCACCGCGCTTCGCAGTCGCATTTAATTAAGCATCCCCATACCAGTCATCTTCGCTTTGCCTTCACAAATAAAAGAGAGCGGCCGGATAGATAAAAAAGGATGCTTCCCCAATTGGTCCGAACTTGCTACCATTAAGAATGATGGCCGCCTAGCCAAGCGCTATTTGGGAAATTTCAGGGAAATCGGTAAAAAGACGTCTTGTTGGCAGGAACCCGGAGCGACCGACGAAGCCGTCTAATTGATTATTGCCTTCGCTCCATTTTCTCAATGAATTTAACCATATTTTAGCATTTAATCAGGAGCTAAGGCAATAATCAATTTCTTGAATATCAATACACCCGTTCTTACAAAAAGTGCCTTTAGATGCAAAGGATGGGAAAGACATTCGAATCCGTTGCTTACAAACCATAAGATAGCATCGTGGGGATCAATGCTATTGCACGCGTCTGAATCACTTGTCCAATATGTATCATAATTTGCATTAAGTTTCTTATACTTTAATTCAGGATATCTTTTCCCCATCCAAAAGAGAAAGTGGCGGATGATCCGCTTGGGAAAAATAAAAATTGACCTCCAAATGATGGAATTTCTTACTGGAATAAGCGCTTTGATTATCTTGCCCTTTAGGTTTAAGTCACGATAGGGCCGTACGGCATAACCCTGGGCTGCCCATGGTCTGCATTGCCAGGCCGGGGCGAAATAAACTACGCCTCCTGGTTTCAAAACCCTTTTCAGTTCAAATAGAGCCTGGTTAATGTCTGGAATATGTTCATGAACCGCAATGGACCATACGGCATCGAAAAAACTGTCGCTGAACGGGTATGTACCATCCTCATTGACCAGGTAAAAAGGTTTTTGGTAATATTTGGCCAAGGAATCGCAAATATCTAATCCCCAATAATCTTCGACGATATTTTGAAAAATGCCCTTTGAAGAGCCGATTTCCAGGCATCTTTTCCCAAAGAGGTCGAAATCCCGGATGAATCGCAGCAAATCAAGATAAGAAGAGTGATTTTCCGGGGCATCGATCGCACTGTAGACCGACTCCCGGTCAATGCGCTCATAGAAAGCCTTGTATGAGGAATTGACCATATTGGTTTTGGGAAAGTTTATCTGTTGGTCGCCATTCTCACCGCCGACGACACCCCCGGCCCGAAACGGGCCGCGGCGGCGATGCGCTCCCAGTTCTCCCGGAACCAGGCAATGGCCCGGGTCAGCCCTTCCTCAAAAGGTGTCCGGGGTTCATAGCCGATGAGGCTTCTGGCCCGGTCCACCGAGGCCAGCAGACGGCTCTTGGTGTCCCACCTGCGCTTGGGGGCAAAAACCACCCCGGCCCGGTTGCCCACCTTTTCGTTGATCAGGTGGGCCAGGTCGATGATGCGGGTCTCCTTTCCCGAGGCCAGGTTGAACTCCTGGCCCACCGCGGCCTCGAAGCAGCCGGCCCGCAGCAGCCCGTCCACAATGTCCCCCACATAGGTGAAGTCCCGGGTCTCCTCCCCGGTGCCGGTGATGGGCAGGGGCCTGCCCTGCATGGCCCAGTAAATGAAGTTGGGGATGACGTTCCGGTACTGGCCGGGCAGCTCCCCCGGCCCGTAGGAGTTGAAAAACCGGGCCTTGACCACCGGCAGGCCGTAATGGTGGTGAAAGAAGTTGCAGTACAGCTCCCCCAGCATCTTGGTGATCTGGTAGGGGGTGCTCAGATGCAGGGACATGAACTCCTCCGTCAGGGGCAGGGGGGCGCTGGAGCCGTAAATGGAGCAGCCGGAAGAGGCATAAACGAAGCGCGTTGTTCCTGCCAGGCGGGCATATTGCAGAAGCTTGAGGGTTCCCAGGCCGTTCACCAGGAGGTCGGTTTCCGGATGGTCGATGGAGTTCTGGTTGGCGAACAGCGCGGCCAGGTGAAAAACCAGCTCCGGGCCCTCGAAAAAGACCCGCTTGAGCTCCACTTCGTCCAGAATGCTCCCTTCCACAAACAGGACATTGGGCAGGTCCGGCACGTTCCAGCGCACCGCGGAGGACAGGTCGTCCAGCACAATGATGAGCTTGGCCTGAAGCTCCCCCAAGGCCTGCACCAGGTTGCTGCCGATGGCCCCGGCCCCGCCGGTCACCAGGATGGTTTTCCCCCGGTAAAACTGCAGATAATCACGCAAGGTCCTGACCTCCGTCTTTTTTTCGGTTTTCGGTTTTCGGTTTTCAGTTTTCGGTTTTCGGTTTTCGGTTTGCGGTTTGCGGTGTCGGGGGCGTTCCCCGGGGAGCATGATAGCCGGGCGGGGGAAAAAAGTAAATCCATGCCC
>FWPV01010604.1_pt1 | contig 11888 bp, 8 predicted proteins | sample 2228371 | NCBI WGS metagenome assembly FWPV01 (sample SAMEA103939776, study PRJEB20133) | metagenome | reverse complement strand
TATAGCCCGGTTCATCTGTAAAGCCGCCGGAATCCCGGTCGCCGGAAGAGCTATAACTATCTTTCGGAACCGAAAGGGGCTTTTCGGCAGAAGAGCCCTCACCCAGGTGTTTGCTGTCCGACGCACGACGTTTTTCGAGGATGATTCTCTTCTGTATATCCGTTGCGTAATTCCCCTTTAAAAGACGGTTCTCTCCGAACCTGTAAACGACGATGGCGGCAGTATCGAAAATCGGGCAGTGTTGTTCGCACATTCCGCATCCCAGACACAGATCTTCATTCACCACTGGCACTTTGAACCTTCCCTTTGTGGTTTCCGCAATATAGGCTGTAATTGCATTATATGGGCAGACCTCGTCGCATACAAGACACTCCTTGTTCTGAGCCCATGCCAGGCATCTGTGCCGGTCGATGACTGCGGTACCTATCTTTACGAACCTTTTCTCTTCATAGGGCAGTTTCCGGATAGCTCCGGTAGGACAGACATAACCGCACAGATGGCATTTTTCTTCACAGCCTGCAATCCGGGGAACAACCTTCGGAGTGTAAAGACGATTGAATCCGTCAGAAAAGAGGCATGGCTGTAGTGTATTTGTCGGACAAGCCTTCATACACTCTCCGCAGCCAATGCACTTTGCCAGAAAATGATTCTCCGGAATTGCGCCCGGCGGCCGGATAAGACGGCCCGTGTTGTCTCTTTTGCTTATTGCGTCCGCCCGGAATACCGGTGTCAGAAGCAACCCGCCACCGATGCCTGCCAATATATGGCGCCGTTTGAGATCCGGCCCGCATGTCGGATCGAATTTGATTCCGCTTATTCGGAAATCACTACATCCGCTTCGCAGCCGCACACATAAGCCGCACTCTATACATTCCGAAACATCCGTTTTTCTTACATCCTTTTCGTCAATCGCATGCACAGGGCAGGTTCTTACGCATCTGCCGCAATTGTTGCATGTATCAGCATTAACATGTCGTCGGAACAGCGAAAAACGGCCGATTATTCCCAGAAAAGCACCCGTAGGACACACATACTGACACCAGAAGCGCCTGTCCCAAAATCCGCCGCCGAACACGACGGCAACCGTAATCACGGTTGAAACGACGCCGTAAAACAGCCTGTGAGACATGGGAAATTTACTATGGATAATCGTTGCGGCGGTGGGCGAGAAAGCGCCTATAAGCCTGCCGACGTCCTCGGTTATTACCCTTAGTAAAGGGTCAACGACGATGGTAATAAACCGTGTGGCGAATGACAACGGCCCCAGGTAAAGAGTAAATATCCCTCCAAAGACGGCTATAACCAGAAATGAAAACATGATGACGTACTTCAAACGGTGGAAATATAGAGGGACTTTACGTTCCTTCGAACGGATTTTGTTGAAAAACCATCTGTCGGCGGCGTCTATAAGGGTGCCGAGAGGACAGCAGAAACCGCAGAAAAACCGACCGAAAAGAGCTGTCGCTATAGAAGCAACTACCGCGGTTATTGCAAAAGAAAAAACAATAGAGCGGGATGCAAGAAGAGTCAGTAAAGCAGTAAAAGGATTGAGCCTGAGGAGAAACTCACTTTCAAATCTATAGCCGAAGGTCTGATTATTGATAAAAAAAAGGAAGCCGGTAAATATTAATAAAAAAAGGAGTTGAACAATTATTCTGATTTTTCTCATAGATTTAATCGCTCAAATAGCCTATAAAATTTTTATCTTTCGCCGAATAACTCCCACTTCCCATCGGGTATTGTATTATAAATAATAAATGACAGTTGCCGGAAGGAAGAAATAGTTTGTTTATTCTTATTATTTATTGGCGTTTTGGCGCTTAGGATTTCTTCTGTTTTTCTTTTTCTCACTCATATCTCAGCGCTTCAATCGGATCCAGTTTCGAGGCTTTACTTGCGGGATAGAAACCGAAAAAAGCTCCAACGGCCGCCGAAAAGACGAATGCAAGCAAAACCATAGTCGAATCGACCGATGTACGCAACCCGAACCAGAACTCTGCTCCCCAGGCAAGAAAAATGGCCAGGACTATTCCTATTAACCCCCCAATAACACTTAACACTACCGATTCGATAAGAAACTGCATCATTATATCGCTGCTTTGTGCACCTACCGCCATCCGAATGCCTATTTCCCGTGTACGCTCGGTGACCGATACTAGCATTATATTCATTATCCCGATGCCTCCCACTATCAAAGATACGCCGGCAATTGCGCCTAGAAGCATCGTCATAACAGAACTCATTTCGGTTGCCCGCGACATAATTTCGGTCTGTGTCATTATACGGAAATCGCTCTCCTCGTTTTGCATGAGTTTGTGATTTCTTCTCAATACTAATTCGATCTGTTCCTGTGTGTTTTTTATTTTATTTTTATCGTCAACACTGATGATGATCTGATCCAGAAATCTTGTCCCGTTTAGTCGGTTGAGTACGGTTGTATAAGGAACAAGAACAATATCATCCTGATCACGCCCCATTGCCTCCTGACCTTTTTCTGAGAGAAGTCCGATTACTGTAAACGGAATATTCCTGATACGAATCTTTTCACCGGTAGGGTCACCATTTCCGAAAATCTCTTTTGCAACTGTTGTACCCAATATCGCCTTTTTAGCCGATGTTCGGACGTCATGTTCAGTAAAAACGTCTCCGGCCTCTAATTTCCAGTCCCGTATGGAAAGAAAAGAGGATGAAACCCCGTAAACACTGGTTTGCCAATTGCCTTTATTGCCGATAATCTGGGCGCCACAACGTGCCACGGGAGAAATGTCGGCTATAGACGGGATTTCTTCTTTGAGTACTTTTACGTCATCAATGGTAAGGCTCTGTCGGCTTGCCGCACCCATACGGATACCGCGTTGAGAGGCTGCGCCCGGATGCACCATGATCATATTTGTTCCAAGGGCGGAAATCTGTTCCTCTATCTGCATCTGAGCACCCTTGCCTATTGCAACCATATCGATCACCGAGGCCACACCTATAATTACACCCAGTATGGTCAGCAGAGAACGCATCCGGTTACGGGCAATACTCTTAAGAGCAAACCGAATCAGGTAGTAGAGATTCATTGACGTTACGATCCTCTTAACAAAGAATAAATCGTCAGACTCCGGTTGAGCTTATATACATTCATCGCTTACTATCACTCCATCGCGCATACGGATGAGCCTATTTGCATACCTTGCAATTTCTTCTTCGTGAGTTACCAGGACAATGGTCCTGTCCTGTTTGTTGATTTGCCGTAAAATCTCCATTATTTCCCTTGAGGTTGAACTGTCCAGAGCACCTGTAGGCTCGTCCGCAAGAAGAAGCTGCGGTTCATTGACAATGGCACGTGCAATAGCGACGCGCTGCTGCTGTCCGCCCGAAAGTTGGTTCGGGAGATGGTTAAGCCTGTCGGTGAGCCCCATACGTTCAAGAGCCGCTCGTGCACGGAGACGGGTATTATTCACTTCTCTTTTGTGCCTATAGTAAAGCGGAAGTTCCACATTTTCAATAGCTGTAGCCCGTCCGATGAGATTGAAATTCTGGAAAACGAATCCTATATAACCGTTCCTGATCCGTGCCAGTTCCTTACGCGGAAGAGCGCCCACTTCACGTGACAGAAGAAAATATTTGCCGGTGCTCGGCGTATCGAGGCAGCCGATAATGTTCATAAGGGTCGATTTGCCGGAGCCCGAAGCTCCCATTACGGCGACAAATTCTCCCTTCTCTATCTGTAAATCCACCCCCCGCAGCGCCTCAACCGCTATATCTCCCGTATGGTAAGTTTTTGTAACCGCCTCAAGCCTGATAATAAAACTCATTATTTTTCTCCCTGTTTCCCGCCGTCTCTTTTACCGGCCATCAGCGCCGGCCCCTTTCCGGACCGGGTTGAGGAAACAGACTTACAGATTTTGTTTTTCTTTTCGGAAAAGTCCTGATACCGGTTATCACATGCCTTCCTTCCCTTAGTTCTTTTGATTTTTTAACCTCCGTCATTTTTCCGTCGCTTATTCCCGTGTAAACGGCTACGGGTTGCGGCGTGGAGCCGGCAGACAGAACCCATACCTTTTGTCTTTCCTCTTTAGGCATAATCCTTTCAGGTTCTCTGTTATCGATATTATTAAAAGGTAACAAATCGGATTTGTTTTTACCGCGCCCCGTCCTTCCGGTTCCCGCTTCAGGCTTAATCCTTTCCCGAGAACCGGCTTCTCCGGGGGCTTTTTTCGGCAGGCTGTTTCCTTCGCTCAATCCCGAGAGCGGTTTGAACCTGATTGCCGCATTAGGCACCATAAGAACATCTTCTGCTTTTTCAATAATAAAATCAACCGTTGCGGTCATTCCCGGCAAAAGCATTTCCTCCTCATTGTTTTCAGCCGAGATCACGACAGTATACGTTACTACGTTCTGCGAGATGTTAGGCTGCAGTCTGACCTGTTCTACATGGCCTGAATACCGTTTTTCAGGATATGCCTGCACTGTAAACTTTACCTCCTGTCCTGGCCTTATTTTGCCTATGTCCGCCTCGTCGACGTCGGCAAATATCTGCATTTTTTTCAGATCTTCCGCGATTTCAAACAATGTCGGAGACGAGAAGCTTGCCGCGACAGTCTGTCCCGGTTCTATGTTACGTTTGATTACGGTGCCGGTTATCGGTGAAGTGATGGTCGCATATTGCAGATTAGTCGCCGCTTTTTGCACCGCCGCTTCCGCGGAGTGTAAAGCCGCCTCCTGTGTCAGACAATCGGTTTTTATCCTGATAAACTCCTGTTCTGAAATGAATCCCTTTTTGTAAAGTGTCTCGTTTCTCCTGTATTCCGAAGCGGCCAGATCGTAAAGAGCCTTAGCCCGTTTACGGGCCGCAATAGCTTCGTCAAGTACGCCGGAAAGAAGTGTCCGGTCGATTTCGGCTATAATCTGGCCTTTTTTAACAGTGTCATTATAATCCACATACACTTTTTTAATAATTCCTGAAACCTGAGTCCCGACCTCTACGGTGGAAAGCGGTTTCAGGGTTCCGGTGCTTGTGATAGTAACGATTATATCTCCCCTGACGACTTCAGCCGTAATATATTCGGGTTGATCATTGTTCTTAATGCAATTCATTAGAAAAGATCCGGCTGAAAGAAAGGCAAAAAGAAGAAAAAAACCTGTATAGTAGAATGATATTTTTCTCATACTCAATGCTCCGTTTCGTTTTCAAGCTTATTTATAATATCGACAACCTGACCTATCCTTCCCGTTGAACGGAAAAAACCTATACGGCTTATAATGCAATCGAATTTCGCGCGAATAAATTCGCTATGCGCTTCTGCATAACTTGTCTGCGCCGCATTTAGTTCGATGATTCTGGAAGCTCCTACGTTGTATCTTTCTTCGGTTGCCTGTAAAGCCTCCTTCGCAGCTTCCAGACGAACCGATGCTGCCGCTATACGTTCTTCCGCCAATCGGTCTTCAAGAAAAGCCTGTTCGATTTCCAGCGTCTTGGATCGTTCGAGCCGTTCTAGCTTAAGCTTTTCTTTCTGCAAACTTACTTCGGCGTTTTTTACCTTCAGCCACCGTTGTTTCTTGTCGAATATGGGAATACCGAGCGATGCACCAAACTGTAATGCCGAAACTCCAGCCATATCTGCCGGTTCTATTACCTCTGACGACACTCCGGCAGAAAAAGAAACTGCCGGAAAATAGTTCCATCGGCTAGCCTTTAGCTCCTCCTCCGCGGCCGCCACTCTTAATCGCTGAGCTGCAATCTCGTCAATCCCTTTAATAATATTACCGGTATCTTTTATATAGCTGCTGTCGACAGAAAGATGTAAATACAGAGCAACGACACTCGAAGTATCTAATTTGTAACGATCGGGAAAATCAAGGCTCAGCTGCTCGAGAAGCAGGAATTTCTCCTTGCGATAAGAGTGTACGGCTTTCAATAAACCTGATGAGGCTTCGGAGAGAGCGGTTTTTTGATTAAGAACATCCGACTTTGCTTTGATTCCCTGCTCAAAAAGCGCCTCTATTTCCTCAAGTTTCCTATGCTGGTAATCTACATTACTCTGCTCGACTTCGATTAATTTCAGAGCGCTGATAGTCTTTACGTACTGTAGTATAACTTCCGCCACCAGGTCTTTCCGGCTCTGCTCATAAATATACCCTGATGCTTTTTCTTTTCTTCCTGCGGCACGATATGATAAATAGCGCGAAGATGAAATTTCGTAATCTGCACCGGCCGCAACTCCTGCCGAAAAAGAGGTTGATGAGAGTGAAAACTGCCGACGCCCCCCGGCAGAGAGCGTTGTTCGTGCCGTAGGTAAGAGATTCTGCTCTGCTGCAATAAGTTCCAACGCGGAAGATTCACGGTTGTTAAATGCTTCTCTTATCGAAAGACTGTAATTTGTCGCATACTCCAGTGCCTTCCGAAGAGTAAGGAGCGTATCCTGATCTTCTGCTTCGATTAAGGGGAAAAATCCAAAGATAAAGAAAAAAATCAGATAAAAAACCATCCGCAACTTTTCCTGCCGTAAAAATTAAACTGAAGTAATATGAATATTTAATATTAGACGTTTTAATCCGATTTTTGTTACTGATGAAGCCGTATTAGGAAAGAAAGAAGGAAGAAAGATATATCTTTAAGAAAGGGCAGTGTTTCTCAAACAATAGTCACCTGCGGGGCCCGGCCTTTTAAATTAAAATTTTCGAAATCTATCCTGTGGGACGGATCGGGAATTGTTGAAGCGCAGCTTGCGGGCAGTTCGTTGCGGTATTTTTCGACAAAACGGGCCGCGTATTTTCTCCATGTTTCATCGAAAGATCCGGCTGAGAGGTGTTTTACCAGAATATCCCACGTTACTATGCAGCGGCGCGATTTTCTTACCTGCATGCATAAATCGATATCGTAAAAATGAAAGCCATTGAATACAACCTCATCAAAGGAAATTTTATCGAATAGTTCTTTCCTGACGGCGAAAAACAACCCGTCAACTGCGACAACATCCACGTCCTTTTTATTCCATGAAAAAACCGTCAGGTTGTAAACATTGCCGTTTTCCAGTTCATGAATCACATGCCCGTGAATATAGGGACGCCCCGGGGCAACCCAGGCCGGGTTATCGGCGAAAAGGTATTCGGTGCCCGCGACTCCGATAAGTCCTATTGTTGGATCCCTGAACTTATCGACAAGTTTTTCTCCCCATTTGCCTTCCATAAAAAAGACGTCCTCATGAACAAAAACGGCGATACTTCCCCGGCTAATTTTGATTCCCCTGTTGTATGCTGCGCTAAGTGAGAGCAGGTTGTCTCTGTTGTCTATTTTAAGGTATTCGAAAGGAACGGCGCCTATTGTTTTACCGACGTTTCGTTTGTGGAGATCGGACAGAGTCTCGTTACGGGAGCAGACGATAACGGAAATTTCAGGAGTCATAAGGTGATTTTATAACGAATTTTACCCTCTGTCAACACTTACATCCGTCAAGTATCACACGTTACGGATTTGTTTTTTATAATATTCAGCATTTAGTTGTTTTGGGTGATCCTTTGGAAACCCCGTTCTGTTGTGCCGTCATGACTTCGTATATTTTGACTGTTTCGTCGGAAATTTCTGGTATTCCGGTGAGTACCGTAAGAACGGATTTGAAATCATCTTCATCCAGCGGCTCGTCAAACAGAATGCGATGAGCTTTGTATTGTTTATCGAATAATATCCGTCCGCATACGGAGACGTCTCCCATCTTCATTCTGCTTTTTTTCGATGGATCGGTTCCGAGCATTCCTTTTAACAGATTTATCATCATACCGCCGCGGGAAAGGTTTATGATATTTGCTTCTATTGAGCGACCGTCTATATTGAAAGAATAAAACCGGTTCAAACTGACACGCCTGAATTTTCTGAGCTCTGATGAATGCTTTTGTATGATAGAACCGTGTTGTATTACCAGATTATCAATATATTTCTGGAGTTTAGACTTTAATATATTCCAGCAATGTTCTTCAATTACCGGAATACCCAGTTCGTAATCTAGAAAATAGGATAATTTAATACCATCATTATTATCCTCGATTTGCCATTTGCCTTTAAAAACATCGAAATCGCCGCTGACGGCTTCAGACTGAATTACATACTGTTCCGGTTTCAATTCTACAACCTCTATCCACGAAAAAGGAGCGCCGTCAAGAGTAATCGACCACTCCAGCCTCATCCGTCCGGAACAGTTCTCTATTATTCGAACAGAATCCACCTGCGGGATTAATTTAGGATAATTTGCAAAATCTATAATATGCAACCATGCATCCTGCTTTCGGCAGTGTCCTCTTAATTCTTCGGTTGATTGAATGGAGAGTAGCATAGATTATTCCTGCTGAAAAGGTTCAACATTAATGTTTTGATTATAAAACTAATAATTACTCTTATAATATAATAAATAAACCATTTTTTTTGATTTTTTTTGAGAAGGGTAGGGGAGAGATTACCAAATCAGTAAAAATTACGATAGGGAGTTACATTCAGCTAACAGTGAAGTCTTTAATTCTGAATCTGAAGACCGTTTCCTTTGATTCCTCATGGCTTTCAACCCATATTTTACCCTCAAGCGCTTCCACTGCCATTTTACTGAAAGTCAATCCGAGGCCAAAATTCTGTCCTTTCAGTGAACCGATAGACTTTTGAACGCCTATGAATTTATTGAAAATAGCCTCGCGATGTTCTTCCCGTATAAATGAGCCCTTGTTCATTACTGATGTTGTAAGAAAACGTTTAGTGACATCGTATTCGCAATAAACCTTTATTGTAGTTCCGATAGCTGCAAACCGCGCTGCATTGCTTAACAAATTTGTTAATATGCGCATATAGAGGTCCCGGTCGGACCTTATTGCAAGCGGTAACAACTCTGAAAAGTAGAGTTCCACGGAATCGTATATTTTAGCTGTTTCTTTAACCGTTTCGATAATCTGAAAACTTTCACGACGTGCGGTAAGGGATCCTTTTTCGAAACTCGTTATGCCCAGAATATTGCCTATAATCAATTGTATCTGGTTGATTCCGCTTTCGGCGGTCTCGAACATTTTTTTCTGCATTGGGGAAAGGGAGTCTTTGAGTTGTTCCCGAAGGACCTCAAAAGAACCGCATATACATTGAAGCGGGTTTTTGAGATCATGTACGACCATATCAAAGTATAGGTCCTTTATCTGCTCAAGCCGTTTTTTTTCAAGTGCGATCGGGACTATCCTGGAGAACTGTTTTTCATCAAAAGGCTTAGTCATAAAATCAAGAGCGCCCTGTTTCATACACTCAAGCCCTACATCCAGCCGATCGTATGAGGTGAACATAACCACCTGAACATATTTATTATGCTCTTTTATGAGAGGAATTATTTCTATTCCGCTCTTATCCGATCGTAAATTTACGTCAAGAAGAACAATATCCACGTCAGGGTGTGTGTCGATATATTCCAATCCCTCTTTATAGGTAAGAGTATATGCAGAAGTGTAACCGTCGAGTTCGAGGATTCCCTGTATACCGGTACAAATCGACAATTCATCGTCTATAAGAAGGACATGAGCCTGTTTTCCTTCTGTCAATACAGGACTTTCGTTTTGTATTTCGCTCCGGAACATATTGTTGTTTTCTATTTGATTATGTTGCTCTTACTTTTTTTAAACAGATCATTTTATTTAATAGGAATTTTAATTTTATCATCACGACAACAAAAAAAACAACAGTTTTGTTTGCGGTTATTTTGTATTGAAATTTATGTATTAGGGGAGAGAGACAAGGAGGTTGTTTAATTGACATAAGAAAGCCTCTATAATTGAATTATAGAGGCTTTGAATATAAAATTTGGCAGTACCTACTCTCCCGCGCGGTCGCCCACGCAGTACCATCGGCGCTACAGGGCTTAACTTCCGTGTTCGGGATGGGAACGGGTGTTTCCCCTGCGCTGTGACCACCAAAATATTTTTTTTCGGTGACAATATATATCTTGTGAATGAAGCACACTGTTTCCAGATGTAAATAAAAATGTATCAAGCCTCACGGATTATTAGTATCACTCGACTTAACGTGTTACCACGCTTACATCTGTGACCTATCAACCTTGTAGTCTTCAAGGATCCTTCAGAGGGGTTTCCCCCATGCGATATCTGATCTTGAGGTCGGCTTCCCACTTAGATGCATTCAGCGGTTATCCGTTCCGTACATGGCTACCCAGCAATGCCCCTGGCGGGACAACTGGTACACCAGAGGTACGTCCTTTCCGGTCCTCTCGTACTAAGAAAAGCTCCTCTCAAATATCGTACGCCCGCAGTAGATAGGGACCGAACTGTCTCACGACGTTCTGAACCCAGCTCGCGTGCCGCTTTAATTGGCGAACAGCCAAACCCTTGGGACCTTCTTCAGCCCCAGGATGCGACGAGCCGACATCGAGGTGCCAAACCGCGCCGTCGCTGTGAGCGCTCGGGCGCGATAAGCCTGTTATCCCCAGAGTACCTTTTATCCAATGAGCGACGGCAGTTCCATTTCCAACCGCCGGATCACTAAGCCCTGCTTTCGCATCTGCTCGACCTGTGTGTCTCGCAGTTAAGCTCCCTTATGCCTTTACACTCGACGCATGATTACCGACCATGCTGAGGGAACCTTTGGGTGCCTCCGTTACCGTTTAGGAGGCGACCGCCCCAGTCAAACTGGCCCCCTGGCACTGTCCCTGCACCCGATTCAGGGCGCTAGGTTAGAATTTCAGCTGAACAAGGGTGGTATGTCAAGGTTGGCTCCACGAAAGCTGGCGCCTTCGCTTCAAAGCCTCCCACCTATCCTGCACATGCGCAGACGAAACCCAATACCAAGTTGCAGTAAAGGTTCATGGGGTCTTTCCGTCTAGCTGCGGGTATCTGGTATCTTCACCAGAAGTCCAATTTCGCCGAGTCCGTGGTAGAGACAGTGCCCAAGTCGTTACACGATTCGTGCAGGTCGGAACTTACCCGACAAGGAATTTCGCTACCTTAGGACCGTTATAGTTACGGCCGCCGTTTACCGGGGCTTCGATTCAAGGCTTCGGCTGGAAACCAGCCTAACCTCTCCTGTTAACCTTCCGGCACCGGGCACGTGTCACACCCTATACATCATCTTTCGATTTAGCAGAGTGCTGTGTTTTTGTTAAACAGTCGCTTGGGCCTCTTCACTGCGGCCTGCCTAGGGCAGGCACCCCTTCTTCCGAAGTTACGGGGCTAATTTGCCGAGTTCCTTTACCACGGTTCTCTCGCGCACCTTAGGCTTCTCGCCTCATCTACCTGTGTCGGATTGCGGTACGGGCATTATTAGTTTAACCTTAGAGGCTTTTCCCGGCAGCCGAGCATACACCGGTTCGTTCGTCCGAAGACTCCCTTCCCCATTACGTTTCAGAGTTGACCTTCCGGATTTGCCTGAAAGATCCTCCTACGCGCTTAGACCAGGAAAACCAATACCTGGCCGGCTTAGCTTTCTGCGTCACCCCATCGAAACTAATAATGGTACAGGAATTTTAAACCTGTTTTCCATCGCCTACGCCTGTTCGGCCTCGACTTAGGGTCCGACTTACCCTGGGAGGACGAACCTTGCCCAGGAAACCTTAGATTTTCGGTGAGCAGGTTTTTCACCTGCTTTATCGCTACTTATCCCAGCATTCTCATTTCTGATACCTCCAGTACTCCTTACGAAATACCTTCGCAGGCTTACAGAACGCTCCTCTACCACACTCTATTTCTAGAGTATCCATAGCTTCGGTAACATGTTTAGTCCCGGAAATTTTCGGCGCACATTCGCTGAACTAGTGAGCTATTACGCTTTCTTTAAAGGATGGCTGCTTCTAAGCCAACCTCCTAGCTGTCAGAGCAAATATACATCCTTAGTCACTTAACATGTATTTAGGGACCTTAGCTGATGGTCTGGG
>FWPV01014027.1_pt1 | contig 11890 bp, 11 predicted proteins | sample 2228371 | NCBI WGS metagenome assembly FWPV01 (sample SAMEA103939776, study PRJEB20133) | metagenome | reverse complement strand
TTTAACTATTTATTTCTGAAACACCCTTCTTTTATCCTCACTACCTAAATACCATATAATCAAAAGGTGTAGAAACTCGTGTTATTTTTCGGTACTCTGCTATTCCATTGAGAAACATTTTCATAGGTGTTAAAATAATTTATATGCGTTTAAGTAAAAAAATTTTATACAGATATTCAAGGGATATAATTGCAATTTTGTTTGGTTCATCTGTTATGGCATTGGGGATAGGTGTATTTTTAGTAGATGCCCATGTGGTTCCGGGTGGTGCCTCTGGACTTGCTATGGCTTTTCATTATTTAAGTAATGGGAAAATCCCTGTGGGTATTTTATTGTGGCTTTTTAACATTCCCCTTTTTTTATGGGGAATAAAAGAACTGGGAAAACAATTTGGAATTAGAACTTTCTTAGGTTTTACTTTTACTTCTTTTTTTATTGATTTTTTTAGAGGGGAATTTCCACTAATTCCTTCAAAAGCATTAAATAAGACCCTTACAATAACCTCCCTTTTAGATAAGGATTTTTTCTTTTTAATTTTATGTGGTTCCTTTCTCTTAGGAGTTGGCTTGGGGATTGTTTTTAAATTTAAGGGAACCACTGGGGGTTCAGATATTGTAGCTGCAATTTTTTCAAAAAAATATGGAGCAAAACCGGGACAAGTTATTATGTTTGTAGATTTCTTTGTTATTTCTTTTGCGGGCTTTATCCTTTCTCAAAAAGCTATTCCCCTACATAAACCTGTTATGGTTTTAACTTTATACGCCTTTTTCTTGCTCTTTTTATCAAGTTATATTGTAGATAAAGTAATTTATGGTTTTAGTTATACAAAGACAGCCATTATAATTTCAGATAAAAGCCAAGAAATTGGAGAGGCAATTTTAACTGAATTAAATAGGGGTGCAACTGCTTTGAAGGGAAGGGGAATGTATTTAAATAAAGAAAAAGAAGTAATTTTATCTGTTGTTACAAAAAAAGAAATTGGGCAATTGAAGGAAATTGCAAAGGATATTGATCCAAAATCCTTTATTATAATAAATGAGGTCTATGAGGTCTTAGGAGAGGGCTTCCAACCAAAGTAAATTTTTTCACCCCTTTTAAAACTGATGCAAGGATTTCCCCTATAAAATTCTACTTTTTTATTTACAAAATCATAGTTTGCTGTGCAAAGGGTTTGCCCTTCCACTTCACCCTTAGGATGTCTGCAGGGGGAAAAGGGCTCCCTTTTATGGGAACTTAAAATTTGAAAGGAACTCTTGAAATCTAAATTTTCTTTTAAATTTTCTAATTCTTCTTTTATTGTTTCATATCGGGAAATTGAGGACTTTTCCCTGTAAATTTTTTCTTCGTAGGGATAATTTTTTGTCTCCTTTAAAATCAAATGGTTTGTATGGAAATAAAGACCTTCTGGTCTGATAACCTCAAAGCCGTCTGGAGTTGCTTCTATAGAAATATATTTATTTTCTTCAAAGGAACCCAAATTATGGTGGCAGGGGTATGCCTTTGGGATAAAAATTGCTATTTTTTCTGCCTCTCTTAAATCTTTTGCTTCCAAAATAGCCCTACTTAAAAAATAACGGGGAATGCCTTCATAAACTTTTGTACTTCCAATATAATTTGTAGTTTGAAATATCCCTTTTAAATTAAATCCAGGAGCATTTCCTGGTATAAGCCCTGGATATGTAAGGGAATAAAAATCAACACCTGAAGGTGGCTTTACATATATTAAAAATAATTTCCCATAATTTGCCTTGTTCCCATCCTCATTATGAAGCAAAAATTCTTCCCTTTCGTTTTTGAAATAAATTGTTGAACAACCTTCATTTTCTTTTATATATTCCAATTCACATTGAAAATGAAGTGCCCAAATTATATCTTCTTCAATTGAAAGCCCTAAAGCCATCCCTTTTACTTCTTCTATAAATTGAGGAGAAAAATTTTTAATTTCCCTTAAAAATATACCTTTAAAATATTGCCCTTCTTTTGTTAAGAGTTTTTCCTTTAAATTTAATATCCATTCTTTTCTTTGATCTAAAACATAATATATATTTCTTTTAAAATATCTTCCAATCTTGTATCCAATTTCCCTATAACTACCCTCAATCTCTGCAAAATCAAAATATCTTATCTTCCCCTTATGAAAAATCTTAGAAAAACAATAGGGAAAAAGGAAGATAAATTTTAAAAAATCCCTTCTATTTAACTCCATATTCCTGGTATTTGAGTCCCACATTTTTTGCACTTTCCCTTTTCAACTTCTAAACTTAAAAGTTGAAAAGCATACCTATCAATTATAATTTTTTTGCAATTGGGACAATAGGTCTTTTCTCCAGGATTTCCAGGCACATTTCCCGTATATACAAATTTTAATCCACATTCCAAACCAATTTCCCTTGCCCTTTCTAAGGTAGATATGGGAGTAGGAGGAAGGTTTTTCATTCTATAAGTTGGATGAAACCTTGTAAAATGTAAAGGCACTTCAGAACCTAAATTTTTAAAAACCCAATTGCAAAGCCCTTTAATTTCTTCCTTTGAATCATTTAAAGTTGGAACAAGCAAAACAACAATCTCTAACCAAACATTATTTTTCCTTATAAATTCTAAGGTTTTTAAAATGGATTTTAAATTTCCACCAGTTATTTCTTCATAAAACTTTTCTGAAAATGCCTTTAAATCTATCTTTATTCCATCCAAATATTTTATCCATTCCTTTAAGGGTTCTTCTTCTATAAAACCATTTGAAATTGAAACACATTTTGTCTTATATTTTTCCTTTAAAGAACAAATATCCAAAATGTATTCTGTAAAAATTACTGGTTCTGTATAAGTAAAGGCAATTGTAGGAGATTTATATTTAGAAGCAATCTTTTGACAATCTTCAGGGGATAAAAATTTGCATTCAATTTGCTCTGGTCTAAATTGGGAAATTTCCCAGTTTTGACAAAATTTGCACCACATATTACAACCTGGTGTGGCAATGGAAAAAGCAGTTGTGCCAGGAAGGAAATGGAAAAGGGGTTTTTTTTCAATGGGATCAATATGGGCAGAACAAACCCTTGAATGTACTAGGGTATAATATTTTCCATCCCTATTTTCCCTTACCCCACAAGTCCCCCTTTCCTTATCTGCTACCCTGCATTTTAAAGGGCATAAATTACATTCTATCCTTTTCCCATCCAATTTTTTATAAAATTTTGCCTCCCTAGGTGGAAAGTACTTATCCCCTTCTGTAATTATGTGTTCTGTCCAGTCCTGTCCCTTTACTAAATTTGAAAGGAAAAAACTACAAGTAAAACATAAAAGCTCACGCCTTGATATTTTCATCTTTCTTTATATTATACTTTCCCCTATCACTTTTTGTTAATTTCAATTTTACAGCTTCCATTAAATACTTTGGTTCCCTTCCTTCCTCTTCTATGGTTTTTAAACCCTTCTTTTTTCTTAAGGAATTAATCCATTCAAGTGCCCAAAAATCACAAGCCACAAGATCCTTTGAAGATATTATAAGGTTTGTTTCTTCTATATAATTTGGATTATAAGCAGGACCTCCATTATATTGACAATAAGTTCCATCAATTATAGTTAATATATGTTTATCTTTTATATAAGGATGGGATGCAAGGTGTGCCACATAGGGGGAACAATTATTTTGATGGTATTTATTTGGGTTATTTATTACTCCATAATAATTTTTTAAGCCCACAGAAATTCCTGCTAAATCATGATCTTTTAATACACCAAAATTTATCAAATGAGTTATCTTTTTTGATAAAATTTTTGAAAAACAAGTCCCAACAGACATTGCTTCTTCCACTTCATAGTCATATTCCCCATTTGTTCCATAACATTTATATCCCTTTTCACTTCTATTTACTTTAAAACCAGCCCTTTCCAATTCCCTATCACTTCTTTCAAAAACAATTATATTTTCTTCTTTAAAATTAGAATTTTTAATTATTTTAATTAATGCTTCTACAAAGTCCCTTTTAGGTGAAAGATTTTTACCTCCAAGACAATTTAATTTAATGCCCAATACAGAATTTTCCTTTAAAGTCCTTTTAAAATAAATTTCTGGTTTTTCTCCAAGGGATAAATAAAGGGAATTATAAACCCTTTCATAGGCATCTTTTGAAGAAGAGATCCCTACAACTGGTAAATCACCAGCTTTTATTTGAAAAAAAGGAATAGAAAAGAGAAAAAATAAAAAATCCCTTCTTGTAAAATCATTCATGAAAAATTACTGCTTCAAAGACCTCAAATGTAGCCCCCTCTTTATAAGCATCCTTTGAAAGCCCTGCTTTCATAGATAGATGGCTTAAAAATTCATCTAAATTCCAACCTTGTTCTGTGGCAACTTGTGGCAAAAATACAGCACTTCTTCCCATCTTATGTAAATAAACACCATGTTTTCCTAAGATTATTTCCTTATAAGAAGAAATCTTTTTCAAAGGTGTAAGGACAGAAATTTCAATTTGAATTTTTGGAAGTTCATATCCCCTAAGTTGAGGAAATCTTGGATCCCTCGTAGCAGAATTACAAGTATTTTCAATAACACCTAAGTAAAGGGGCTCTCTTCCTTGAATTGAACCAATGCATCCCCTCAATTCCCCTTCTTCTTTTAAAGTAACAAATACCCCAGAGATTCCTAAAATTCCTTCTGTTTTTGGCAACTTTTGTAAAACTTCTGAAAGTTCTTTTCCTTCACCCAAGATATGTGCCTTTAATGTTGCTCTTGATAGCTTTAAAAGATACTTTTTTTCTTCTTCCTGTAAAATTCCCTTATGCTGAAAAAATTTTTTTTCTTCAATAGTTTTATCCCATTTTCCTGTAAAATATCCAGCCAAATATCCAACAGCATTTTCCCAATCACCAATTATTTCTCCAGAAGTTGTATAGTGTACTAAATGCTTTTTTGAATCCCTTGGTAAAACTTCAGATAAAACCATCAATGCTTTTTCTCCGCAAATTGTTGCACCCGTTGCTTCTACATAAGCATTAAAGACCTCTGCGCTTTGGGGATTTAACAAATTCCAAGCTCCTAAGTCCAGTTCTTTCATCTTCCTTGGAACTTCATCTCTGAAAGGAATATATCCATAATTAGGTCCATAATGGGTAAAATCGCAAGAGACCACAATTAAAGTTTCTTCATCTAAGATTTCCCTTAAACCCTTAGCTACTATAAAAGCATCTTCTGGGGTTGTAGAAGCCCCTATAACCATTGGAATTATTTTAAACTCCTTTAAGACATCTTTTAAAAAAGGAAGTTGAACTTCTAAGGAATGTTCTCTTGTATGGGCATTATTTAAAATTTTAAAACCCTCTTTCTTTGAAAGTATTTTTACATATTCCCTTAAAACAGGAATTGAAGCTCCTGGTATTTCAAAGGAGTCATAATCAGCTAAAAGGGCACCAGAAGCACCTGAGGTATGGGATGTCCCTATAAGTATAACTTTTTTATAGTCCTTTCCTTCAAGAACTTTAAAAGACATCCCTGCTGTGGCACCAGAAAATGCATAACCAGCATGTGGGGATACTATAGCCAAAACCTTTTCCTTTTCTTCAATTTTAGGTGCTTTTTTTAAATAATCCTTTACCTCTTTTGATAAAACTTTTGGATCGCCTGGGTAAAACCTGCCATCCACAACAGGTTTTCTTATTTCTTCTGAAGAAAATAACATAAAAACCACCACCAAAAATAAAATTTTCATATCTTAATATAACATTTTTTTAAATTTAATGGTATACTTTTTTCAAACATCTCAAGAAAAAGTTACCATAAAATTCATTTACTTGTCAAACCCTTTTTGTTTTTGACAGCAATAAAGTATGGGTTAAATTTTATTCAACCCTTTAAATTTCAAAATTATTACCACAATTTTTCTAAGATTTTTTTTAAAATTTTCTTCTTTTTCTTATTCATTTCAAAATTATGGATTTCCTTATTTAAAACCACATTTTTTGCATTTTCTTTTAATAAATTTACATAATCTAAACCTTCCCATTCTTCTATAACTTCATAGGCACTTTTTAAAGCAGGAATTCTTTTCCTTGGAGAATGGGCATCGGAGGCAATCAAATGGACTAACTTTCTTTTAAACAAACTTTTACTAAAATTTATAACATTTTCCCCAAAATAACCAGTTACAGAAGCAGAAGTTAATTGTAAATAGTTTCCTTGTTCTACAATAATTGAAAGCAAATCCATCTTTTCCCTAAATATTTGATACCTTTCTGGATGGGTGATTATGGGAATATAACCTTCTGCTCTTAAAGAAAAAAGCATTTCTGTAATTTCCTTTTCATAAAAAAACTCTGGAGGTTCCACTAAAATATAATTTCCAAAATTTATAGGAAATGCCTTCCCTTCTTTTAAATATTTAATGCTTTCAGGTGTCAAATGGAGGTCTGTACCTAAGTATAATTCAATTGAAAATTCTTTTGCTTTAATTTTTAATTCTTCAAAGGTGTTTTTTATTTTTTCTCCATCAGGAAAATAAAATTCGGGATAAATATGGGGGGTTGCAACAATTTCCTCAATCCCATCCCCTTTTGCAATTTCTAACATTTTTAATGATTCTTCAAAATTTTTTGCACCATCATCCAAATTTGGCAAAATATGGCAATGAATATCTATCATATCTTATCTTCCTCTTTTAATTCTCTTAACATTAAGGACTTAATACCTTCTTCTAATTTTAAGTTTTTATATAAAACTTTATATAAGATCTCTACAAGGGGCATAGAAATTTTTCTTTCCTTTGAAATTTTATAAACTGCCTTTAGTGTAAAAACCCCTTCTGCTACCATATTCATACTTTTTAATATATCCTCCAGTTTTTCTCCCCTTGCAATCTTTAAACCCACCATAAAATTTCTTGACTTTTCAGAAGAAGAAGTTAAGATTAAGTCCCCAAAACCAGCAAGCCCAGATATTGTCTTTTCTTTACAATTAAAGAAAAGGCAAAACCTTTTCATTTCATGCAAAGCTCTTGTAAGATATGATGCCCAAGTATTTTGACCAAAATTTAAACCCTTTATAATTCCAGCACCTATGGCATAAATGTTTTTTAAAGCACCTAATAATTCCACACCTTTTATATCCTTAGTTCTATAAAATCTAAAATAATTGGAAGAAAAATTTTCTTGTAAAAGTTTTGAAAAATTTTCATCTTTGGAAGCAAAAACAGCAGCAGTTGGGTATCCCTTTATTAATTCTAAAGCAAAGGTAGGACCTGAAAGAGTAGCCAATTTCTTTACCTTATCTTTTAATTCTTCTTTTATGATTTGAGAGGGAACTTTAAGGGTTTTTATTTCAATCCCCTTTGAGCAATTTACAAAATTCCCTTTTTCTTTTAAATATTTCTTAAAGATCCTCAGGGTTTCTCTTAAAAATTGAACTGGTATGGTTAAAAATATTAAATCTAAACCATTAAAATCCTTAAAATCCCTTGTAAAATTTATTTTTTCTGGAAACTTAATATTTGGCAAAAACAATTTGTTTTCTTTTTCTTCTATTAAGCTTTTAAAGACCTCCTCTTCCCTTACCCATAAAAGAACTGGATAATTTAAATTTGAAAAATAAATAGAAAGAGCAGAACCCCAAGAGCCAGCACCAATTATTCCAATTTTCATAATTTTTTTCCCACCTTTGGTTCTTCCTTTTTTATTAATCTTTTTATATTTTCCTTATGCCTTATAATTATAACTAAGGAGATAAAAACAGAAGAAAGAATAATCCCTTCATTTATTTTAAAAAAATATAAGATTGGAGGAAAAAGAGAAGCAGAAATTAAAGAAGCCAAAGATACATATCTAAAAATAAAAAGGACTAAAATAAATATAAAAAGGGAAATTAAAGCAGGAATTGGAGCAATTTTTAAAAAAACGCCAAAAGAAGTGGCAACCCCCTTCCCTCCTTTAAATCTTAAAAAAGGTGTATAGCAATGCCCCAAAACAGCCAAAGCCCCTCCTATTCCAAAATAATAGGGAATTGGGGTTATAATTTGAATGATAAATACAGCAAAAAAACCCTTTAAAAAATCTAAAAGAAAGGTTAAAAATCCCCCTAAAAGCCCTAATTTTCTGGAAACATTTGTAGCACCTATATTTCCACTTCCCGTTTTTCTTATATCTTCTTTTGAAAAAAGATAAGTTAATATAAAACCAAAGGGAATGCTTCCTAAGAAAAAGGCAGAAACTAAAGAAAAAATTATGTTATACATTTTATTTTTTCCAAAGGAATATATGTAGGACCTTCTGGCTTTAAAATGCTTTGAAAGAGGACTATTTCATTTATTTTAAAGGGACTAAAGGAAAATAAATTTAACTTTTTTAAGCATTCCTCAAACTCCCTTCTATCTGGAGGAAACTTAAACCTTGCAAGGGTCAAATGGATTTTAAATTCCCTTTCTTCCTTTTCAAAACCAAGCACTTTAAATTTATTTTCTAATTCCCTTTGATAATTTAAAAATTCTTCATCTTCTTTAAATTTTAAAAACAAAACCCTTGGTCTTTTTTCATTGGGAAAAGCAGAAGCCCCTTCAAAGGGTAATTCTTTAAAATTTGTGGGCTTTAAAATTTTTAGAACTTCCTTTAATTTATTTTCTTCCACTTCACCTATGAACTTTAAAGTTATGTGCAAATTTTCAATTTTTACCCAACTCCCCTTTGGTTTTCTTTCTTTTTCATAAAAATTTTTAATTTCTTTTTTTAAAACTTCATCTGCTGGGATTCCTACAAATAATCTCATACCAAAACCCTTCTTATTAAATTTAAAGCAAAATTTATGGAAAATTTTTGAATTCTTTCCCTTGAACCGGTAAATTGAAACTTTTCTATGATTTCTTTATCTTTATAACAAACACAAATATATACAGTGCCAAGGGGCTTTATCTTTGTTCCCCCCTCAGGTCCTGCAATTCCAGTAACTGCTAAACCTATATCTGTTTTAAATTTTTCCTTTACCTTTTCTGCCATTTCCTTTGCTACCTCATAACTTACAGCACCATATTTCCTTAGTATATCCTTTGACACACCTAAGATTTTTTCTTTTATTTCATTACTATATGCTACAATCCCTCCAAAAAAATTTTTAGATATACCTGGAAGTTTTACTAGTTCATAAGAAAGACCTCCTCCTGTGCAGGACTCAGCTATGGAAAGGGTTAAATTTTTTTCATTCAAAAGTTCTTGAATTTTTTTACTTAAACTTAAACCATTGTAGCCATAAATTTCCTCTTTAAAAATATTTTTAATTTCCCTTTCCATTTTTTTAAATATATTTTCATCCTTTTCCTTAATCGTAATTGTAACTATGCCTTGAGATGCTAAAATTGTTAAATTTTTCTTGGGAAACTTTTTATAAAAATTTTGCAATTTTGTCTCCACATAGGACTCAAAAACCCCTGCCAAATTAAAGGTCTTTTTAAAAAATTCCAATTTAACTTTTTTTTGCAAAAGGGGTTCTAAATAATTTTCAAGCATAAATTGAAACTCTTCTGGCACACCGGGAAAGGAAAAGAGAGTTATTTTATCTTTTTTTATAAATATTCCAGGAGCAGAACCCTTTTGATTTTTTAAAGCCCTTCCTACGGAAGGAATAAGAAATTGATTTTTTGAAATTTCTGGAATTTTAAGCCCCAAACTTTTATATTTTTCTTTAAGTTCATCCCAAAGATTTTCTTCAAATTTTAATTTGCAATTAAAAAATTTAGCCAGCCCTAAGCGAGTTAAATCATCCTTTGTAGGACCTAAACCTCCACTTATAACAATTAAATTTGCTTTTTTAAAAAACTCAAAACCAAAGAGGAGATCCTTTATATCATCTTTTAAAGTTAGCGCAAAGGAAACTTCCAAACCATAATTTGATAAAATTTTTGATAAAAGTTCTCTGTTTTTATCCCTTTTCCCTTCCCATAATAATTCACTTCCTATGGCAAAATATCCTATTTTCATTGAAATTCTCCGTAAGCCATATAATATAATGGTTTTATAAAAAAAGCAATTAAACTGCCCTTAATTTTTCTTTCAAATTTATAGGTAATAAATCTTAACAAACTTTCATGGACAAAATAAATACATAATGCCAAATGGGGAATTATAAAATAAAATGCTTCCCTCTTTTGCAATATCCTTACAACATCAAAAATTAGAGAAGGGAAAAAGACAAAAAAGGTTAAAAAAATGGAAAAATAAAAATAATTTATGAAATTATGCCTTTCAAATTTTAATAGAGAATATTGATACTTTTCTGATAAAAACCCCCAAAGGGGTGCAAATATAAAAGCCAAGTCTGAAGAAATATTAAATGTTTTTTCCTTTTCTTCCTCATATAAAGGGAAAGATAAATTGGATGCTTCAAATTTATAAAAATTGGAGGGTTCTAATTTTAAATACTTTATGAGTTTATAATTCTTCCCTTTAAAATTTAAACCCCCCTTTAAAACCCAATGGGGCTTTGGACAAGGGGTATGAATAATTAAGGAATTTTCCAGCTCCAAAATATCATCATTAAATATCTTTTCCCTTTGCATCTTTGATATATATTTTCCAAAGAGATAATAAGGGAGTGAACCATAACTCTTTTTAAATATTAAATTTAATACCAAATCCAGATATAGAATATATAATAAATGAACACGAATTAATAGAAGAGGTACAAAAATTAATACTTAATGATAATTTACCCCAATTACAAGGATTAAACAATATTAAACAAACTTTATATAAATCCTTGATAGATAATGCAACGTTAAATACTATTGAAATACTCAATATTTTCGATACAATAAGGGTCTTCAGAATTGTAAAAAACTATTTTTATGAAAAGGAAGAAGAGTTTCCCTATCTTTACAAACTATTAATAAATCTTTATGATAATAGATTATTAGAAAAGCATATAAATGATGCAATTGATGATAACGGTGATATAAAAGACAATGCAACAAGGGAATTACAAAGGATAAGAACAGAAATAAAAATTAAATCAGCAAAATTAAGAGATAGATTACAAAAAATTTTAAAAAGAATTTCGCAGGATGAAATATCAAGGGAAGATTTCTATACTATCAGAGAAGGTAGATTTGTATTACCCGTTAAAGTTGAATATAAAAGGGAACTATCAGGAATAATACACGGTATATCTCAGACGGGAGCAACAGTATTTATAGAGCCATCGGATATTATAGAAATGAATAACGAATTATCGTTATTAAAGAATGAGGAACAAAGAGAAATCTATACTATACTTAATAATTTAACTAAGGAAATTGGAGAAGATGCACATAAATTCTTATCTTCATTAGAAATAATAACACATTTTGATAGCTTAATAGCAAGAGCACGATATGCTTTGGATTATGGTGGAATAAAACCAAAAATACATACAGAAGAATATATTTCATTAAAAAATATAAGGCATCCATTATTAGTTCATACAAAGAAATTGAAAAATGTTGTTCCATTATCTATTGAATTTAACAATGAAATAAGAGGTCATTTAATCTCTGGTCCTAATGCAGGCGGTAAAACAGTAGCACTAAAAAGTGTAGGAGTGAACTTATTAATGGCATTAAGTGGTATATATCCTTTAGGAGAATGTCATACAAATTTTAGATATATTTTTACAGCAATAGGAGACCAACAATCAATTGAAAATGACCTATCTACATTTAGCTCGCAAATTTTAAGATTAAAAAATATAATTGATTATTGCAACAGAAATTCACTTGTATTAGTTGATGAAATAGGTTCGGGTACAGACCCTCAGGAAGGGAGTGCTTTGGCTTGTGGTGTGCTGGATACATTTCTTAATATTAAGTTATTTTTTATAGCTACAACTCACCAATCATCACTTAAAACTTATGCTCTAAGAAACAAAGAAATAGAAAACGAT
>FWPV01014026.1_pt1 | contig 11893 bp, 9 predicted proteins | sample 2228371 | NCBI WGS metagenome assembly FWPV01 (sample SAMEA103939776, study PRJEB20133) | metagenome | reverse complement strand
TGTCCCCGGTGATATATCGTTTTTAATCTCGGGCCGTTATTTCCACCTGGATTTTTGCGGTTTCGGCAAAAGGACCGGAACCTTTTGATGGAGGGCGCTACGCTTCTCAAAAGTCATTTTGATCATCTCGCCCGGCAATATCCATATAATGATTTCCGTTGTCTGGGGATGCTGGCCGTTGGCCTCCCGCATCCCCTATTGGCCCCACTGCGGCCGGGATTTGCGTTAAAGGCCCTGAAATTTTTGAATCATCATATAGAAATCAATGGGTAATGTCAAGGCAATCTCACTTGAACATCTTAAATTAATTGAAAAAATCGTGTTGTCCCAAGGACATTGTATAAAACAGGGATTTGAAACAACCAGTCGCAGAAGGGGCCTTGAAAACAAAAAAGGACTTTGGAAATTTTCCATAAGTCCTTGATTTTTGTGGTAGGCGGTAGAGGATTTGAACCTCCGACTTCTACCGTGTGAGGGTAGCACTCTCCCGCTGAGTTAACCGCCCCTGATATTATGCGTTCTTAATGCGGACCCAGGCGATAAGTCAAGCAATATTTTCGGGCGGATTTTCCAGGGGATCCCCAGGCGGATTTTCCGGTTCATCAGCGGTGATTTCAAGAGGCTCTTGGGGGGGCAGGGCAAAAGACTTTATTTCCATTGCCTCGATTTCCTTGGGCGTGGGCAGGTCTTTTAAGTCTTTTAGATCAAAGGTTTCCAAAAATTTTCGGGTGGTGGCATACACCAATGGCCTTCCGGGGATTTCACGTCGTCCCAGCACACGGATCAGCCCTCGCTCCAGAAGGATTCTTAAGCTGTTTCCGGAATTGACGCCCCGGAGATGTTCTATTTCACTTCTGAGGATGGGTTGCCGGTAGGCGATGATGGCCAGTGTTTCCATGGCTGCAGCGCTGAGTTTCGGCGGCGTGTGCTGGAAAAGCCGGCGGATCCATTCCTTGTATTCTTTTTTGGTTCTAAATTGAAATCCGCCGGCCACTTCATGCAGAATAAACCCGCCGTTTCTTGCATCATACTCTTCCTTCAGCGCAAGAAGCGCCTGTTTGATCTCATCGGCTCCGGCCTCTGGAATCGCTTTTTGAATCTGTTCCATGCTCAATGGCGATTCTGAAACAAATATCAGGCTTTCGACGATCGGTTTTATCTGATCCATGGCCTTTATCGATAAAAAAGTCTGATGACCCCCGCCTTGGTGGTTTGGACGATTTTGGCGAGATTGATTTTGACCAGTTCCAGCACCGCTAAAAAGGTCACGATGATTTCCATTTTCGTTGGATGATCTGAAATCAGCTCGTGAAAGGTGATAGTGCCTTTGTCTTCAATGGTCTGGATGATGTCGCTCATTTTTTGTTTTACCGAAATCTTCTCCGTGGTGATATGGATGCCGTTATGGACGGAAGTGCGCTGGAGCAATTGATGATAGGAATGAATCAATTCAAAAAGATCGACTTTCACCACGTCTTCGTCAGGATTAAAAAGAAACATGGATTTCTCCGGCGGCCGGGTGAAAATGTCTTCGTCCAGAATAGGCCGTTTAAGCAATTGTTCGGCCACGGATTTCATCTGCAACAATTCGATGAGGGGCCCGGTGATTTCCATGCGGGGATCTTCCTCGTCTGTTTCCCCATCTTCAGATGGGGTAGAAGGCAGGAGCATGCGGGATTTTATGTGGGCCAGGGTGGCGGCCATCACGAGAAATTCGCTGGCCACTTCAATATTTAAGGAGCGCATCCATTCCAGATAGGCCAGAAATTGATCCGTGATCAACGAGATGGGAATATCATAAATATCCACTTCGTGTTTTTTGATCAAATGGACCAGAAGGTCCATGGGGCCTTCAAAGACATTTTCCAGTTTAATTTCATAAGAACTCGTCGCCATGGGCGGTTAGCTGATGATTTTTAGGGCTTGCCGGACTTCTTGCATGGTGGTTTTGGCGGTTTGCGTTGCTTTCTGATCCCCTTCGGCGATGATCTCATCCACCAGTCGGGGGTGATCCGTATAAAATTTGTTTTTTTCACGGAAGGGGGAAAGCGACGCGATAAGCCCTTGGGCCATGCGTTTTTTGCATTCCACACATCCGATTTTGGCCGTTCGGCAGTCTTGATTCACCATATCCCTGGTGGACGGGTCCGAATAAATTTTGTGAAACTCATATACATTGCAGATATCGGGATTTCCCGGATCAGAGCGTCTCTGGCGCTGGGGATCTGTGATCATGGTGGCGACTTTGGCCATGATGTCCTCCGGCGTATCTGAAAGAAAAATGGCATTATGATAGCTTTTGCTCATTTTTCTGCGGTCCAGCCCTAAAATTTTTGAGGTTTGCGTGAGAATGGTGGCCGGCTCCGGGAAGACTTTTCCATAAAGAAAATTAAACCGCCGCGCGATTTCTCGCGTGATTTCAATATGGGGGGCCTGGTCAATCCCCACAGGCACACCGTCTGCTTTATAGATGATGATGTCTGCGGCCTGAAGCACCGGATATCCCAGGAACCCGAAGGTGGATAAATCTTTATTGTTTAACGCGTCAATTTGCTCTTTATACGTGGGATTGCGTTCCAGCCAGGGTACGGGTGTGATCATGGACAGCAGGAGAAAAAGCTCGGCATGTTCTTTGACGTGGGATTGAACAAACAGGGTGCATTTTTCAGGCGAAAGTCCGGCGCTGAGCCAGTCGATCACCATCTGGCGGGTGAACGTAACAATGTTGCCTGGATTTTCATAATCGCTGGTCAGGGCATGCCAGTCGGCCACGAAAAAAAAGCATTCATACTCCTCCTGCATGGTGACCCAGTTGGCCAGAGCGCCATGATAATTTCCCAGGTGAAGGGCGCCGGTGGGGCGCATGCCGCTGACCACCCTTTTTTTTGTTGACATGAATGCGATCCTTTCATCCTGCTTTTTTGATTCTTTTAATTTGAACGGGATATTTATTTTCTCCGACAAAACGATAAACCGCACCTCGAACTCGGCATGTTAAAAGTGGCCTTTTGCTTCAGCGGTTTGAAATTCTTGGTTCGATATTCATTATTTTTTCAAATGGCTTTGACGCAATAGCCGGCTTTTTTGCGTGACGCGCGTAAGAAACAGCAACCGCCCTTTTGCACAAGACAAACACACGTTGTGGCTCACTTACGTCTGCATCACGCCGCCGATGAAAAATTGTATTAACGGGTTTATAAATAAAGGAAACAAAAGGTCAAGTGATTTTGTCATCAGCAGAATGATCAATACAATCATGCCGAGAGGCTGGATTTTATCGATTTTTTGCTGAACGCTCAGAGGCAGCAGAGCGGTTAAAATTCTGCCGCCGTCCAGGGGCGGGATGGGGATGAGATTAAAAAACGCCAGCATGATATTGATGATCACACTGTAAATCAACATCTGAACAAAAAACAGTAAAAAATCTTTTCCGGCATAGACGGACCATTGGGAAAAATACATCATGGTCAGGCGGATCAGCAGACCGCAAACGCCCGCCAGTAGAAAATTGGCGATAACGCCGGATGATGATACAATAATGGCGCCGGCTTTCCGGGGCCGCAGGGATTCAAAATGGATGGGTACGGGTTTGGCATAGCCGAACACCACGGGCGATCCGGAAAATTTTAAGAGCAACGGAAGCAGGAGGGAGCCAAAAACATCCACATGTTTCAGGGGATTCCATGAGAGCCGGCCGGCGTTTTTGGCGGTGGGGTCTCCCAGTTTCAGAGCCGCATATCCATGGGCGATTTCATGAATCATGATCGCAAATACAAGGGGGATCAGAATCATGATGATCCCCGTCAGATCAAAGTTTTGAAACATAAGCGCGTAAAAACTCGAGTTCTTCTTCCCGGGTGTGAATCTGGCCGTTTAATTTGGCGTCTAAGGCCGCGGACAATATTTTTGTAAAAATCGGGGAAGGGGAAAGCCCCATGGCCTGTAAATCTTTTCCGCCCACAGACAAGCGCACATGCTTGAGATCCGTGACATAAAAAGAAATGGCTTTGGTGATTTTTTCAAACGTTGTCAACGCCATCATGTACAGAATCAATTCTGTTCGAAATTCGTTGAGTTCCCGATATAGCTGGCTGTTTGAATAGGGGGCTTTTCGGTGGAGTCGGCCGAGGCAGGCCTCTGCAAGGATCCGGTCCTGGTTGAACATTTTTTGATATCGGGGGGCAAGTTCGAACCGGGCGCAAATTTTTCTGGCGTTTTCTTCTCCTGCGTGCCGGATCAGTATCATAAAATAAACCGCCCATTTCATGTACGTTTCGCCGGTAAACAGCAAGTCATACCAGGCAATGACTTTTCGGGCCGCGTTGAATTGATCCACCAGCTTTTGGTTGTATTTAATCGCGGGATCAATGACTTTGAGCAGATCATACTCATGCATGCGGATGAGGGCCGGCGTGGGATTGTCTTCTTTGAGTATCAGACAAATTTCCGTAAATATCCGTTTTCCGGAAAGTTGTTTGAAAAAATCCATGCGCACCGCGTTTTCAATAAGCCCGGAGGTCAGCCGGCCGATTTTAAAACCGAATCGTTGTTCGAACCGAATGGCGCGGAATACCCGGGTGGGGTCTTCCACAAAGCTTAAATTGTGAAGTACCCGGATGGATTTTTCTTTGATATCCCGCTGACCGCCGAAAAAATCAATCAGATTGCCGAATTTTTTGGGGTTCAGGAAAATGGCCAACGTATTGATGGTGAAATCCCGCCGGAACAGATCCAGTTTGATGGAACTCATTTCCACGGTGGGGAGCGCCGCCGGAAATTGATAATATTCCATGCGTGCAGAGGCGACGTCGATTTTAAACCCATCCGGGAAAATAATCACGGCTGTGCCGAATTTCGCGTGGGCGTTGAATCGGGCGCAAAATCGTTTGGCGAATTCTTTGGCAAAATCAATTCCATTGCCTTCAATGACAATGTCGAGATCTTCATTATGCCGGTATAGAAACAGATCCCGGACAAATCCGCCCACCACATAGGCCGCAAATCCAAGTTCTTCGGCGATTTGTCCGATGGCGTGAAGCATGTCCAGAATACGGTCGGAAAGCCGTTCCCGCATGAATCCCACGATATTTTTGGTCCGGGGGTGCATGTCTGTGTGAAGGGGGCTTCCGCTGAGCGGTGTTTTTTCCCGGGATTCCTGGACCAAAATATTGAGCAGATCCGTGCGGGTGATGACGCCGATGATTTCCTCTTTATCCATCACCGGAAGCACCCTTTGTTTATTGGCGATGATTTTTTCTTGAATTTCTGAAATGTCTGCGTCCGGCCCCACGGTGGCAAACTCCACCGTCATGTATTCGCTGATGGGGATATCATCCAACGCATGGTAAAGCGCTTTTTCTATCACCTGTCTTGAGATAAACCCCAACAGCTTTGATTTTCCGTTGATTCGCTGGACCACCAAAAGGGCGTTGATGTTATAGCGGGATAAAAGCGTTTGGGCTTCCCGGCAGCTGATGGTATGATCTGCGGTGATGGCCGGAGAAGACATCATGTCTTTGGCGCGCTGTTTGACCTTGACATGGCGGCGGAGAATTTCAATCAATTGATGTTCGATTTGGGGGATGGTCTTGTCTTTGATGGTTGCCGCGGCTGCAAATGTGTGCCCGCCGCCGCCCAGCTCCTCCACGATGGCGCCGGCGTCCACCAGGGGGGTTCGGCTTCGGGCCGCCAGATAGATTTTGTTTTTCATGGACGCAATGACAAACACGGCGTTGTAATTTTCCATTTTCATCATTTTTTGAACCAGAAAGGCCAAATCATGAATATATTCTTCACTGCTCACGCTGCTGATGACGATATCCACGCCATTGACCGAATGATGCTCCGCCGCGTTGATCATTTCATTCAATAAATTGACCTGAAGGGAATCCATTTCCTTGGAAATCAGACTGGAGATGGTGGATAGGCTGGCCCCTTTTGACAAGAGATATCCTGCTGCATAAAAGTCATTTTCCGTGGTGGAGGGATAGGTAAAGGATCCGGTGTCTTCAAAGATTCCCAAACACATGACCGTGGCTTCTTCGGGGGTCAGATCAATCCCTTTTTCCTTGATGATTTCGGTTAATAGCGTGACATTGGCGCCGGTGGGCCGGCTGATCATCAGATGGGGGGTTATATCGTTTTTCAAAGGAGGATGATGGTCATATATATGCACTTGAATATCCGGATGATCCAAAAGACTGGATAGATGGCCGATGCGGCTGGCCTGTTTGGTGTCCACCACCACCAGTGTTTTGACCTTTGATAGATCGATATGGCGGGCATCCCTCATATTAAAGAGATAGGCCATGGAATTGACGAAGAAATTTTTTGAATTTTTTTCATGGAACCCGGGAAAAACAACCACGGATCCGGGATAGAGTTTATGGGCGGCGAGCATGGAGCCCAGGGCATCATAATCCGCATTCAAGTGGGTTGTGATCACTGTCAAGGTATCAGCTTTATTCAAATTTTCAGCTTGTTGAACCGTCAGCGCCATGTCTGTTTGCTTTTAAGCTTGTTTTTTATAGAAAATCCAGGATGTTTTTTCAACAGCTATGCTGTAGCAGAAAAAGAGGGTTTAGGCAAATAAGTTTACTGGATTTTTTGCACCCAGGATGACGCCCTGATCTATTTTGGCGGGCAACTATCTAAAAGTATTTGTTTTCTTGTTTATTTCATGATACAGGAAAGCCATTATCAATAATTTATTGTCTTGACGATATGCACCAACATGATATCATTGTGACGCATATTTAATGGGCATCATCCGATGCGGCGGGGCGGGTGCCCCATGAAATCAAGACACCATCCATGCCACCTGGAACAGAGGATTGCTTAAAGGGGGTTATATGCCGGTTTTTGTTTGGGAAGGTCGGATTAAGGGGGATCAGGTTCGCAAAGGGGAAATGGAGGCGGAAACCGAGCAAGAAGTCCGCGCCAATTTGGCAAGACAAGGGATCACCCCCACCAAAGTCAAACGAAAACCCAAAGACCTTTTTGAAAATGTCGCCTTTCTTCAACCCAAGGTCAAGCAGGAAGACATCATCATTTTCTGCCGGCAATTCTCCACCATGATCGACGCCGGTCTGCCCATTATTCAATGTCTGGATATTCTTCAGGCCCAACAAGAAAATGTCACATTCAAAAAAATGCTCAAGGACATCAAGGTATCGGTTGAAACCGGACAAACTTTGGCCGAGGCCTTGAAAAAATATCCAGACCAATTTGATAATTTGTTTGTGAACATGGTGGCGGCCGGCGAGTCCGGCGGTATTTTGGATGTGATTTTGCGACGGCTTTCCGCGTACATGGAAAAAGCCGCAAAGCTTAAACGTCAGGTCAAAGGGGCCATGACATACCCTCTGGTCACGTTGGGGATTGCGGTGTTGGTGGTGGCGGTTATTTTGGTGTTTGTGATTCCCGTATTTGAAGAAATGTTTGCGGATTTCGGAAAGGCATTGCCGGTGCCCACCCAGGTGGTGGTGAATATGAGCCGGTTTGTCAAATCCAAAATTTTGTATATTATTGTGGCGTGCATATTGTTTTCCATCGCCTTCCGCCGGTTTTATAAAACGGAAAAAGGCCGCGCGCTTGTGGATGACCTCATATTAAAACTTCCCGTGGTCGGAATATTGATCCGCAAAATTGCCGTTGCCCGGTTTACCCGAACCATGGGCACCATGCTGGCGAGCGGGGTTGCCATTCTGGAGGCTCTGGATATTGTGGCCAAAACCGCGGGCAATAAAACCATTGAAAATGCAGTGTACAAAGTTCGATCCGGCATTGCCGAAGGCCAGACTATTGCCGATCCATTATCTGAAACCGGAGTTTTCCCGCCCATGGTGGTTTCCATGATCGCCGTCGGAGAATCCACCGGCGCCATTGACGCGATGATGGAAAAAATTGCAGATTTTTATGAAGAAGAAGTGGATCAGGCGGTGGAAAACCTCACGGCCCTGATCGAGCCGTTCATGTTGGTGTTTCTCGGTGTGACCATCGGCGGGCTTGTGGTTTCCATGTATCTTCCCGTTTTCCAAATGGCCGGCGCCCTTTAAAAAATCCATGCCAGACCCCACAGATAAGTTTGCCTCTGATCTTCGGCGTAAAATCAAATGGCTGATACTGTTCCGGGCGCTTTTTGCCATTGTCCTGTTATTTTCATCCATTTTTGTGGCATTCAATGAGCGTATTTCTATTTTGGCCTCCCCCTTAGTGTTTCTCTATGCCATTGCCATCGGCATGCTGGGTCTTTCCGCTGTGTATATGGTGGTGCTTCGGAAAGTAAACCGGCTTTTTGCGTTCGGCTATTTCCAGTTAATTGTGGATGCGTTTTGGGTGACATTGATTATTTTGTTGACCGGGGGATTTTCCAGTATTTTTTCCTTTCTTTACCTGGTGGTGATTATCTATTCCAGTATGATCACCTTTCGAAAAGGCGCTTTGATCATTGCCACGGTCTGCGCCATTCAATACGGTGTGTTGGTGGATCTTGAATACTACGGCATCATTCACCCATTTGGTTTGGACGCCGGGCATATTTTGGTGACATACCAATGGAATTATGTGGTTTACAAATTATTCATCACTATTTCGGTATGTTATGCAGTGGCGGCATTGAGCGGGTATTTGTCCATGCAGGAACGGCGCGCCAAAGAAGATCTTTGGGCCATGGAAGAACAGGTCAAACGCTCGGAAAAACTTGCGGCAGTCGGAGAGATGGCTTCAGGACTGGCCCATGAAATCAAAAATCCGCTGGCGTCGCTTTCCGGATCCATTCAAGTGCTTCGGGAAGAAATGCCGTATGAAAAACACCGGGATAAGCTCATGGAAATCGTGCTGCGTGAAACCGACCGTATTAGTGCATTGGTCAATGATTTTTTGATGTTTGCCAAACCCAATCCCGGAACACCCAAGGTCGTTGAGTTGCTAAAATCCATTGAAGATATTGTGGATTTTTTTTACTCCAATAAATCTCAAAAAAGCCGCATCCCCATCACCCGGGATCTCATGGACAATGTATATATTTCCATTGACCCGGATCATTTACGTCAGATTTTATGGAATTTGCTGTTAAATGCGCAAGAGGCCATAACGCATGAAGGAAATATCCATATTTCCATGAAGCCCACGGATAAAAAATTTGCAGGCATCATGGTCCAAGACAATGGATGCGGTATGACCGAAGACACATTAAAATTCATATTTGATCCGTTTTTTACAAACAAACCCAATGGCACGGGCCTGGGATTGTCCATTGTTCAGCGGCTCATTGCGTCATGGAATGGTTTGATTGATGTTAAAAGCACTCCCGGCAAGGGAAGCGTTTTTATCATTAAATTCCCGCGCATTCTTCATCCCAATGCATCATCGTCTTGACACTCCTTTATAAATGGGATAGCAAGCCGGATACATATATTCAATGAGCGAGTTTTATTAAAATACATGGATGGTTAAGTTGCATGGAGCAGATCGGGGATATTATCCAGATACGAAAAGAAAAAATCAGCCAGTTAAAACAGTCCGGCATTGAACTTTATCCCAATGATTTTTCCGTGACCCATACGGTGAAAGATATTCAGGGAGTTGTTTCAAATCAGGATGTCACGATTTCCGAATCAATGGCTTCTATCCATATGGCGGGCCGGATCATGGCCATCAACCGGTTTGGAAAATCTTCCTTTATCCGTTTTAAAGACCGCACCGGCCAGCTGCAGGCCTATATTCGGCAAGATAAAGTCGGACAAGAGGCATATGGTTTGTTTAAACAAATGGACATTGGGGATTTTGTGGGATTAACCGGATCCATGTTCCAGACCAAAACCGGGGAATGGACCCTGCTTGCCGACAGTCTTCGGCTTTTATCAAAAGCCGTTCGTCCGTTGCCGGAAAAGTTTCATGGATTGAAAGATCCTGAAAAAAGATACCGGCAGCGGTATCTGGATTTGATTATAGGGCGGAGCCGTATGGTGCAGTTTATCCGCACTTTTTTGCTGGAACGGGATTTTTTGGAAGTAGAAACCCCTATGATGCAGCCCATTGCCGGCGGCGCTGAAGCAAAGCCCTTTAAAACCCACCATAACGCCCTGGATATGGATTTGTATCTGCGGATCGCACCGGAATTATATTTAAAACGGCTCGTGACCGGCGGATTTGAACGTGTTTTTGAAATCAATCGAAATTTCAGAAACGAGGGAATTTCCACCCAGCACAATCCGGAATTCACCATGCTGGAATTTTATCAAGCCTATGCCACTTATGAAGATCTGATGAAATTGACGGAGGAGATGTTCCAGCAGGCCGCGCTTCATGTTATGGGCCGTATTCAATTTCAGTATCAAGGCCATCTGATTGATTTGGGATCCCCCTGGAAACAAATGAGCTTGTATGAGGCTTTGGAAACCATGGCCGGCGTGGATCCGGCTATTTTTTACGACCGGGAAAAGCTCATGGCAGCGGCGGAGTCTGCCGGTGTTCATTTCGGCAACGCGCAAGAAAAGCAGACGTTGCATGCCGGCAAAATATTAACCAAACTCTTTGATGCATTGGTGGAACCCCGATTGATTCAACCCACCTTTATTACGGGGTATCCGGTGTCGGTGTCGCCTCTTTCCCGCAGAAACAAACAAAACCCGGATCTTGCGGATCGATTTGAACTTTTTATCGCCGGACGGGAAATTGCAAACGGGTTTTCAGAGCTCAATGATCCTGAGGATCAGCGGGAGCGGTTTTTGCGTCAAGTCCAGGCTCGGGAAGCCGGAGATGAAGAATCCCACATGATGGATGAGGATTACATTAAAGCTTTGGAATACGGCATGCCGCCCACGGCGGGAGAAGGGATCGGCATTGATCGGCTGGTGATGTTGTTCACCGATTCTCCGTCCATTCGGGATGTGATTTTGTTTCCCCACATGAAAGCATCGGATAAAAAATGAAAGTCCAGGCCCCCTGCGGCAGTGCATGGACATGTAAAAGTCATAGGATTCATTTTGGAACGTTTTATGTCGTTTGAATATTTCATCGCCGGCCGGTATTTAAAATCCCGGCAAAAGCATGCCTTTATTTCATTTATCACCTTTTTGTCCATGGCCGGCGTAACAGTGGGGGTGATGGCTTTGATTATTGTGATTTCGGTCATGTCCGGTGCAGAATCGTATTTTAAATCCCAGATTTTGGGGGTGGAGTCCCATATTCTGCTGCGCAGGCATGGGGGGGCCATATCCGATTATCTCCAGGTGGAGGATAACATTCGAAATATTCAACGAATTCGTTCCATTGAACATTTTGTTTACAGCCAGGTGATTTTGAGGTCCGCCAGCGGGATTTCCGGTGCGGTCCTCAGAGGCATTGATCCCTTGACTTCCAGAGAAATCATCAAAGGATATGATCATGTAAAATTGAACCATAAATTGACCACGCGTTCCCAAGATTCCGGCGATGAATCCGTGCCCGGCATTATATTGGGCAAAGAATTGGCGACGAACCTGGGTGTTGCGGAAGGCTCCATCATTTATATCATATCGCCCAATGGTATGGTCTCTCCCATCGGACATATTCCCACCATGAAACGCTTTCAAGTCATGGGGGTTTTTGAATCCGGCTTTTATGAATATGACGCGTCCCTGGCATATATTCATTTAAAGGAAGCCCAGCAGCTGCTTAAAATCGGTGATGCTGTCACTGCCATCGGGATCCGGGTGGATGATATTTACCGGGCGGATCAGGTGGCCGCCAAAATCACCGAAACGCTTGGGTTCCCCTTTTGGACTATGGATTGGATGCAGATGAACCGCAGCTTTTTTTCCGCGTTAAAGCTTGAAAAAAAGGCCATGTTCATCATTCTGACCTTGATAATTCTGGTGGCGGCTTTTAATATCGCCAGCACCCTTATCAT
>FWPV01014025.1_pt1 | contig 11895 bp, 3 predicted proteins | sample 2228371 | NCBI WGS metagenome assembly FWPV01 (sample SAMEA103939776, study PRJEB20133) | metagenome | reverse complement strand
AATAAAATAAGGTGAATAAATTGAAAAAAGTCTTTACAGTAATAATAACAATTTTTTTAATAATCATTTTCATACATCCAGTTTTAGCAGGGATAACTTCTATTACTAAAGAAGATGTGCCAGCAGCAACTTTATATCCGTATGATACAAATAAACTTGTTTTTAAAATTAATTTATCAGGCACTGGCACTGATGTATTAAATTCAATAGAATTTTCAAATGGAGGAACAGCACTGCAACCTGTTGATATTTCTTCTTTAAAACTATGGTATCAGGCAACAGGTGGTGAGTTTAACCCGGGAACTGCAACTTTTATATGCGAGATACCAGGAACAGGATCAAGTTCATGGGAAAAAACAGCAATAAATTTTACCGTTGCAGCTGGGAGTTCGCTTTATATTACAGTTGATATATCATCAACGCCAGTAAATAATAGAACAATAAAAATGACTTTGCTCAAAAATGGTCTTTCAATTGGATCTAATACATATCCAGATAAAAATCAGACCAACGCTAACACCCAAACAATTTCAAATCCGCCTAAATTACTTGTTTCTTTTCTTGATTTTTTACCTGCAAAAATAAACAGGGGACATGAAAATATCCTTGCCGCAAGATATTTTTTCTACAATTCAGGAACAACAGGTGTATCTATAACAAATATAATATTACGAACAATAAATTATTCTGGTGAGATAAATGCAGATACTGCAATTACACGTATTATCTTAAAAAGCGGAACAACAACTTATGCTGATATAACGGCAATTCCATCTTTACCTCAAATAAGTATTACTTTATCACCCCAGATCACAATTCCAGGCCTCGGAGAATCTTTTTTGGATGTTTATATTTATCTGCGGTCTGATATAAATACAAGGGATATTGGTCTGCGTTTAGCAGCAGGGAGTGATATAACAACCCAGCAGGTTATAACAAAAGAAGCCAAATCAGGATTTTCTTTTCCAATGGATACAAAACTTTCAGTTATTACTTTACCTATCTCCTCTGTCAATGTATCATCTGATAATCTCCTTACACCTTTTACAACTGTATCACAACCAGATGTCAAAACATTGCTTTTAAATTTTTCACATCCAGAATCAGTTACAACATATGCTGATATAAGTATTCGTGCGGTTACATTAACTGCAGGTTCTGAAACAACACCGTCTTTAATCCGATCTGATTTATTTTCCCGCATAAAAATATATGATAGTGTTACAACCTATGCTGATATTGTGCCAGCATCACTTACAAATCAAGTTTTGATTCCATTTACAAATTATGCTGTGATTTCTGCAGGAATTTCAAAATCAGTAACTATAAGCGTTGATTTAAAATCAGGAATTTTTGATAATAATTTTTATGCAAGTATTTCTCAATCAGCAAATATAGGTGCTTATGATGATTCTGCAGGTTCTTTGATAAGTGTAAATGGTACTTTTCCAATGGGAAGTAATTTAAGCATGATACAGCGACTGCCATCTTCGCTTAATATTTATCATACAAACAAAATGCCATCTGTTGTTATTGCGAACCAAAAATTTGTTTATGCAGAAGATTTTATTTTAACTCATCCAAACTCAGGAAATTATGCATCAATTCAGGTAAAAGGAATAACTTTAAATGTAGAAGATAATTTAGGTAATACCATTGTTCCTTTTTCTGTTATTTCAAAAGTAACTATTTTAGATAGCAATAATAATACCATAATATCTCATTCATCTATTCCTTTGGATGGTTATAAGATATACCTTAATTTTTCATCGCCTGTTATTTTATCGCCAACTGCGAGTTCTACTTTAAAAGTTTATATTGATATTCCGGAGTCACCTGCCGGGAGTTATGTGAAATTAAATTTAAATTCTTCCTTAAATGTGAATGCTGTTGATGGAAATAGCGGGACAATACCTGTTTCTGTTCAGGCAACAGGTGGAGATTTATTTCCGATGAAAACATCCGCGGCACAGATTTTAAATGCAGCAACAGATGTAAAGGTAAAACATACAGATACAATGCCGTCATCTGCAAATGAAGGACAGGAAAATATTATTCCTATGACTTTAAATTTTTTAAATGATTCAGGCGGTATTGTTTCAATAGAAAAAATAAATTTCAGGTTCTATGATAACCTGAATAATTCAATTTCAGCAAATAGCGTTATTAGCAATATAAAAGTGGATAATTTTAATAATACATCTTTAGTCTATGCTGATACTGCTGTAACAACTGATACTGCTTATTTTGATTTAACTTTTTCTTCGCCTGTCCTTATAAATTATGGCATGGCAAATTCTGTAACTGTAAATGTCCGCGTGAAAATTGCAGAGCCAGCACTTACAAATAATTTTAAAATGAGCATAATTTCAGAGATATCCATAACTGCAAAGGATTATAGTTCAGGAAATACAATTAATGTTATAGCAAATGCAGATACGTTTCCTATGAGCAGCAGTATAATAAATATAGAAAAAAGGGCAAATACATTAAATGTATCTCATGATGGCACAAATTCAGGTTCTGCTCAAAAAGGCGATGCTGATGTTCATGTTATGGATTTGATTTTTGAAAATCCGGGTTTGCCTGGAGCCTGTGATATAGTTATAACTGGTATTACACTTACTGTTGAAAATGCGACAGGCAATACGATTTCAGCAGCAACTGTTTTTTCAAAAGTAAAAATAGAAAATAAAAATACTTTATTAACTTACGGAGAAATAAATTCCATACCATCAAAAGAATACCTTTATTTCTCCTTGGCAACGCCAATAACTGTTCCAGCCGGTGCTTCAAACAATATAACCTGCTCTGTTAAAGCAAACATTGCTCCTTTTGCAACTGCTAATAGTTTTGTTTTGAATTTAAAGCAGGGTGGATGGATAAGAGCATTTGATAAAAACCAGGGTTTATATGTTACTGTTACAGCAAAACCACCTGATAGTTTTGAAATGCGTTCAAATACAATAAATATAGTGTCTGCCAATAAAATGACAGTTTTACATATAAATACAATGCCAGAAACTGTAAGCAATGGTCAGCAGGGAATAAAACCTTTTATATTAAGATTTGCAAATGCTTCTGATAATCCCTGTGCTGTGCGTGGTGTTACATTTACCGTAGAAGATATAACCAACTCAGGAATAATACCTGATATTTTAATAAATAAAGTATATTTAATAGATTCATCTGGTAATACAAATATAGTCCTTACAACCATACCTGATACAGGAGATAAAATTTACCTTGATTTTACACAGGATGTAACCATATCTGCATCTTCATATAAAGATGTTTCTGTTTTTGTTGATTTAAAAGAAAATACCTTTGTTGCAAATTTCCAGTTAAACCTTTCTTCATCTTCCTATATATATGCTTTACCGGTTACTTTAACAGTAGAAGCAGATTCAACAGATGCGTTTCCAATGCGTTCGGGAAATGCGCTTATCCAGATAAAGCCGGTAATGGGCGGTATTTCTCATTCAGATGTCATCCCAACAACTGTTTCAACAGGACAGAGTAATATATTTGCTGAGATATTGCATATCGCAAATTATAATGTAACAGGCAGCGCTGATATACAATTAACTGGCATTACAATAACAGTAGAAGATGATACAAATACTGTAATTGACCCGACAGATGCATTAAAGAAAATAATGATAAGGGATGAAAGTAAAATATATGCATTTTTTTCAGGTATCCCTTCTGCGCCGAGTTCTTTTTATGTGCCTTTTATTGAGCCGGCTGTTTTATCTGTCAGTGAAACTGCTGATTTAAAACTTTACATAGACATAGTTGATACTATTAACACAGGCAATTTTCAGATAAATATAAAAATAGATGCTGATGTTACCTTCAGGGACAAAAATACTGGACTTACCATAACTGCACAGGCAATTAATGGTGATTCATTTCCAATGAGAACATCAGTTGTTATTATCCAGGAAAAAGCAAGTTTATGCAGGGTAAAAACACAGGATTTAATGCCTTATGCAGTAAACAAGGGTCAACAGAATATAACCACAATGAAACTTTCATTTTCTAATGAAGGAAGTGCAAATGGTGCAAATATATTAATTACAAGAATGATTTTAAATATAGAAGGAAGTTCAGATGCAGGCATAATTCCTAAAACAGCAATTTCAAGATTATACATTAAAGATGCAGCAGGTATAATATATGGCGATGTTTTAACAATTCCTGATTATGGTGATTCCGTTACAATTGCTTTAACAACTCCTATCACTGTGCAGGTTGGTGAAAGAAAAGAAGTTTATGCAATTGTAAATATAAATCCTGATGCTATAGCACCTGATTTTAAAATAAATTTAAAAAGTGCATCAGGAATTATTGCAAGGGATGGCAATAGTTATGATATTATAAATGTTTCGGCAGACCCAGGATATTCATTTCCTATGAAAACATCTGCAGCACTTATACAGAACATTTCACAGACGCTAAATATTGCACATTATAGTATAATAACACCGACAGTAAATAAAGGTGATAGTAATGTTGCTGCCATTTATTTTGAATTTATCAATCCTAACCCTTATGGATATTCTGATATCATTGTAAATGGATTAACAATTACAGTAGAAGATGAAGAAGGTGCAGGAATTATACCTTCTTCTGCTATTAATAAATTAAAATTAGAAGGGGTTTCTTTATATGGGGAACAGAGCATAATTCCTTCTTATGGCTCATCTGTTTATGTGCCACTTACAATTACTCCTTTATCAATCGCACCATCATCATATATTGGGGCAACTTTATTTGCTGATATTTCTTTAACCACAAATCAGTTATACCTGCAGTTTACTTTAAAGCAAGGGACTGATTGTCTTTCTCAGGATAAAAATTCAGGTGAAAAGATAAATACAATAAATGCTAAAGCAGGAGATTCTTTTCCGATGTATTCAGGTGTGACAACAATAGTTAATCCACCAGGAATTACAGTTTCATATCTTGATATTGCACCTTATTCTGTAACAGAAGGTCAGGGAGGAATAAATTTTTTAAAATTCAAATTTACAAATATTGGTTCTTTTGCGGAAAATATAAATGGCTTAACTTTAACTGTAAAAGATTTTGCAAGTAATAATGCAGATGCAGAGTTAATTATAAATAATGCTTATTTAGTTGATGATGCTGGTAATACTTTTAATTCTTCTGTTTTTAAAAATGGTGCTTCTTTATATCTTGATATGACTGCAATGCCATTTACAGTAAATCCGCAAAATTATAAAGAAGCGTATGTATATATTGATTTAAAAGATACAACCTTTAATGCAAACTTTTTTGTGTCGCTTGAGACAGATTCTGATGTTTTAACATCTTCTCCTGTTTCAGCAGAAACTTCATATACATTTCCTATGACAACTCATATAATTACTTTGCAGGAAAAGACAGCAGATATTAGTATGTCAATGATTGATTGGATGCCGCCTAATGTAAGCACTGGACAGAAAGATGTTTTCGTTTTTGTTTTAAATTTTGAAAATAATGAACCATTTGGTTATTCGCCAGTTGTTATATATGGTATAACTTTCACAGTAAAGGATTCAGTTTCAAATACAATTCCGGCAAATACTGCAATATCTCGTTTAGTAATTACTGATTTAGCCGTGGATTATTTAAATACGGATGATATCAATTCAGGAGATTTACTTGCGTTTGATTTTAGTGTGCCACTGACTATAACTGCCGGAACTTCAAAGTCAGTTTATTGTATTGTTGACATAACGGGTAATACTTTGACTTTTGCAGATAATTTTAAATTATCAATAGATAGCGGATTAAAGATAATGGGAAGGGATTATAATTCTGGTTCTTATGTAACTGTAAATGCAAAATCAGGATTTGTTTTCCCGATGGAATCATCAGCTGCTTTTATTCAGAAAAAAGCAAGCATATTAGAAGTAAGTCATATAGATGAAATGCCATCTTATGTAAGCACAGACCAGGAAAATGTTTCTGCTATGAATTTGATATTAACTAATTCAGGAGACGCGGAAACTTCCAGCATAATGGTTACAAGGATTAATTTTTATATACAAAATCCTGCTGATGCAAATATAAATCCATTAAATGTAATAAAATCTTTATCTGTGACGAGTAAAGATGGTTTTACTGTATATGGTGCTAATACAACGCTTTCTTCTTCAAAAATAATAGTAAATTTAACTGCGCCGATAATTGTTTCAACTGCCGCACCTGTTACAATAAAGGTAAATGTTGGAATTACAAATACATACCTGAATAATGAATTTAAAGTAAGTCTTGATACTAATACAGATATTTATGCTTTAGATGCCAATAGTTTTGAACTTGTAAATGTTGTAAATAAAACACCAGACGTTTTCCCAATGAAATCCGGGCTAACATATATAAAAGAAAAGGTATCCAATATAATACTTGACAGTTTTACAAGTTTACTTACACCTGCTGTTACAAAGGGTGATAAAGGAGTTAAACTTTTTACATTCCGTATAGAAGATGCTTTAAATACTTTAACTGCAAAAGCGGAATTTCAGGCAATCACAATAACAGTTAAAAACAGCGCGGGTAATGATATATCAGCAAATTCAGTGATTGAGAAACTTTATATAATTGATGGTACTGGAAATACAATTGGTTTTAATACAACAGGAGTAAGTAATAAAATACCTGTTAAATTTCCATCTGTATATTCAATCTCACCGCAATCTGTGCATTATATAACTGTATGCGCTGATATTTTAGGAACAGCAAGCGCTTCTGATTTTAAGGTTCTTTTAGAATCAAATGATGTTTCTATAAAAGATGAAAATTCTAAATTAGAAGTTGCAAAAACGATTTCTCCAGCAATGCCATGGGAAACAGGAGTTGCAGGAGTTTATAATGCACCTGCAACAGAACTTCATGTATGGCATGGCAATTATGCTCCAACGCAGGTTGGTTCAGGACAGACAGATGTCAGATTTATGTCACTATCTTTTTATAATCCAGGTGGTTCTGGAACATCTGATGTAATTGCAAAAGGGGTTACCATAACAGTTGTAGATGCTTCAGGAACCACACTTGCACCTGCAGATATTATAAGGTATATAAGAATATCAGATTTTGCAGAAATTATGGGTTATGGATGGGTTACAACAACTTCATATACACTCCCTGAGCCATTTTATATTGATTTTACAAAGCCAGTAGAAGCGGATGCTTCAAATACAGTAACGGTTTATGTTGTTGCTGATATTTCATCATCAACTATACTTGCTAATTTTAAATTAAGAATTACTTCGCCCGATGATATCAATGCCCATAATTATCCAGCTGGTGCAGTTACAATATCAGCACAAAATAGCGATTCCTTCCCGCTTGCTTCTGTTACTGTGTCAAAGATTGCAACAACATATATATTGAGAGTAACCCATACGAATTTAATGCCTTTAACTATAGCAAAAGGAGATAAAGATATAAAAAGTTTAAAACTTAATTTTGAAAATAAAGATGCAGGACAGTATATAGATATAACTGGTTTGTCTTTAACAGTAAAAGATAAATCAGGCAATGGACTTAAAGCAGATAAAGTTTTAGATGCTTTAAAGATAGAAGATGTAAGCGGAAATACTTTATTTGGTTCCGCGGTTATCACTTCATCAGAAAAAGTTTTTATTCCTGTTTCTGCATTTAAAGTAGAAAAATTATCAGAAAAAGAGATGATAATAAAAATAGATATAAAAGAAGATGCAGCAGAGAGTTTTTATATAGAATTGGAAAGTGAAAATGATTTGATTACCAGCCCTGCTTGCACAATACAGGCAGGAACTGGTGATTATTTTGGCAATATGAAAACTAATTTTGTTTCTATTCAGGAAGCAAGTTTAGAAAAGTCATTCCATAATTTCCCGAATCCATTTAATCCTGATAAGGTAGAAACGAAAATTACATATTATTTAGAAAATGATGCGGATGTAACAATTAAAATATTAACACTGGATGGCAGACTGGTAAAAGAGATAATAAAAGATAAATTTAAAACAAAGGGATTGCACTATGAAGATACATGGAACGGATTAAACGAAGTTAAAGCAAAAGTAAAATCAGGTGTTTATCTATGTGTTATAGAGGTGAAATATAAACATGGGGAAGTTAAAAAATTAATAAAGAAAATAGCGGTGCTGAGATGAAAAAACACTGGAAAAGATTAAAACTATAATAAACAGGGAGGAAATGTTGTATAAGATTTTAATAACTGGTTTAATAATTGTTATGATGCTGACATCACTATATGCTGAAAAAGGAGATTATGGCACGGATTCTATATTCATAGAAGGTGCAGGCACACGTGCCTATGCAATGGGAAATGCTTATGTTGCTCTTTCTGATAATTCAGAAGGTGTTTTTTATAACCCTGCGGGCCTTACAAACCTTGAAAGGCAGCATATTACTTTACTTCATTATCCACTTTACGAAGGCACGCTTTATAATGCTGTTACCTATGCTTTACCCATCCTTGACTTTGGTTCGCCTGGACTTGGTTTTTACAGAGTTTATACTCCATCTATAGAAGTATATGATGAGTATAATTTTAAGACAGGTGAGATAAGTTTTCAGGAATATAAAGCAACAATTTCTTATGCGAAAAAAGTCAATGATGATTTATCCTTTGGTGTTAATATAAATATTTTTAATCTGAATTTAGACAGGGTGAATGCATTCAGTTTCGGTGGAGATGCAGGTTTATTATATGAGCCATTTTCTTTTTTAAATATTGGATTTGTTGTTCATAATCTTATAAAACCTTCTTTTACTTTGCAGGATACAAAAGAAGAATTGCCAATGATTTTAACCGCGGGTGGACTTATAAAAATTTATTCAGGTATATTTAAATTAAACATACCATTTGATGCAACTAAAAGCGAAGAAACCGGATTTAAATTCAGGGCAGGCGCTGAGATTGCACTTTTTGATTTATTAAGTTTAAGGTCAGGATATAATGATGACAGGATAAGTTTTGGGGCAGGGCTTAATTTTATTGGCATTTCAATTGATTATGCTTATGTTTTAAATGACTATATGGGCGCACTTTCAAGGTTTTCTTTATCATATAAATTTGGTTTAACCTTACCTGAACAGGAAATTGAAAAACAAAAAGCATTAAAAGAACAGGTTAAAAAACTGATAGAAGAAGAATTCAGAAAAAAAGAACTGGCAAAAGCAAAAGAATATTATAATGATGCTCTTTCATTATATAAAAACGGTAAATATGAAGATGCTTTGAATAAATTAGAAAATGCATTTGAATGGTATGAAGATTATAAAGAAGCAAAGGAATTAAAAAATACAATAAATAAAAAACTTTTAAGCATTTATTATGAAAAAGCATTAAAGGATTATAATAATCAGAATTATATTTCAGCACTGGAAGGGTTTAAAAAGGTAATAAATATTGATGCAAAATATGAGAGCGCAAAAGTATATATTGAAAGAATAAATGAAAAGATGAAGATGAAAGGAGATGCAAGAGAATACTTTTCAAAAGGAGTTGAACTTTTTGTTAATAATAAATATGATGAGGCACTTACGATGTTTAATAAAGCGTTGCAAATTGAACCACAAAATAGTATGATAAAAAAATATATAGGAAAAGTAAAAGATAAATTAAGAACGTCAAGTGGCGGAAAAACACTTTCTGCCAGTCAGATTGCTGAAACAAAATCACTTTATTATGCTGGTTTGAAAAAATATACCGCAGGTGATTTAAAAGGTGCAATTTCTTACTGGAAAAAAGTTCTACAGATAAATCCTGATGATATAAAAACTTTAAAGAGTATTGAAAAGGCACAGGCAGAGATAGCGGAACTGGAAAAGAGAGGAATAAAGTAAATAAAACAATGGCAGGTGGCAAGTGCCATGTGGCAGGTGGCAGGTGCTTGATGAAAATAATATTTAAAGATAAAAACAAAAACGGGTAATTGCGAGGACGCTGAACGATAAGATATTTTAAAAATTAATTTCAGGAGGGTTTTATGACTGAAAAAAAAGAAAAAAAGGCAGTTGAATATTCAATAGAAGTTCCGCAGGATATTAAATACTTTTTCCTGGTAAGGAAATTTCTTGAGAATATTTTATCCACAGAAAAATTTACAGAAAAAGAAAAAGAAGAAATGATAATAGCTGTAAATGAAGCATGTGACAGGTTAATAAGGTTAGAACTTGATGATTTTAAAAAAGTAAAAATAAATATTAAAGTCCGTGTAACTCCTAAAAAAATAATTATCCTACTGCATTATAAAGGAAGTACTGAACTTACAAAATATTTTAAAACATACTCAGAAGAACAGGTAATTTTAGAAGCTGTAAAAGATAGAATCGGTAATTATCTGATGAAACAAAGCGCCAATGAAATTAGTTTTACTAAATAAAAGAAAAAAGGCAATAATATTAAAATAATAAAATACAGGAAAGGATAAAAAATGAGAAAAAATATAAGTATTAAATGGGAAATTACCTTTTTCATTGTCGTCCTTTTGGTCTGTGTGATTGGTATTTTGAGTTTTTTCATATTAAAAAATCAACAGGAGAATTTAACTAACGAAGTAAAAGAAAGAGGTCTTACAATTGCCAGAAACCTTGCAAATAATATTGCTGATTTTTTACTCACAGAAGATGAATTATCAATTGCAAAAATATTATCAGATGCGATGACAAATAAAGGTGTAAAATATGCTTTTGTTGTTGATGAAAAAAATAAAATAAAAGCACATAATAATTTAGAACTTGTTGGAAATTTATATGAAAAACCGGTTATTTTAGAAGAACTCGAAAAATCGCCGTATAGGATAAATATAATAAAACAAAAATCAGAAAAAATTATAAATTTTGAAGTGCCTGCAATAGCAAAAGGAAAAGTAAAACTTGGAATTGTTAATGTGGGAATTTCATATAACCTGATAGAAGATGCCATAAAAAATGCATATATCAGAATAATTATTATTTCACTGATAGCGGTTCTGGCAGGGATAATAGGTGCTTTTATTTTAGGTATTACAATAACCAAACCAATCGGTGTTTTAGCAGAAGGCGCAAAAATTATTGGGAAAGGCAATTTAGACCATGTTATTAAAGTCAAAAGTAAAAATGAATTAGGACAGCTGGCATCTGTTTTTAATATGATGACCCATGATTTAAAGAAAGCACAGGACATTATGATAAAACAGCAAAAAATGGAAAAAGAGTTAGAAGTGGCACGCGAGATTCAATTATCTTTAATACCCAAAGACATTGTTAAAATTCCCGGCTATGAAATAAATGCATTTTACGAAGCTGCAAAGGAAGTTGGAGGAGATTATTATGATGTTTTAAAATTAAGCGATGAAAAATTCTGTTTTATTGTTGGTGATGTATCAGGAAAAGGAGTTCCTGCTGCTTTAATTATGACTATGGCAAGAAGTATTTTAAGGTCTGAATCATCTCCTGATTTAGAGTCAAAAGAAATTTTAAAAAGATTAAATTCAATAATCTATAAAGATTTAAAAGAAGGAATGTTTATCACAATTTTCTTTGGAATTCTTGATATAGGAAGAAATGTTATAGATATTGCATCAGCGGGTCATAATGATACCCTTATCTGCAAGGTAAATACAGGAATTATATTGCCTGTAAATCCAAAGGGATTTCCAATTGGTGCTGATCCGGGTCCGAGATTTGATAAGATAATAGCAAATGAAAAAATATCAATTGATAAAGGAGATAAAATTGTTGCTTTTACAGATGGTATAACAGAAGCGATGAATTCAAAAAACCAGGAATACGGACAACCGCGACTTTTGGATGTTATCAAACAGAATATAAAACAGGATTCAAAGTCAATACTTGATGCAATAATTGCAGATGTAAATAAATTTG
>FWPV01014021.1_pt1 | contig 11898 bp, 4 predicted proteins | sample 2228371 | NCBI WGS metagenome assembly FWPV01 (sample SAMEA103939776, study PRJEB20133) | metagenome | reverse complement strand
CCAGCAATGTGCAGCGTAGAGCGATTTGGGACTTCGGTGATGCTTTTGCTGCTGCGTGTACCACAGACACATACAACGGACTCAATACCATAAGCAATTGCCGTTTTTCGATTGATTCGCTTTCGGCTAAGCACATGTATACACCCGGAGAGGAAGATTGCTACTTTATTCGTTTGATTGCTTACGATTCTGTTTTGAATTGCTCCGATACCGTGATAGAGTCGGTTTCACTCACCCGTCCCATCGCTTCCAGAAACGATTCACTTTTTTTGAACGGACTTGTACTTGAAAGAACCCAAACTTGCATCGGTCCGGAAGAAGACAAAACCATCACAGTCGATTTGAGTCAAACCCAGCCCCGTTGTGGGCGACAAGGCTGGCAAGTGATGTGGGATTCAGCTTGCGCGGCACAATCGGGAAATTTCAATTCATTTTGGATAAGTGGCAGCACCGAGCATAACTATACTTATACAAATCCGCCTTGCGACCCGGATGGATTTGTTACCATCGGCTTGATTATTCAGAATGGCGACGACAGCACCGGCTCTATTTGCCGCGATACGGCCTGGTACCATAACTTCCTCCAGTTCGCTCAAGTAGACCCGCGTTTTACTTCCGATTACAATCCCAATCAGCATTACTGCGAAGGCAGCACGTTTACCTTTACCTTAGCCGATACAGTTCAAGATGATGTAATTAGCACAGAATGGATTTGGGGCGACGGTACCACCAGTTTGGTGAATACAGAATCGCCTATTCAACACCAGTTCAATGTAAGCGGCACATTCAGTGTTATTAGCCGACTCACAACCCTTAACGGATGTATAGCAAGCGATACCCAAATGGTCAGTATTGGGCTCAACCAAAACGTCAGCGTGATGGCCAATCCAATCTGTTTGCGGGATACCCTGTATTTTAATCCGGAGATCTACTACATCAACGATGGCTTCAATTACTTCGCTAGCGCTACACGTCTTGCCCAAGGGAAAGAGGCCATCTTCTATGATATGGGCGATGGCGGCGGTTTTCGTAACCTGGGAGCTAGTCCGAGTTTCTTGTATACCCAACCCGGAAATTATGCACTGCGTGTGGCCTTCCGCGATTCCAGTGGTTGTTTGGACACCTTTACCTATGGCGATAGCATCCGCATCTACGGGGTTTATGCCAATTTTGAAACCCCTGACGATAGCTTTATTTGCGCTCAAGCGATTGCCTTTAGCGACCTCAGCTCAGTTGTAGACAGTACTTCCGGAGCTACACAAAATGGCGATGCACTCGTGAGCTGGACATGGGAATTTGGCAACGGGGTGCCGAACAGCCTCTTAGCCAATCCGGAGGTCTTTCTCAATGCCGGCGACTACAGCGTAGAGCTGCGTGTAGAAAATACCGTTGGGTGCCGAGACAGCATCACGAAAAACCTCCATATTACCGGTCCGGAGGCCTACTATGTTATGGCCAACGACACCAGCGCTTGCAATCCCCATGAAGTGGTTTTCCTCAACCAAAGCCGCAACGCCAATAACTTCGTTTGGAACTTCAACGACTCAAACAATAACACACTCATCACCGCTTCAGATAGTACGGTGAGCTTTATTTACGAGAACTACGGTGTATTCCAGCCGGTATTGGTAGCGCAGGGTAACTTTATCCAAAATGGCATAAACGTTACCTGTTCAGCGAGTTTTCCGGATAGCACGCAAAGCGGAATCCGATTACTCGCGATCCGGGAGACACCCCTGGCAGAATTCACCTATACGGCCGATTGTGCCAGCAAAGGAGCGCAATTCAGCATGGAAGGTAGCGTTCAAAGCAGCACGCTCACCGCTTTTCTCTGGGAGTTTGGCGATGGCGATACCTCCACTGAAGAAAACCCATTGCACCTCTATGCCGATACCGGAACCTACCAAGTGATGCTGCATGTATATACCGCAGAAGGATGCGAAGACACTGTTTTGCACGAAGTGGTTATTGCACCAAATCCAATAGCATGGTTCAGTTATTCGGAAGAATGCCTTGGCGGAACCACGCTTTTTGAAGACAGCACCGAAGCGTTCAACGATTTAATCTACGATTGGCAATGGGACTTCGGCAATGGCGCGACTTCCAAGTTGGAAGACCCGTTTCACGATTACACAAAAGACACGTTCTACACCGTGCAGTTGGTCGTGACGAATATTGGCGGATGCCGGGATACCGCCACCCGTGAAATCCGCATTCACTCCTACCCTGTGGCCGATTTCACGGTTATGCCCAACTGCGATTACGACAGCAGCGCATTTGTGAACGCCAGCACAAATTCTGAATTGCCCCTCAGCTATACCTGGACCTTCGGCGATGGTCAAACAAGTTCAGAGGATAATCCTAAACATATGTATTCCGGACAAGGGAACTACAGTGTTCAACTAAAAGCTGTTTCACCTTGGGGTTGCAGTGATTCGGTTAGCAAAGGACATCAGGTTTATTTGAGTCCGGTGGCCAACTTTACTGTTTCAGACTCCATTTACTGCGAAAGGAATCAGCAGTTTGTCTTTACCGACTTAAGCGCTGTAGGCGATGGAACTACCGGTCGCACTTGGAACTTCGGTGATGCGGGCATTTCAAACGATTCAATTGCGACGCATACCTATTCCGCTGCGGGAAATTACCAGCTTCAATTGGTGATGGGTACCGATTTAGGTTGCTACGATACCGCCACGCGTGTGTTACGCGTAGACCCGAACCCGGTAGCCGCTTTTACTTACGCCGTTCAATCGGATTGCGAATCGACAAACGCCTACCAATTCTACGATTTAAGTCAGATTAGCAGCGGTAGCATCGCCTTATCCTGGAACTTAGCCGAAGGAAATACCCAAAGCGATAGCAGCTTTACACACAGCTTTTTGGATTCCGGTTTTAAGCAGATCCAACTGAGGGTAATGAGCAGCCTAGGTTGCAGCGATAGCGTGAGTCAGGTATTGTACGTCAATCCGAACCCCATTTCGCTATTTAGCATTACCCAAGATTCCCAGTGTTTGAGCAATAACCTCTTCCAATTCAACCAACAAAGCGCTGCCGCTTATGGCAATTTGAGTTACCAGTGGAACTTTGGCGATGGGTATTCGGCCTCCTTAGCGAGTCCAACACACGATTATGCTTTGGATTCAAGCTACCAAGTGCAGCTCGTGGTGAGAAGTGATTCAGGTTGTTTCGATACCAGCCTGCAACAGGTGGTGGTGCACCCTATGCCGCTCGCTCAATTCGAATTAGACACCCATTCACTCTGTCTATCGGGCAATCTGTTTCAAGCGACCAATCAATCGACAATCAAATCCGGTAGCCTTTCCTCTGTTTGGGATTACGGCGACGGAACGCAGTATACGAGTACCCATAGCAACCATACTTACCTGAGCGATGGCACCTTCGCAGTGAAGCTTGTGGTGACCAGCGCTTTCGGGTGTTCCGATAGCTTAACGCAAAACCTGCAAGTTAGGCCCATGCCTCAAGCTGCTTGGACGATCAACGATAGCACCCAATGCTTTAGCGATCACAGCTTCAGTTTGCAAGACATCTCTTCCCTCAGTTCAGGCAGCTATGTGCGCAACTGGACTTTAGGCGATGGCGATACGGGCAGCTTGGCCGCCTTGGTGAAGTCCTATGCCCAATCTGGCGACTATACCGTACAACTAAAATTAACCAGTAACCACGGTTGTACCGATTCGTTTAGTCGTGAACTAAACGTTTACCCTCAGCCGGAAGCTGCCTTCTCCATTGCCGATAGCTTCCAGTGTTTACGTGGCAATAGCTTCCAATTTAGCGATGCCAGCACCATCAGCAGCGGAACCCTCAGCTATGCTTGGGAATTTGGTGATGGCGATTCGCTCAGCACCGCTAACCCCATGCATTCGTACCTCACGCATGGCGTTTTCAATGTTAAGTTGACCGTGGAAAGCAATTTCGCTTGCAGAGACACAGCGTTTGCAAGTCCGGAAGTCTACCCCATGCCTGTGGTTAAAATTGGTGTGGCCGACAGCGCAGCCTGCTTCCGAGATCACCTCTTTTCCTTCAGAGACAGCAGCAGCATCGCTTACGGCACCATGCAAAGAACGTGGACAACAGGCGATAACTACAGCGATACAAACCAAAACTTCACTTACAGCTATGCGCAGCATGGAAGCTATACGGTTCAATTGGTTCAGGTATCGGATCAGTCCTGTGCAGATTCGGTTCAACGTACGTATACCATTCATCCTCAAGCAGAGGCGGCATTTGAGGTATTGGATAGTATCCAGTGTTTTGCCGGACATCAATTCAATATGGATAACCAAAGCACCCTGGCCAACGGTCAGCTACTGTACAGCTGGAATTTTGGAAACGGACAGACTTCCACCGCTGAAGATACCGTATACAGCTATACGAGCTTTGGGCCCTATACTGTAACGCTCATCGCTACTACCCTTTTCAACTGCGCCGATACCAGCACCAGGGATTTGCGGGTAGATCCTAGTCCGGAAGCCAACTTCGGTATAAACGATAGCACCCAATGTGTGAACGCGCAAAACATCCAATTCACCGATCTTAGCTCCCTCGGACAAGGAATCTACAGCGTGCAATGGAGTTTTGGCGACAATACCGGCTCCACGCAAAACAACCCGGGTAAGACCTATCCGTTTCATGGTACCTTCCCCATCAAGCTGCTCGTAACCAGCGACAGTGGATGTTTGGATTCGGCTTTTTCTCAGGTGGTGATTTACCCAAAACCAACAGCCGATTTTACGGTAAATGATACCGGACAATGCGAAAACCTGAACAACTTTGTTTACACCAATGCATCCGGCATATTGTACGGCACATTAAGCTACCATTGGTCGTTTGGCGATGGTGACACCAGCATTGCACTGAGCCCAACGCATCGATTCAACTACCACGATACCTTCAGCACCAGCCTCTTGGTAAGCAGTAATTTTGGATGCGTGGATTCGGCTAAGATGAGTCTTGCTGTGTATCCTAGACCCTATTCTACTTTGAGTCTAAATGATTCAGACCAGTGCTTAAACACCCAAAACCTTGTATTTACAGGCAGCAGCACGGTAGCCTGGGGTGGTTTCAATACCTATTACTGGACCCTCCAAGGCCAACAAGGTCAAGGCGACTTAGATACCTCCCACATCTACGCCACCTCCGGAACCTATCCGGTTCGCTTTATTGCCGAAACACAGATGGGCTGTTTGGATACCGTGCGAAGTCAAGTTGTTATTTACCCGAAACCCCAAGCGGCTTTTAGCGTAAATGATTCGGATCAATGTGTCAATGCCAACTCCTTTGTGTTTACCAATGCTTCGGGTATCAGCTCCGGAAGCTTGAATTACCTCTGGGATTTAGGCGATGGTAGCGCCAGTACAGATGCCAATCCGGTATACAATTTCCTCCTTCACGATACCCTTACCACCACCCTCTATGCCTACTCCACATTTGGCTGTTACGATACGACACAGCGAACCATCGTGGTGCTTCCGAAGCCGGAGCTTTCCTTCGCTGTGAATGATACCGGACAATGCATCAATGGAAATGATTTCATCTTCAATAACCTCAGCAACATCGATTACGGTACATTGAGCTACCTCTGGGACCTAAAAGATGGCTCCAGCTTTACAAGCAACAATGTGCGGCACAGCTATGCGGCACACAATACCTACGGCGTTCAGTTGAAGGCAACCTCGAATGCCGGCTGCGCGGATTCTTTAATTCGCCCCATTGTGGTGTTCCCTAAGCCAATACCGGCTTGGAATGCAAACGATTTCGGACAATGCTATAAGGAACAAGACTTTTTATTTAGCGATGCCAGTACCATCGCCTATGGCGCATTGCATTACCGCTGGGACTTTGGAGATCTCGCAGAAGATACCAATGCCAATATCCGACACACCTACGCTCAATTTGGAGCCTATAAAGTAGAACTACTGTTACGTTCAGATTTTGGTTGTGTGGATTCCTTAACACAAGAAATCCGGGTGCACCCTTCCCCATTGGCCTTGTTTACAGTGAATGACACCGGACAATGCATCAATACCCAGAACTTCGCCTTTAGCAGTCAAAGCACGCTAGCGCAAGGCAGCATTGCTTCGCAGGTATGGCTTTTTGACGATGGAAACTCAGCCACGGGCATTCAGAGCAGTCACTTTTATACCGATCCGGGTATCTACGAAAGCCGTTTGATTGTTTACTCAGACAGTGCTTGTCCAGACACCGCTAAAACCTTGCTTAGGGTATTCCCTAAACCCAATGCGTACTTCGATTTGAACGATTCGGCACAATGCCTAAGTTCAAACAACTACCAGGTGTACAGTTTAGCTTATGACAGCAGCGGCATCGCGGCGTGGTACTGGGATTTTAACAACAACGCAAACTCAAGCGATTCGGCCTCGTCTTTTAGCTTCAGCACCCCTGGTCTAAAAACCATTGTCCATCAAGTATTGGGCAACGATGGGTGCAAAGACACCCTTCAAACCCAAGTTTTCGTGAAGCCTATGCCCGATCCGGAGTTCAGCGGATTACGGCCTTTCCACTGTGAAAATGAATCGGCTATCACCTTGCAAGTCAAAACACCGGGAGGCCTTTTTACCGGAAAAAACATCGTAAACCAAGATTACCTACCACGCACGCTTTGGGCCGATACCGTGAAATATTGGGTTGAGGTAAACGGTTGCGCGGATTCCTCTTTCGCCTATACCAATGTGTATCCTTTGCCTAAAGTAGACCTCGGACCGGATACCTTACTCTGCAAAACAGAATACATCATTCAAGATGTGAGCTTCTTTGGTGGAGAATATACATGGGAAGACGGCAACAATAATCCGTATCGCGTTATCAGTAAACCGGGCAATTACAAAGTAAGCATCGTGAACATGTGCGGAATGGCAGAGGACGATGTTAACATTACCTTCCAAGAAGACAATTGCAGGGTGTATACCCCCAATGTTTTTACCCCAAATCAGGATAAATTCAACGATTACTACAAGCCGATATGGTATGATGTAGACGAGCTGTACTACGAAATTTACAACCGATGGGGACAACGTGTTTTTGAGGGAAATATGTTCAGCGGAGGCTGGAATGGCGATTACTTAGGCAGTCCGGCCCCACAGGATGTTTATGTGGTGGTAGTGCGCTATCAGTATGAGATATTGGGCACGCCGATTATTGGCTTTGATCGAGTTAACTTAACACTCTTAAGATAGTCCTTCTAGAAAAGTTGGCATTGCCTATCTTTGACGCGAATGCAGTATTACAACACCATCCTCGACACAATTGGGAATACCCCGCTGGTCAAGTTAAACAAGATTTGCGCTGAAATTCCCGCTACCGTATTAGCCAAAGTAGAAACGACCAACCCAGGCAACTCCATCAAAGACCGCATGGCCTTAAAGATGATTGAAGATGCCGAAAAGTCGGGCGCACTCAAGCCGGGCGGCGTAATTGTGGAAGGAACCAGCGGAAATACAGGTATGGGCTTAGCCATTGCTGCCGTTGTAAAAGGATACAAATGCATTTTCACCACAACCGATAAACAGTCGAGAGAAAAAGTAGATGCCCTCAAAGCATTTGGTGCCGAAGTGATTGTTTGTCCAACAGATGTGGAACCGGAAGACCCTCGCTCCTACTATTCCGTGTCCAGTCGATTGGCCGCTGAAATTCCCAATGCTTGGAAGCCGAATCAATACGATAACCTCTCAAACGCACAAGCGCATTACGAACAAACCGGTCCGGAGATATGGGCCCAAACCGAAGGCAAAATCACCCACTTGGTTGTGGGGGTTGGAACCGGAGGCACCATCAGCGGCACTGCCCGCTTTTTGAAAGAGAAGAATCCGGCTATTCAGGTTTTAGGCATCGATACCTATGGCTCTGTTTTCAAAAAATACAAGGAGACGGGAGAATTTGATAAAGATGAAATCTACCCTTACATCACAGAAGGCATTGGAGAGGATTTTTTACCTCAGAATGTCGACTTTAACCTCATCGATCATTTCGAAAAAGTAAGCGATCGGGATGCGGCCATTTTTACCCGACGTATTCCCAGAGAAGAAGGCATTTTTGTAGGCAACTCTGCCGGCGCTGCGGTTGCCGGACTGCTACAGATGAAAGATCGCTTTAAAGCCGGGGATGTGGTAGTGGTGATCTTCCACGACCACGGAACGCGCTATTTGGGCAAGATGTTTAACGAAGACTGGATGCGCGAGCGAGGCTTCATTGAAATGCCACAACCTAAGAAAGCGATAGACCTGATTGAAAAACACAAAGACCAGAAACTGGTTACGGTGGATGAAGAGCAAGATGTCGCTTCGGCTTGCGAGTTGATGCAGAAATACGGTATTTCTCAAATTCCGGTTACCAATGCAGCCCATGAGTTCACCGGTGCTTTGAACGACAGTCACTTGTTTTCCAACCTACTCTCCAATCCGGAGTGCAAGTACATGAAAGTGAAGGAACTCATGCAAAAGAGCTTCCCTATTGTAAAACATAGCGATAGCATCGATGCGGTGAGTAAACTGATCAACAAAGAAAACAACGCCGTATTGATGATGGACTTAGGCGGCAACTGGCATATTATCACGAAATACGACATCATTGAAGCGCTGAGCTAATGGAAATGCGGCACATACAGGATCAAATGGGACGAACTGTTCAAGTCCCCACCCATCCCCGCCGCATTGTATCGCTGGTTCCCAGTCAAACGGAATTACTTGCCTACCTGGGAGCTCCGTTGGTGGGTAGAACCCGGTTTTGTATCCATCCCGAAAGCATTCAAGCTATTCCTCGCATAGGAGGCACGAAAAAGGTCGATTTTAAGCGCATTGCGGCCCTCCAACCCGATTTGATCATCGGTAACAAAGAAGAGAATGAACAATCGGATATCGAAGCGCTTGAAAAACACTACCCGGTTTGGATGAGCGATATTGTTACCCCTCAGGATGCTCTTGCTATGATCAGCCAATTGGGCTCTCTGGTACAGGCCGATCAAAAAGCGAATGAGCTGCTCCAAGAAATTACCGCTTCCTTGCATAGAATTCAGGCCAAATCTGCCCGTTTTGCCGGAAAGAAGGTGCTCTATTTTATTTGGAAAAATCCGTGGATGCTTGCCGGACAAGGCACCTTCATTCATGAAATTCTGCACTTAGCCGGATTTGAAAACGCCGCTACAGCGAACCGATACCCGGAGCTTAAAGAACCATACCCCAAAGCCGATCTTCTCTTTTTAAGTAGCGAACCCTTCCCTTTTAAGCCTGAACATAGCAGCGAAGTGATGTCGCTCATTCCCGGCTCCAAAGCCTTGGTTGTAGATGGCGAGGTTTTTAGCTGGTACGGCAATCGCTTGGTTCATTTAGAAGACTATTTAGATGAATTGGAACTGCGCCTAAAGCAGTCAGACAAGGCATAAAAAAACCCGGATGAACCGGGTTTTTGCGCGTGTAAAACACACTTACTTTACTTTTTCTCCCAACAAATCAATGATGGTTTGTTTGTCTTTTAATTGCGACTCAAGCGAAGCAATTTGCCTTTCCAAAATGCTAATTTTATCCTCAGCATTGGTCAGTTTCATAGCCGTGAAGTCGGTAGACTCGCTCGACTTCGCTTGCACAGGTGCTTCCACTTGTTCAGCTTGAGCCGCCTGTTTAGCCGTTTCAAATCGCGCCACGAATGGGATATCCAATACTTTGGAAATTTCCATCCACGTATCAATTTTTAAGTTTCTGTTGTTATAAGAATTTAAGAATCCTTGATAACTCATGCTAATTTTTGAAGCAATATCGCGTTTGGATACTTTTTTACGTTTCGCCAAGGTATTGAACTGGCTGTAAAGTGCTTCTACTTCTTTAATTTCCCCTTTGGCTTTGGAAACTTTTTCTTTGGCTACCGGTGCAGCTTTTACAGCAGCATCTGCAGCACTTTTTTCTGTTTTTCTTCGTGCCATTTTATTAAAATTTACACGAAGCTATCAATTTCCTATGAATATGCATATTTTCCACCTCACTTTTATACGTTTTTATAGAAGTTTCAGAATTTGAATAGCAAAAACCAAGTTCCATTGTATAAGCTCCGGTATCTTTGATACAAGTTGCAATGGGCCAGCTTCCGGATACGCTCTTCAAGCTGATTTGAACTACTTTAGGTTGGATTTAGACGCCGTGTACAATTCCGATTGATTCCTAGCGAACAGACTGATACACTTTTTGACTTTTACCATTCGCAACAAAGCTGTCGGGCGGATACACGTGCGCGAATCGCTAAATCGGGTTAAAATTTTTAGTGAAAGCTTACACTCCATCACCTCAGTTTGTAAAAGAATCCCATTATTGGGCAGCACAGTATGCCTTATTTTCTTTAGTGCTTGAAAGGGTGGTATTCCAAAATCCAACAATCATCTTTTTTGCTATAGAAGGCCTTTCTATTCTCTGTACACAAATAATTCTCGGATGAATTTCTAATCTGTTCAAATCGTAATTCCTCATTTCGATCGGAAAAGCAAAGGCGATAATAGTATTTCGCCATTTGGCTTCTTCCCAGGATCCAACGGCATCTAATTCCTTCTATTTGAAGTGATTTGAATTCGCTTACCGTAATTGAATGACTATCTGCACCCTCAAAGAACCCTTTAATCTCGGCTGAACTTAGTCCTTCCGGTGTATGTTTTACAGGGTAAATGGCAAAGCCCTTTTTTCGCATGCTGTCAGCTAATTCATTCATTGCCTCACTAAGACCCTGGTCGCTTTCGGGATTACATCCAAACACAATTACACCGAGCAAAAATAGCAGGGAAGATTTCAAAATGGTTAAATGCTTATTCACGGACTCGGTTCAATGTTTGAGCTGTCTTAGTTGGAAACGTATCCTAGCTTAGGATTTGAATCTAAGATAAGAATAACGGAAAGAATCCGGAACATTTCCCCGGGTCAGCTGAGCAAAGTGCCTCATTGCCGAACTGATTCTAGAAGCCTGATTCAAGGATTAAGCTTGGATTCCGAAGATATGGTACTAAACTGGGTAAAAAACGAGAATTGAACACTTGCTACTTTACATAGGAGCACGGTGTTGGGGTGCGTGATTATAGAATTGGCTTTAAATGAAAGTGCTCACCTACTGCTCTTAGTACTTTTAGAATTGTATCAAATTGTGGCTTGGCATTTTCGGAAAGAGCTTTGTATAAACTTGGTCTACTCAGTCCGGTTTGTTCTGCAATTTTAGACATGCCAATTGCTTTTGCAACATGTCCAAGTGCAGCAACGATTTCATTTGCATTTCCTTCTTCTAGAACATGATTAAGATATTCTTGAACCATTTCTTCATTATCAAGGTATTCTGCTATATCAAATTTTGAAGCTTTCATGATGCTTTATATTTATCCAAAAGTTTTTTTGCCTTCTTTATGTCTTCTTCTTGAGAGCTTTTGTCTCCTCCAATTAGCAATAGAATGAGTAGAGTTTGATGTCTTTTGAAGTAGATCCTATAACCAGGTCCAAAGTGAATTCTCATTTCTTCAATGCCCTCGCCAACAGATGAAATGTCACCTTAATTTCCATCTTCGACGCGCTGAAGTCGCAATAATATTCTTGCTTTGGCTTTGAAGTCTTTGAGTTTTCGAAACCACTTATCAAACTCGTCTGTTTTCTCAATTAGAAACATCTTCAAATGTAGTCACTTGGATACACTTTTGCAAATTCTTTTCTCTGAGGATTTCATGCACCCCAACGTTCCTATGGCAGACGCAGTAAGCGGGTTTGAACCCAAATGCTCACGCGGAACCCAAATGTAAATCTATGAAATAATTTCATGCGGAACACAAACGAGCTTATTGCGTTTGCCCTGTGTTATGGCTCGTTTTTCGATACGAGACGGGTGCTTATCCACTCCTTAATTTCCTCA
>FWPV01011747.1_pt1 | contig 11898 bp, 12 predicted proteins | sample 2228371 | NCBI WGS metagenome assembly FWPV01 (sample SAMEA103939776, study PRJEB20133) | metagenome | reverse complement strand
TTTTCAGTTTTCAGTTTTCAGTTTTCAGTTTTCAGTTTTCGGTTTTCAGTGAAAAGAAGCTATGGAGAAGGGGATAAGGAAATCCAGGTCGTATCGGGACCTTCAGGCATGGAAGGCCGCGATAGGGCTTGTTAAGGAGATTTATAAGGTAACCGGGAAATTTCCGGCAACTGAAATATATGGCTTGACCAGCCAGATCAGGAGGGCGGCGGTGTCGGTTCCCTCCAATATTGCCGAAGGGCAGGGAAGAAATTCATCAAAAGAATTCCGGCAGTTTTTATCCATCGCTTTAGGTTCGCTGGCAGAATTGGAGACGCAGCTAATTATCGCTCATGAAATTGATTACCTGAAGTCGGAAGAATTGAAACTGTTACTGGGGAATCTGGATGATGTCAGAAAAATGGCCAAAGCTCTTCATAACAGTCTTTCACTGAAAACTGAAAACTGAAAACTGAAAACCGAAAACCGGGAGCATATAATGGGCAAGAAGTTGTTCCTGCGGCTGGGCTTGGCAGTGATGGCGGCGGTGCTGGTGAGCCATTGCGGGGCGTGGCAGAGCGTGAAGAGGTGGGCCGGCTACGGGGTGGCGGAAGAGGACATGGAGAAAGAGGAAAGGGTGCCGCCCGAAGCGGTGCAGGAGACGGTGATGGTGGACGGCAAGCCCTACGTGCGCAGCAAAAACCCCTATTACCTCATCCTGCCGGAGCAGCCGGAATACATCTATGTGGAGAAGGGCCGGGAATTCAAGGGGTTCCAGACCTATCTGGTGGAGTCCCTGGCCAAGGCCATCGGCCGGGAGCAGAAGAAGGCGGCGGGCCCGGCCATTCCGCCGGAAAAGCTCCAGGAGATGGTGCGGGCGGAAGTGGACCGCATCTTAAGGGAGCAGGGGCTGGGGGGCTACATGGCCCGGGCCAAAGGCGAGGGGGCCCTGACGGGGCGGGCGGTGGGCATTGTGCCGGACCCGGACACCCCGTCCCGCTATGCCGGCATCAACCAGACCCTGGCGGTGAGCCTGGCGGAGGTGCTGGGGCGCCACAAGGACATCAAGGTGGCGCCGCCGGACAAGGTGCGGGCGGCGCTGGCCAAGGCCGGGGTGCACGGCAAGCTCAGCCTGCCCCGGAACCTCCAGGCCCTGGGCGATTACCTGGGGGTGCAGGCGGTGATTCTCACCGGCATTGTGCCGCCGGAGAAGACGGGCACCGAGTACCTGTCGCTGGAAATCTATGACACCTACTACGGCCGCAAGGCGGACGCGGTGCTGGGGCCGGTGGGCAAGGAAGGGGCCACGCCGGAGGCGGTGAAGCGCTTTGCCCAGGACAACGCCCTGCGGGTGAACGCGGAGCTGCTGAACATGGAGTGGTTCGGCCGGGTGGAGTTCGTCCAGGGCGACAAGGTTTACCTGAGCCTGGGGCAGAACGCCGGCCTCAAGGCGGGGGACCGCCTCAAGGAGGTGGTGAGCCCCCGGACCGAAGCCAGCCTGGGGTTCGGGCCGGATGTGGTCAAAGGGGAGCTGCGGGTTACGGAGCTTCTGGGGGACTCCGGCGCGGTGGCCACGGAGGTGAGCGGCGGGCCGTTCCGGCCGCAGGATAAGGTGAAGGCGGCAAAGTGAGTTTTCGGTTTTCGGTTATCAATAAAAAAGGCGGCGGGCTTTTTGTTTTTTTTCCACGGAACTGAAAACTGAAAACTGAAAACTGAAAACTGAAAACTACCCGATCCTCGCCATCCCTCCCATATACGGTCTGAGCTTTTCCGGAATCAGGACACTTCCGTCGGCCTGCTGGCACTGCTCCAGGATGGCCACCATGGTGCGGCCCACGGCCAGGCCGGAGCCGTTCAGGGTGTGGACGAACTCGGTGCCGGAGCCTTCCCGGCGGCGGAAGCGGATGCCGGCCCGGCGGGCCTGGTAGTCCGTGAAGTTGCTGCAGGAGGAGATTTCCCGGTAAAGCTCCTGGCCCGGCAGCCAGACCTCGAGGTCGTAGGTTTTGGCCGCGGCGAAGCCCAGGTCGCCGGTGCACAGGACCACCACCCGGTAGTGCAGGCCCAGTTCCTGGAGCACCGTTTCGGCGTCCTGGAGCAGTTTTTCCAGTTCCTGATAAGAGGTCTCCGGGGTGGTGAATTTCACCAGCTCCACCTTGTCGAACTGGTGCTGGCGGATGAGCCCCCGGACGTCCTTGCCGTAGGAGCCGGCTTCGGAGCGGAAGCAGGGGGTATAGGCGGTATAGCAGATGGGCAGGTCCTCTTCCCGGAGGATTTCCTCCCGGTGGATATTGGTCACCGGCACCTCTGCGGTGGGCACCAGATAGTAGTCCCAGCCCTCCAGCTTGAAGAGGTCGGCCTCGAACTTGGGGAGCTGGCCGGTGCCGGTCATGGCGGCCCGGTTGGTCATAAAGGGGGGCCAGACCTCGGTGTAGCCGTGGCGGCGGGTGTGCAGGTCCAGCATGAAGTTGATGAGGGCCCGTTCCATCAGGGAGCCGGCGCCTTTGAGGAGGGCGAAGCGGGAGCCGGCAATCTTGGCGGCCCGCTCAAAGTCCAGGATGCCCAGGGCTTCGCCGATGTCCCAGTGGGGGCGGGGCTCAAAGTCGAACCGGGGGGGCTCGCCCCAGGTGCGCACCACCGGGGTGTCGTCGCTGGTGACGCCGAAGGGCACGCTTTCGTCCGGCAGGTTGGGCAGGTTCAACAGGAAGTCCCGCACCCAGAGGTCGAATTCGTCCACCTGGGCCTCCAGGGCCTTGATGTGGGAGTTGATTTCCTTGACCCGGTCAATCAAGGGCTGGGCTTCAGCATGAAGTCCGGCCTTTTTCATTTTTCCCACTTCTTCGGACAGAGCGTTGCGCCGGTGGCGCAATTCGTCCAGCTTGGTCAGGGCGGCCCGGCGCTCCCGGTCCTTGGCGACAAATTCCTCCAGAGAGATATCCAGGCCGCGTTTTGTCAACGCCTCCTTTACCAGGTCCAGATGTTCCCGCACAAACCGCAGATCCAGCATGAGCAGCTCCTGTCAGGTGGCTCCCTCAGCCCTCATCGGGCGCCGGCCACAGGTAAGAGACCCGGGCCGCAAAGGGTTTCTCCAAAACGAAGTTCCTTGGCATGATTAATTGATTCCGGCACCGAATCCTGTTTGTCAAGGCAAAAGACCGTAACCGGCCTTTAGCGAATCTCCTCAATCAGCCGCACCAGGCCGTCCACGTTCTGGCGCTGGATGAAGTGGAGGATATCGGCCACCGCGTCTTCCAGGGCCCGGAGGGCCACCCGGTTGGCCGGGTTCTGCAGTTGGATGCAGGCGTACAGCCGGGCGTCCTGGCTCACCAGGCGGCGGGTGAGGCTGTGCAGGGTGGCGAAGGTGGGGGTGGCGAAGTCCTCCAGTTCCTGCAAGGGCACCCCCAGTTCCCGGATGGCCGTGCCCAAGGCGATGAGGACGAAATGGGCCAGACCCTGAACCACAGACATGAGCCGGTCGTGCTCCTTGGCGGTGGTGACTTTCACCCGGGCCCCGGCCCGGTCAAAGCAGTCCTTCAGCCAATTGAACCAGCGCTCCCCCCGGCCCGGGCAGAGCACCACGGTGCGGCCGTTGATGCTCTCTTCGCCGGGGCCGAAGAGGGGGTGGGTGCCCACCACTTCGCCGGGAAACGCGGCCAGCATGGCCTCCATGGGGGCCTGCTTGACGGAGGTGATGTCAACCAAAGCCGCGTCGGGTTTGAGGTGCGGGGCCACCTCCCGGGCCACCTTGGCCACTTCAGGGATGGGCACGCACAGGATCACCAGGTCGGACTTACGGGCCACCTCCGGGGAAGTCAGGGGGGTATCCAGGTCCGCCACCAGCACTTTCAGTCCCTGGCTTTCAAAGAAACGGCGGAACCACTGGCCCATGACGCCGGCGCCGCCGATGAGGCCGACGACCACATTTTTTCCCAACCCATTGTGAGAGGTGAGGGAGTTGGGGGAGGGGGCAGGGGTCGGCGACTCCCGGCCTCCTCCCCCAAGGCGGTTCGGGTCGTTTTTCCACATCATGTAATAGCCCTCTGGCGGAGGAGAAAGTCGGCCAAGGTGAGGCGCACCATGGCGGCGATGACCGGCACGATGCGGGGGATGGCGCTGATGTCGTGGCGGCCCCTGATCTTCAGGACCCGGGGCCGGCCGGCGGCGTCGATGGTCTGCTGCTCCCGGGAGATGGACGGGATGGGTTTCACCGCAGCCCGGACGATGATTTCGTCGCCGTTGGAGATGCCTGCCAGGATGCCCCCCGCGTGGTTGGAGGCAAAGCCCCCGGGCAGGATGGGGTCGTTGTGTTCGCTGCCCAACATGCGGGCCGCGGCAAAGCCGGCGCCGATCTCCACCCCTTTGACGGCGCCCACGGACATGACGGCAAAGGCCAGGGCGGCGTCCAGCTTGTCGAAGACCGGCTCGCCCAAGCCCGGGGGGCAGTTCCGGACCCGCACCTCCACAATGCCGCCCAGGGAGTCGCCTTGGCGCTTCACTTCCTGGACCCGGCGCTCCATGGCGGCCACCGCGTCAGGGTCGGGGCAGGCGAAGGGATTGTCCCAGACGGCGGCCTCCTCCACCCGGTTGGCCCGGATGCCGCCCAGTTCCAGGGTATAGGCCAGAACCTGGATGTTCTCCCGGTCCAGGATCTTTTGAGCCACCACACCGGCGGCCACCCGGGCCGCGGTCTCCCGGGCCGAGGCCCGACCCCCGCCCCGGTGGTCCCGGATGCCGTATTTGGCCTGATAGGTAATGTCGCCGTGGCCGGGGCGGAAGACCTCCCGCAGGTCGGCATAATCTTCGCTGCGCACGTCCCGGTTGTAAATAAGCAGGCTGATGGGAGTGCCGGTGGTGAGGCCTTCAAAGACCCCGGACAGGATCTCCACCTTGTCCGGCTCCCGGCGGGAGGTGGCGTGGGCCTGCACCCCGGGGCGGCGCCGGGCCAGTTCCCGGTCGATGTCCTCGGCGCTCAAAGGCAGCCGGGGCGGGCAGCCGTCAATGACCGCGCCGATGGCGGGGCCGTGGGATTCGCCCCAGGTGGTGACCCGAAAAACCTGTCCGAAGGTGTTGCCCGCCATAGTCAGTGGTCAGCGGCAAGGGGCCGACGGTGGGTGGCCACCGGCTTGGCCATTGATATCAAGCAATAATATCTCTTATTCTTTTCAATGTTCAAAGTCTTTGTAATCCCCTCTTTAAGCCGGTCACCGGTCGTTGGCCACTGCCAGCAAAATCCGGTCCACCACTTCCGGAATGGACAGGTCGGTGGTCTCTATCACGATCTGGGCGGCCCGTTGATACAGGGGCTCCCGTTCGGCCAGCACCCTGTCCACTTCCGCAAAAGTATCGGCGCCTGTCAGGCTGGGCCGGTAAGCCTGGGTGCCGGCATCCTGGCCCAGTCGTTTCCGGATTACGTCGGGGTCGGCTTTCAGCCAGATGAGAATGCCGTTTTTCTGCAGGACTTCCACGTTTTCCGGATCCAGCACCACTCCGCCCCCGGTAGCCAGCACCTGCCCCGGCGACTGACCGAAACGGCGGGTAAGCTCCTTTTCCCGGCGGCGGAAGCCCTCCCAGCCCTCCTTGGCCACGATTTCGGCGATGGAGCAGCCGGCTTCCTGCACCAGGACCTCATCCAGGTCCACCATGGGGCGGTTCAGGCGCCGGGCCAAGGCCGCGGCCACCGAACTCTTGCCGGTGGCCCGGTAGCCGATGAGGACCAGGTTGGGCGCAGGTTCAGACCGGAAAGGTTTCATAGATAAGAGGCGCCGGCAAAAGTCTTTTCATCCGGAAAAAGATCAAGAGTGACAACCGGTTGGCCAAAGTTTACTAAAAATGCCCGGAGAAGGAAAGGGTCACGCCTGTTACCATTTCCCCATCAATATCAGGGCGCCGATGGCAAGGAAGGCCAGCCCGGCGGCTTTCTTGACCAGGTGGGCCGGGATGTACTGAGCCAGAAGGCCCCCGAAGGCCACTCCCAGAAAGGTGGCGCAACAGAGGGCAACGGAGGCCCCTAAAAAGACCGAGACCGGAGCCCGGGTGTCCGCGGTCATGGACAAGGCGGCAAGCTGGGTTTTGTCACCCATCTCCGCCAGGAAAACCGTACCGAAGGTAATCCAAAAGACCTGCCAGTTCATGCAGGCTTCCCCTCACTCTCAGATTGACAGCAGATTTGGCAGAACGGCCCGGGTCATGGCCGGCCCAGTCCCGGAGCGGCAACCCGGCTGCCTTTTACAGAGACGACTTTGGGCAGGCGATAGCAGGCGCCCTCGCGCGCCGCGTCAATTTTCGGAGCATGCCGCAGTCCAGCCACCAGTTTCCGGGCTTTTTGCACTATGCGTTTCACTTGGGCGTCGCTGCGGCCGGGATCATGGTGGGTGAGGACCAGTCGCTTGGCTTGGGCCTCCAGGGCCAGGCGCACTGCTTCCTCATAGGTGGAGTGCCCCCAACCCCGGTGCTCCGCTATCTCTTCCGGGAGATACTGGGCGTCGTGAATCAGCAGGTCGGCGCCTTGGGCGAACCTGGCAAAATCTCCGAACCTGCGGCCCTCGTCCTGACCCAGTTCGTTGTCCGTGATAAACACCACTGTGTGATCCCCTTCCCGGAAGCGGAACCCGAGACAGCCCTGCGGGTGGTTGACGGGGATGGCCTCGATCTGGACGTCGTCCAGAACCAGGGGCCCCCGGGCCAGGCGATTGATAAAGCTGATGCGGGCCTTGAGCTGGTCGAACCCCACCGGAAAAAAGCCGTCCCCCATATGGTCGTCAAAAATCCGGGTCAGGGCCTGGAAGGCCAGGGGCCAGCCGTCGATGAGAACTTCGGAGTCCTCCCGGTAAATAGGGTCAAAAAAGGGCAGGCCCAGTAAATGGTCCCAATGGTTGTGGGTAAGCAGAAGATGGAGCCTGACCGTGGCCGCGCTGGTTTTCAGGTGTTTTCCCAGGGCCCGGATGCCGGTGCCGGCGTCAATAACGATGCGACGGCCGGATTGCAAAAGGATTTCCACACAGGTGGTGTTGCCGCCGAATTCCAGGGTATGAGGTCCCGGGGACGGAATGGAACCCCGGGTGCCCCAAAATCTTATCTCCATGCCCAGCCCTTTCGAATAACTTCCTCATTATAAAGGGTCACCCAGGGAAAGGGGAAGATTTTTTGACTCGAAATACGCGTCAACCAGCCCGAAGCAGCCGGTGAGCATAAGATCACCGAAGGGCACGGCAAAGACCGCGTCCGGCCAGGCCTTGGCCTTGCGCCGCTGAGGGCCGGTGAACACGGTGAACGAAAAGGGCTGGCCCGGTGGATAACCCGGAGCATACGCGCACCCGTGCCCGTCATCGGCAAACACTTCGTCGTTGGTAAGCTCTCCGGTCTGAAAGCGCCGCAAGTGGTCAAACAGTTTTTCCGGGTTCAGCAGCCCGGTATGGTGTTCGTAGATGCCCCAAAGCCGGTCTCCCTGAATCAGGGCGGCAAAGGTGTGGGCATTGCCCAGATTGACCACCGTGAGGCCCCGGTCTTGCTGCGCTTTGGCCCGGACGTCCAAAAGCGCACCCCGGACCCCGGCGGTGCAGGTGTCCATCAGCAAAGCGCCGGGCAGGATTTGGGCCACGGCCTGCATGCGGGTCAGGTAAGAAGGGGGCTCTTCATATGCCAGGGAGCCCAGCCTGCCTCCCTGGGCCAGAACCCTTTCCCAGTGCTCAAACCGGAAGCGGCGGTTACTGCCCGCGGGATTGAAGCCGTGGTCCTGCACCGCCACCGCAAAGTGGCGGGGAAAGGGGATTTCAAAGGTTTCACAAACCATCCGGAGCGCTTCCAGGTCAAGGTCGCCCATAACGATTTCCGCGGCCTCCGGCGGCGGCGCCTCCGCCAGAATCACGCCCCATTGCTGCACCGCCTGGAGGTTGTCATGCAGGGTCAAAGCGACTTCCGGCCGGGCATAGACCTTGAGCCCCTGGGCCAGATGGCGGCGCACCGCCTGAGACACCGCGCCGCCCCCCATCAGGCGGCCGGTCAGGAAAATGGGGACCCCCTGGGCGGTGCAACGCTGAATCCGCCGGGCCACAATGCGGGTGGGGGCCGGGAGCACCATCTTCACCGCGTTTTCCACCGGCTGCCCGGCCTGCCAGAGGAACAGGTCCTGGGTGCCGCCCCCCACATCCAAAGCCAGGAGAGGTCCTTCAAGCATGGTCTTCTTTCCAGGCCGCCAGTGCCGACAGCGCGACCCGGGCGGCAGCCTCCCGGGCTTGGCGGAAAAGTCCCGACCGGTGGCCTGGCCGCCAGCTCAATGCAAACAGCTCGTCAGAGGCAACCAGAAGCCCGGCCACCGGGATGCCCCGAAACTGACCCACTGCAAACAGGGCCGCGGTTTCCAGGTCCACCGCCAGCACCCCCTGGTCCTGGTAGTGGCGCACTGCGGCTGCCGTCTCCCGATAAAAGGCGTCGGTGGTCCAGACCGGTCCGGCATGCCAAGGAATATTATGAAAGCCATCAACCGATGATTTTTCCAGAAGCCGGCGCAAGCCGGGGTCAGGCGTGAAGTCGCCGCCGGCCAGGCGGTAATGGGGCGAGGTGCCGTCCGCCCCCAGCGCGGCTGTCGGCAACACCAGGGAGCCGAGGCCCACCCGGGGCTGAAGAGAGCCGCACCAGCCCAAGGCCACCACCGCCTTGGCCCCCAAGGCGATAAGTTTTTCCAGGACCATGGCGGCATAAGGGGCGCCCAAAACGGGGCCGGCCACGGTGACGGCCCGGCCGTGCCACGAACCGGGGCGCACCGCGCAGCTCCACAGGCGGCGAGGCGGGCGCTTTGCCCCCACCAGTCGGCTAAGAAGGTCCCAGTCCGGCCGGGTACAGGAGAGGATGACCCGGGCCGTGACTTTCTCCTCCCCTGCCTCCCGCATCGGGTTGATAAGGGCATCCTGCCCAGGCGGGCCCGGACCGCAGGCCTGGGCTCCCACCGGAACAGGAGAGTGGGGCAGAGGCCTTGGGCCTTTAAAACTGTTACCCCCAGATCCTTTCATATTCACGCCGGTTTCCGGGAGTTTTTCACTTTCCAGGCAAAGTAGGCCACCGCCCCGAGCATGGCTGCGGCCACCAGAATGTCCAGAAAGTGGGTGTACTGTTGGATGAGGCGCCAGTTTTCCTTCAGGCGCACCCCACAGTAGACAAGGAACCCGTTCCACATGGTGGCCCCCACCGTAGTGTAGATAATAAAGGGAGCCAATGGCATGCGGGCGGTGCCGGCGGGGATGGAAATCAGGTGGCGCACCACCGGAATAAAGCGGGAAATGAAGATGGTCTTGCCGCCGTGCCGGTTGAAAAAGTGTTTGGTCCACTCCAGGTGGTGCCGGTTGAGGAGGAGGTAGCGGCCATAGCGCAGCACCACGGGTTCTCCCAGAACGCCCATGCCGTAAGAGAGCAGGGAGCCGGTGATGGAACCCAGACTGCTGGCCACCATGACCCAGAGGGGGTCGAAATGGCCGGTGAAAATCAGGAATCCGGCGAAGGGCATCACCAGTTCGCTGGGCACCGGCGCAATCATGCTCTCCAGGGCCATGAGCACAAAGACGCCTACATAACTGCATTTCTGGATAAACAAGGTATTGTAGGCGCAAAGGGTTTCCGTCAGTCCCATGTCAGTGTCAGCTTTCTCCCAGTTCCCGCTCTTTGATTTCCTGCTCCACCTGACTTTGCAGGTGTTCCAGCCCGGGGCTCAGGTGCACCGGATATGCGGCGGGTTTTTCCAGAGCCTTGTATTCCGGGGGCAGCAGAGCAAACTGGGAAGCGAAGTATTCGCGGCTTTTCTTCAGGTCGGGCAAAGGTTTGAGGATACGGCCGTGCTCCATGACCTTTTCCAGAAGAGGCCGGCCTCCGGCAACCGCCTCCTCCCGCAAGGCGATGACGTCCCGGGCCATGCGGCCATCATCGTCAAAGAACCGGAACACCTGTTTTTTGTCCACCAGGGTCACCTTGCCGGTGGAAAGCTTCATAATGGGGCGACCGGCGTATTTCACCAGCTTGTAGGCAATGTCGAAATAGGGGGCGTCCGCGGACACGCCCATTTTCGTGCCCACCGCGAAAAGGTCCACTTTGCCTCCGGCCGCCAGAATCTGGGCGATTTCATACTCATCCAGGCCGCCGCTGGCCAGAATCCGGGCATAGTCGATGCCTTCCTCGTCCAGGATCTGACGGACTTTTTGGCTGATGGCGGCGATGTCGCCGCTGTCCAGGCGCACGGCCCGCAGGCGTTCGCCCCGGGCTTCCATCTCCCTGGCCACCTGGGCGGCTTTGTGGGCACCCGCATAATTGTCATAAGTGTCTATCAGGAGAGTGGTGGTTTTGGGAAAATTTTTGGCAAAGACCCGGAAGGCCTCAATTTCCTCTTTAAAGCTGGTTATATAGGAGTGGGCCATGGTCCCGAAAATGGGGATACCGTAAAGCTTCCCGGCCAGGACATTGCTGGTGCCGGTGAACCCGGCGAGGTAACAGGCCCGGGCCACCTTGAGGCCGGCGTCGGTGCCTTGGGTGCGGCGCAGGGAAAAATCGATGACCGGCCGGCCCTGCGCCGCGTAAATGGAGCGGGAGGCCTTGGTGGCAATAAGGGTCTGGAGGCTCACGGCATTGATGATAAAGGTCTCCGCCAACTGGGCTTCGATGATAGGGGCGCTCACTTCCAGCAGCGGCTCGTCCTTGAAAAAAATGCTCCCTTCAGGCATGGCGTACATCTCGCCGGTGAAGCGCACGCCCTTCAGAAAGTCAAGAAAGCGGGTCTGAAACAGGCCGGTGGATTCCAGGTAAGCCAGGTCATCTTCGCCAAACTTTAAGGTACTGAGATAATTCACGGCCTCTTCCAGGCCGGCGGCCACAAAGTAGCCCCGATTGGGCGGATATTTGCGGATAAAAAGGCTGAAGGTGGCCTCTTCGTGCATTTCCTGGTCAAAATAACAGGCCGCCATGGTCAGTTGATAAAGGTCGGTGAGCAGGGCGAAGGTTTCGCCCAGAGACGAATCCGGTTTGGCAGCCTCGTTTCCCACGTTTCCCCCCGGCAGCGGTTTAATTCAGGCGGGCACGGTTGGCCGGGCCCCGTATAACTTAACAATTATACAGCAGTTAGCCTTTTGGCTCAAAAAGATTCAAGGCATTCAATCAACCCCGGGAAAACACATCCGCCGTCAGGTCCAGGCGCTCGCCGGCCAAAAGGAGCCGGTAGCCTAAAGCCGCAACCATGGCGGCGTTGTCGGTGCAAAGATTAAGAGGCGGAAGATACACCGCCGTGCCGGTGGCTTGGGCCTGTTCCTGCAAGACCTGGCGCAGGCGGACGTTGGCCGCCACGCCGCCGCACACAACCAATCGGTGGCACTGCGTAGCTTCCAAAGCCAGCCAGGCCCGGCTCACCAGGGACTCCACCACCGCCTCCTGGAAGCTGGCCGCCAGGTCGGCCCGGGAGGCCGGGTCCCGGATGACCTCCGGCTGCTTTTTCACCAGATAAGCCACCGCGGTCTTCAGGCCGCTGAAGCTGAAGGTCAGAGGCTCCTCCGGAATGCGGGGCCGGGGCAGGGCGAAGGCCTGGGGATTGCCCCGGGTGGCCAGGGCTTCGATGACGACGCCTCCAGGATAGCCCAAGCCCATAACCTTGGCCACCTTGTCAAAGGCCTCGCCCGCGGCGTCGTCCCGGCTGCGGGAAATCAGGGCCATATCCTGGAAGTTTTGCACCTGGTAAAGGTTGGTGTGCCCGCCGGACACCACCAGGGCCACAAAGGGGAATTCTGGCGGGTTTTCCGTAAGAAAAATGGAAGCAATATGGGCCTTGAGGTGGTGCACTCCCACCAGAGGCTTTCTCAGGGCATATGCCAGGGCCTTGCCCACGGCCATGCCGATGACCAGGGCGCCGATGAGGCCCGGCCCCTGGGTCACGGCCAGACCATCCAGGTCTTGCAG
>FWPV01014020.1_pt1 | contig 11899 bp, 8 predicted proteins | sample 2228371 | NCBI WGS metagenome assembly FWPV01 (sample SAMEA103939776, study PRJEB20133) | metagenome | reverse complement strand
ACCTTGTGAAGCGGCTATTACTGTAGTTGTATAATAATCGACTTTGGTTCTACGCCAATCACTTGAAGTAAAATTGTTTTTCTTTAGCCATCTACTTAAATTACCTATTGCCGTTTCAAGCATTAGTTCAAGTAAATCTACTTTTAAAAGTGGAAATACCGCTTGGGCTTCCGGATCCCCAAATCTCGCATTGATTTCCAATACCTTAAAACCATTCTTAGTGAACATCAACCCCGGATATATACAACCTCTAAAAGGTGTCTTATGTTCATTTAAGGCTTTAATAATTGGTTTTATGACTTTATCAGCAGCATCTTTGATTTGTTCATCGGTAATGTCATCTAAAGGTGAGACGACACCCATACCTCCGGTATTAGGACCTTTATCTCCGTCAAAGGCGCGTTTATGGTCCCTTGATGGTGGAAGCAATAAATAGTCCTCTCCATCCACTATAGCCATTAAAGAAACTTCACGCCCTTCTAAAAATTCCTCTATAATTATTGTTTCACCTGCTCCACCAAATTTCTTTTCTATTAACATTTCGCGTGCAGCGTTTAGCGCATCCCTGATGGTCGGACAAACTAATGCACCCTTGCCTAAAGCCAAACCTGAGGCTTTCACAACGATAGGTGCACCTTTTTGTTTTATATAATTTTCGGCTGATTGGTAATCCGTAAACACCTTAAAATCCGCAGTCGGCACTCCATATTTTTGCATAAGACTTTTAGCGAAAGATTTAGACGCTTCAATCTTGGCTGCTGCGGCTGAGGGCGCAAAAACAGGACATCCAATTTTAGAAATCTTATCCGCTAAACCCGCAGCAATTGGGTCATCAGGACCGATAATAACTAAATCAAAACGTTCTTTTACAACAAAATCAACAATTCCATTTAAATCATCAACACTCAAAGCCACATTTTTAGCAATTTTTGCAGTTCCCCCATTACCAGGCGCACATATAATCTGCGGCTTGAGATTGCTTCGTTTACAAACCCAAGCCAGCGCATGCTCACGCCCTCCCGAACCGACTATTAATATCTTCATAAATAATAACTTATTATTTTAAAAATTATCTGAATTTTATAACCTTTTTCTTTAAGTGTTCCCCAGAAATTCCTTTTATAGCAAAGAGTTCATTGCGAATTTCCGCGGCACGTTCAAATTGCAATTGCTCTGCGGCTAATGCCATTTGACGAGTTAATTGCTCGATAAGTTCCTCTCGCTCAAGTTCAGATAGAGTATCATAGCGAGCCACTTTTGATATTTTGACTATTCGTCCGTCAGCGGCGGTCGTTTGCCTTAAAATCTCTTCCACAGATTTTCTTATAGAAGTCGGGGTTATGTTGTGCATTTCATTATAAACGGCTTGAACAGCTCTACGGCGATTACTTTCGTCAATCACTTTACGCATCGAATCGGTGATTCTATCAGCGTAAAAGATAACCCGACCAGCCGCGTTTCGTGCCGCTCTTCCAGCAATTTGCATAAGTGAGCGCTCACTCCGTAAAAAACCCTCTTTATCCGCATCTAAAATTGCCACCAATGAAACTTCAGGAAGGTCTAATCCCTCCCTAAGTAAATTAATACCCACCAAAACATCGAATTCAGCAAGTCTCAGTTCTCTTAATATCTCTACCCTTTCTAATGACTCGATTTCACTATGAATATATCTCACTCTAATTCCCGCTTTACCTAAATAATCGGTCAAGTCTTCGGACATCCTTTTAGTCAAGGTCATCACTAAAACTCGCTCACCTTGACCTATAGTCTTTTGAATCTCATCCATTAAATCGTCTATTTGACCTTCGGTGGGTCTTATCTCTATTTGTGGTTCCATTAAACCGGTGGGACGAATTATCTGATCAACCACTATACCACCGGATTTTTCTATCTCATATTCGCCCGGTGTGGCAGAAACGAAAATCACCTGATATGCTTTCTGTTCCCATTCCTCAAGAGTTAGAGGACGATTATCAAGGGCTGAAGGAAGGCGAAAGCCATATTCCACTAATACCCTTTTGCGCGATTGGTCCCCACCTATCATACCCTTTATCTGAGGAACCCCAATGTGGGATTCATCTACGACTAATAGAAAATCTTTAGGAAAATATTCTAATAATGTGTATGGCGGTGCACCGGGTGCACGACCGGATAAATGGCGTGAATAATTTTCTATTCCATTACAATAACCTATTTCGGTTAACATTTCCATATCAAAGCGAGTTCGTTGCTCTAATCGTTGCGCTTCCAATAACTTACCCTCTCTACGCAATTCAGCAAGCCTTTCTTGGAGTTCTTCTTCTATTGCCTCAAGGGCTTCGTTTAAACGAATTGGCGTAGTTATAAAGTGTTTAGCAGGAAATATACTCGCTCTTTTCAATCCTTCATATATTTCACCGGTTAACAGATTGATACGACTGATTTTAGATACCCTATCAAAATCCAATTCTAAACGAATCCCATAGTCATCATAAGCCGGGTGGATTTCAATCGTATCACCTCTCACCCGGAAAGTGCCTCGTGCAAAGTCTATATCATTTCTACTATAATGGATATCCACCAGTTTAGAAAGCAATTCTCGCCTGGTTATCTGTTCATTTAATTCAACTATAAGTAATTGGGCTTTATAATCCTCTGGTGAACCCAAACCGTAAATGCATGAAACGGAGGCTACTATTATAACATCATCACGTTCAATTAGAGCGGCTGTAGCGCGAAGCCTTAATTTATCTATCTCTTCATTAATAGATGTTTCTTTTTCAATGTAAGTATCAGTTGTAGGAATATACGCTTCAGGTTGATAATAATCGTAATAACTTATAAAATATTCAACTGCGTTATAAGGGAAAAATCCTTTGAATTCGCCATATAATTGAGCGGCTAAAGTTTTATTGGGGGACATTACTAAAGTCGGGCGTCCCCACTGAGCGATAACATTTGCAATGGTAAAGGTTTTACCGGATCCAGTTACACCTAATAATGTTTGATATTTTTTACCCTCTTTAAGTCCTTTAAGTAGTGCCTCAATTGCCTGTTCTTGGTCACCGCGCGGTCCAAAATCACTAACTAATTTAAATATAGAATTCAATTCATCATCCAATAAATCATATTCTTACAATACATTATTTAACCACTTGGGTTTTCATCCCTAACATATCTCTTAAAACATAATTCGCAATTTTTGGGTTTTCCCGCAACCGTCGGGTAGAATACGCGTACCACTCCGAACCAAACGGGACATAGACTCTTAATCGATGTCCTGCATCTATTAAAATTTTTCTCAACTCCGGTTCCACACCCAATAACATCTGAAATTCATATTGGTGGGGCTGCAATTGTAATTGATGAATTATCCGTAAAGCATGCCATATAACCTCTTCGCAATGCGTGGCTATACCGACATAGCATCCCGCTTTTAATAACTCTTCAAGTAAAAATGCAAAATTCCGAATAATTATCGCTCTATTTTGATATGCTAAATGACGCGGTTCACGATAGATACCTTTGCAAAGCCGTAAATTGGCTTTCATTTCTTTAAGAGATTGTATATCCTTAATTGACCTTCTCAAATAGGCTTGAATTACAACCCCTACATTTTCATATTTCTGACGAATTTTATAATAGATTTTTAAAGTATCGTCGGTGCAAGTATTATCTTCCATATCAATTCGTAAAAAGTTCTGTTGTTCATGAGCATGCTGAACGATTTCGGTTATTAAATTTAGGCATAAATCGTAACTGACCTTCAAACCAAGATGAGTTGGTTTTAAAGAAATATTAGAATTAACCTTATGATGCGCAATTGCATCCAGAATTTGATGATAAACCTTTACCGCGTCTTCAGCGTGCTCTTTTTTAGTAGTATCTTCACCCAACAAGTCAATGGTCGCCATTGCTCCTATATTGTTTAGATCGCGTGTTACTTTAATCGCGTCGTCAAGGGTTAAACCAGCAATATAACGCGAGGCTACACGCCCGACTATAAATTTGGGTATCACCGGCAGCATACCGGTTACGATACGGTTTATTAATTCCATTTTATTTATATTTGTTTAATTGTTAAGCAGTTATTTTCTTTTTAATTCTTATTATAGAAATAACCCCGAGCCACCCCGCTAAAATCAACAGGATTATATCAGCGCATATTAGAATGTAATTTTGCGTTTTTAAATATTTGGTGAAAAGTAATAAAATAAGCGAACAAATTGTAGTAAGGCTCATAAAAATGGCTGGTATTATAGTGAACCAATTTTTAAGTCCTCGTATAGTAAGCCAGATGGTGATGGTTATAAGTGTCAAGGCGGCAAGAAGTTGATTTGCAGAGCCAAAAATGGGCCACAGTGCACTAAAAGAGTTGCTTGCAGCCAATCCCCACATTCCTAAAACTGCTAAACCAGAATTGAACCAAGGAACTCGAATAATCTTAGGCGCAGTGGGCCAAATTGCGTTCCAAAATTCCTCGAAGATATAACGAATAAATCTAACCGCAGAATCAAGTGAAGTAATAACAAATCCCTCAACCATTAAAATCCCAAAAATCGTTCCTATATATATTGGTAGTCCCATAACATTGTTTAGGGTATGACCCACCGATAAAGAGAAAGCCAGTATTGGATTGGATGTTCCTTGTCCCGGCTCGGGCCAAACGATATGCATATAATCGGTAAATTTAAGGTTCCCCGCGATAGCAAGTATAACTAATAATGCTAAAGTTGATTCAAGCAACATAGCACTATAACCAATTTTACGGGAATACGATTGTTTTAACAACTGCTTTGAGGTCGTTCCTCCAGCCACAAGAGCGTGAAAACCAGATATAGCCCCACAAGCGATGGTAATAAACAACATAGGCCAGATCATTCCTAACTTAACCGAACCTTGTGCTAAATTTGTCATCGGGAAATCAATCTTTGCCCCACTAATCCCACCTATGATAACACTTACAATCAGTAATACAATTCCACCATACAGGATTTGCACATTTGTAAAATCTCGGGGTTGCAAAATAACCCACACCGGCAAACCCGCTGCAATAAAACAATATATAGACAAGATTATCATCCATACCTTTGGTTGTAAAGTTACAGGATAGTGAAATCCCACAAAAACCGAACCAAAGGCAATAACTGCAGCTATAACATATACATATAAGACTTTTGTTTTCTTCCTATAAATCAACCACCCGAGTAATGGCGCTAAAAAAGTTATACAAATTACCGAAGTTGAGGCTATTCCACCTATAGCACCTTCTTTAATGCCGGTTGAAGGATTTGTAACAGCCCGCAAAACCGTTTGGTCTTCACTAAGTCCAAGTTTTTCCAAAGACCAAAAAGATGTTAAACTTATTGCGGTAGCATTTAAAAACGAAGCACAAACTAAAAACAACATCATCAAAGTGAAGCCAATAAATAGGTAAAAACCGCTTTTCCCAATAGTCTTACGGGTAATTTCTGCTAAAGATTTTCCCCCCTCTTTGACGGAAACAAAAAGTGATGTAAAATCGTGCACTGCACCGAAAAATATCCCCCCTATAAGAATCCATAACCAGGCTGGGGCAAATCCGTATAAGATAGCCACCGTGGGTCCTATTATTGGACCTGCCCCTGCAATAGTCGCAAAATGATGACCAAATAAAATGTGAAATTTAGTAGGAACATAATCCTTTCCATCATTAACTCTCACTGCTGGTGTCGGTTCAGCATCATTTAAACCTATTTTGCGTCCTATTCCAGTCGCATAAAACCACCCGCCTAAATAAAATAAAAACAAAGTAAAGGCTAAAACCACTAATAGATTCATTTTAACGCCTTTCAATAAAGAAAAAAGTATGATGCTAAAATCTCATATATTTTACCCTAATCCAAAGATATTTTATTTAATATCAATAATTTACCTTTAGATTAGGGTGGGATAATTTTAATTAGTTGTTAAAGTGTTAATTACCTGTAAGATAGAATTTTATTATATCATTATAGGAAACTATGATGACTAATAGAATTAATAATGCTAAACCTACTTTCATAATATTCAATTTTACTTTGTCAGGGATATTTCGACGAATGATTTTTTCTATAAACAACATCACCAAGTGTCCACCATCCAGCATAGGTATGGGTAAGATGTTTAAGAAAGCAATCGAAATACTTATAAGGGCTATAAAAGCAAGAAAAGACACTAATCCAGAGCGGGCACTTTCGCCGGACATCTTGGCTATACCTAAGGGACCGGTTAACTCTTTTAAGGAAGCCGTTCCTGAGATTAGCGCAGATATAGACACTACATTTAATCTTATAATCCACCAAACTTGTTCAGCACCATATCCAAATGCTTTGATTAATCCGACAGGTTCATTAACGATGGTTCCAACAACTCCAATTTTACCGACAGTATCAACTTTTCCAGTCATTATGTTAAATTCTGGGGTGGCTTTGGGGATTATTTCAACAGACATTACACTATCCCCACGAGCCCATTTCAAATTAAGGGTTTCACCCGGATGCTTTCGAATAATTTCGGTGAACTGTTGCCATTGTTCAATCTTTATTCCATCAACTTCTATAATCCTGTCACCTACTTCTAAACCCGCAGTAGCAGCAGGATAATTCGGCGATACTAAAGTAATCGTAGTTCCAGTCATCTTGCCTAAACCTTCGTAGTAAGTTATAACGCTATATATCAACCATCCCAACAGCACATTCATAATAACACCTGCTACAATTATAAATACTTTTAACCTAAAAGGTTTAGCCATAAAGCCTCTCGGGTCATTAGGGTCATAATCATCATCAAAGGATTCATCAACCATACCATACATTTTAACATATCCCCCTAAGGGAATACAACCAATTACATATTCAGTTTCACCGAATCTTTTCCCGATTAATTTTGGTGGAAACCCCAAAGAAAAGGTATCCACCCGCACACCCGACAATTTGGCAGCAATAAAATGACCTAACTCATGGACAAAGATTATAATCCCAATGACAATGATAAATGATATAAGTGTAACCGTTTAAATATCTCCTTATTAATGTTTAAGTAATTAAGTTCTTATTTCTTAAATACTCCATTTAGGTTTGCGCTTTTCTAAAAATGCGGCTATACCTTCGCGACCTTCATCTGAGGTGCGCAAGTTGGCTATTACCCGAGCGGTATATTCAATATATTCTTTTCGGGTCTGAGGAATTTCTCTTAACAATCGCTTTGCTGTTGCTATTGCTGCCGGCCCTGAACTTAGTATCTGTTCTAATATTTCATCAACTTTAGCGTCCAATGTTCCTTCAGAAGCGACGAAATCTACCAATCCGTAATCCAAAGCCTCTAACGCAGAGATACGACGACCTGTAATAAATAAATGGCGAGTTCTACCTTCACCAATGCGACGCACAACATAAGGTGTAATGCAAGCAGGAACTAGTCCAATTTTTACCTCACTGAAGGAAAATACCGCTTTTTCGTCCGCAATAACTATATCACATGCCGCCACTAAACCGGTTCCTCCGCCAATCGCTGGTCCATTAACCCTTGCGATAGTTGCTTTAGGTTGTGAAGCTAACGCATCAAGCATAAATGCTAAAACTAAGGCGTCGGAGTGATTTTCTGAAAAAGTCGCCTGCCCCATCCTTTTCATCCAATCAATATCAGCACCTGCGGAAAAAGCAGTCCCTTCACCAGTTAACACTATCACTCTTATGTCATCCATCTTATTAAGCCCTTCAAAAGCGCGCCTCAATTCGGCTATCATCCTCTCATCAAATGCATTACGAACTTCTGGTCGGTTTAAGGTTATTCGTGCAATACTATCGGTGGTTTCAAAACGGATTGTGTTGAAATCTAACATTTTAAGCCTTTAGTTTTTTTATTATTATGTATTTGCATTAAATATTTATTGACCGCCTCTGATAGGTCCTGATACCTCCTCGGTTTTAGTTCCTCTAAGTAAAAGCGAAGGGTCTTCGGAAATCAAACGGGCAAATTCATTTAGAGATTCTAAACTCTCTCGCAAAACCTCAAGAGAAGTTAGTAAATCGTGTCTCCCTTTTAACAAGGTTAAATCAATATGAGTAAACGTGTTCCTTGCTTGTTGCAAGGCTAATCGCAATTCGTTTACAGCTGCTCCAATCTGTGCGTTCCTAATTTCTATTGCGGTTGAATCTAAATTAGCAACCGCTCGGTCTAACGCGGGTGAAGATACTATAGAAGACAAACGGTCGGAAACATACTCAAGATTTTGAATGGTTCTACTAACTTTAGGCGTATTGTCAACTAACATTAAATGAACATCGCTTAAAATTAGAGAAGCATTATCAACTAAAGATAAAAGACGCTCTTGATTTTCACCACCAGTTAGATTAGCCAAGTTAGTTAATACCAATTCAAGTTTCTCGGATACTGCTTCCGCTTTGCCTGTTATTATATCAAAAGTGGATGGTCCAGCGGGTATTTCACCACCAGGCTTTATCAATTCCGCTTGGGAAGTCCCACCTGTTAATTCTATAACCTTAATGCCCGTTAGTGAAAGTGCGGATATTACAGCCTTTACATCGTTCGTAATAGGCGTTTTATGGTCAACTGATATCGTTACAATAATAGTTTCGATTTCTTTAGGATCAATGATGATTTTCTCAACCCTTCCGACACGAACTCCATGATATTTAACCTGTGCCCCAATTTCTAATCCACTAACTGAAACATCTTTATAACGGATGAAGTAATAATCTCGTCGTTCCAGAAGTTTGCCACCGGTAACTATTAAAAGAAGAATCACCACTATACTGCCAGATATGAGTAAAAATATACCCAATCTCGCTCGTTGGGCAGGTGTAATTTCTCTCATTTAAATTTCCAATCGTTTAAAAGTGCTTCTTCAACCTGTTCTTTGGTAAAACTCTCGATAAGTGGGTCAAGCAGAATATCAAGATTTCCATTCATAATTTCATCTAAACAATACAAAGTTATGGGAACACGATGGTCCGTAATTCGATTTTGAGGATAGTTATAGGTGCGAATTTTCTCGGACCTATCCCCAGAACGAACTTGACTTCGTCTTTCAGCAGAGCGTTTATTTTGCTCTTCGGTCAATTTTACTTGAAACAAGCGTGCCCTTAGAACTTTCAGTGCTTGAGCCCGATTTTTTATCTGTGACCGTTCATCTTGACAGGTTACCACTATTCCGGTTGGTATATGCGTTATTCGCACAGCCGATTCGGTCTTGTTAATATGTTGCCCTCCAGCACCTGAAGCACGAAAAGTATCTATCCTTAAGTCTTCTGGGTCAATTTGAACATCAATCTCTTCCGCTTCTGGTAAAATTGCCACAGTCGCCGCTGAAGTGTGTATACGCCCAGATGCTTCAGTTTCGGGGACTCGTTGAACACGATGAACTCCTGATTCCCACTTCAGACGACCATAAGCACCTTCGCCACTAACAGTGGCTATCAACTCTTTAACCCCACCTAAATCAGAAAAATTCGCATCCACTATTTCCATTTTCCAATGGCGATTTTCAAAATAGCGTTGATACATTTTAAACAAATCTGCTCCGAACAAAGCCGCTTCCTCACCTCCCGTCCCGGCTCTAATTTCTAAAACAGCATTGCGTGAATCCTCTTCTGGTTCAGGAAACAAAAGCATCTTAACTTTATGTTCAGCCCGTTGCAATTCCGCTTCCTTTAACGGTAATTCACTATTAGCCAACTCAGCGAGTTCCGGGTCAGTAGCGGCTTCTTGCAGTTGGCTGACTTCATAGCGAATTCTCGCTAAGGTATCTCGTGCGTGAAGTAATTCCACTAATCGTTTATATTCTCGCGCCAATTTAGTCATTCGTTGCGGGTTTGATAACACCTCCGAAGAAGCCATCTCAATCTCTATCTCTGTAATACGCGGTTCTATTGATGATAGTAAATCTTCTATATGCAATTTATTCGTTCCTTGGGTAAATTAAAATAGTATTTTGATTAATTCTTATTTGATAAGCACAACCAGGGTTTAAATTAGGCATATTGTTAAAATTCAATCTCGGAACATAGAAATTTCCGTCGATATCCTTAACAATTGAAATATCGTTCAAGATATTACTAAATGCTACTTGTGGCGATAGATTATAATCTGGATAGTATGCTACTATGCGCCATCCCTGATTAAGGTTAATAGGAGTTTGAGGTTCTATGGGATAACCATCGACTATCCATTCAGCAGGTTGACGAAGTTTTAACATATATCCTTGTGCGCTATTCCATTGTGGGATATTACAAAAATCTTGTGCTGGGATATAAAACCGCCCTCTTTCATCTTTTACCATCAAAAGATTATTATCCTCAACTAAACTTTGCATAAGTGTAATAATATCGAGATTTATTGGAACAACTCTCAAAGATACCATATTCCATCTTTCTCTAAGTCTTATAACTTGCCTTGTGATTTCTGGGCGTGCTCTACCAACCTCCCAGCGTGCAAAAACATAATCGCCTCTAAGTTCAATTTGGCTGACTGAAACCCCAACATTCTGCCCATTATAACTAAGGCTATTCGGATTTGATTCAGCATTAAATACACGATTATTTCTACTACCCGGGAAAGGGTCTCCTGCATCGCCTCTATTGCGATTTCGTTCTAACTCCCATAAACCATCGGCTTGTTCCAAAGCCACTAAGTTATGCAGCCTTCCTTGATTATCAGGATACCATGGATTATCGTTATCAGCCATCGATTCATCGATATGGTATATTAATAATCCTTCACCGGGCAAAGCTGTATCAAACCTTTCGCGCAATCTATATTCAGCAAGGAAGTATTCTTGCTGTAAATTCTGGGGGTTCCAAAGTCTCAAAATGGTGGCATCAAAATAGATCTTAGGTAGTAAGATTTCATCATTAAACTCTAAAGTACGCAAATTTGCATAACCAAGTCTTTGTTTACACCAAGCATCGAAATGCACTGGGCGACGACCCTCATCTCCCCAAGCACCATAGGACATAGTAGACCAGAATCCAAGTCCAGCGGAACGATTTTGCGTATCATAAAGGTCGGGTAGTCCAAATAGGGCGTGACCTACTTCATGTGCACACACACCAATTGCGGCATCTTCGGGTATTGAAATATAGATGAATAACCTTACACCATCAAACCTTAAAACTTGCTCAATATTCCAAGTATGAGACCATATCTTATTTCGATTATTGGGTTCCATCTCAGCACCACCTCCCGCGTGCACTACAAAAAATGCATCAACTACTCCATCTCTATCATTATCATAACGACTAAAGTCAATTTCTTGTTCAGAAGCAATAATAGCATCCTCCGCTAATCTCTGTGTATTGCGAGGATAATCACCAACCCCAAATTGATTGGAAACATAATAGGCATAAGTGCGGGGCATCCTAAACCAACCAAAGACATCCCCGATAATGTGAACATTGTCCAAAGTGTTTTCCAAATACCATTCACGCATACTACCGGTGTTTATTTGTCCAATACTAAAAAGTAGTGCATTGTAATATGCAGATGTATGTTCATCTCGGTTAGCAATGTTATCCGCAAAATCGACTAAAACAACTGGAACTCGGATGGTTATTTCTAAAGGCTCATCTCTTAAGGGGTGAGACATTCTTTCTAATATAGACCTTGCTGGGCGCTCTAACCCCCGTTGGATAGCACTATTAAGCGTTCTTTCCACCAGGCTCATCTCCTGTGCTGTAAGTCTATCCCAACTTACGGGATATGGCGGCATTGCAAATAAAATTCCCGAAAAACCTAAAATTAGAACTATGTAAAATAAATTTTTCATTATATATAATTTATCAATACATTAGCGAGGTGTCAAGCCTGTTTATAATTATATTAACAATAGTTTATCATATATTAATAATAATCTATGAAAAATTTATTCAAACCTAAATCA
>FWPV01014015.1_pt1 | contig 11902 bp, 10 predicted proteins | sample 2228371 | NCBI WGS metagenome assembly FWPV01 (sample SAMEA103939776, study PRJEB20133) | metagenome | reverse complement strand
ATCGGCAGGGGTATGGATGCGGGCCAGCGCCACATCAGGGAGCAGGCTGGCGCCCACGGGCTCGGCCAAAAGGGCGAGTGCGGCCTCACGGTCCTCGGCCACGCCGAGGACGAACAGGGCATCTGCCTCCTGCCCCGGGGCGAGCTCGATCTGGGTGCGCAGGGCCAGGCAGGGGTCGAGCACGTTGCCTGCCGTACCCGAGAGCCCCGCATCCAGCATGGCCCGCGGGGCGGCCAGCGAACGGCCGCGGCCGATAAAGCGCATGCGATCGGTCTCGAATCCGCTGACCTGCGCGCCGAGCAGGCCGTGCACGAGCCAGGGGAAGCGCTCGTCCGCGCCGCGCGGGCGGCGGCGGGCCAGCAGTGCCGCGTGCTCCATGACCGCCTCGGTCTGCACGAACAGCTTGGCGAAGGCCGGGTGGCCGGCATCGGCGGCGGGATGGTGGAGCACCGGTTCGAGGTAGGAGGTCAGTTCGATCCGGCGTGATTTTTCCCCGAGGTTCTTCAGGCGGATCCGGCGCAGTTCCCGGTCGCCGTCCACCCACACGGTCATGCGCGCCTCGATCCCGTGGCCGCGCTTGACGAAGCAGGCGAAGCCCTCGCCGAAGGCATGGCCGCATTCCGTGCCGTCCGGATCCGGCACCGGCTGGCGGCCGACCGACCAGAAGGCCCCGCTCTCCGCATCGCGCAGGTAGACGAAAAGGCCGAGGTCGTCCTCGAGCGTGTCGCCATGCCAGCGGTTGAGCTGCAGCTCGCCGCGCCTGGCCTCCCCCGCGCCCGAGGGCGTCAGCATCAGGCGGTAGGTGTCGCTGGCTAGGGTGTGAGGGGCAGACATCATGGGGACCTCGGGGCGGACTGGGATGATGGGAGCGCGTGCCGGATGAGCACGACGGCCGGAACGGAGGTTAGCTTAATCGCTTGGCCCGCAGCCCGGAATGGCAGGCCGTCCACGCTGACGGTGCATCCGGCCAGCGCGGGCAGTTCCAGCACCACGCCGCCGGGGGGCGCGCGCAGCGTGCCGCCGAGGCGGATGCGCAAGGTGTCGGCGGACGGATGGTCGAGATCGAGGTCGAGTCGGCCGAAGGGTGTCGACAGGCCATGCACACGCAGGCCCTCGGGGGCCGCGAGCCATGCGGCGGGCAGGCCGGCACCGATGACGAGGGACTGGTCGGCCTCGCGGTCATGCGCGATCAGACTCAGTGCGGCGCGGATGAACTCGCCCGCCACCCAGCCGTGGGGCATGTCACCGATGTAGTCGGGCCGGCGCGGCTCGGCCCAGACCACCTCCGGCCAGGCGTTCCAGCCGCGGGGGCGGCGGTCGGCAATCAGCCGCCGCAGCAGCGCCCAGGCCTCCTCGCGCCGGTCCATGCGGACCAGGGCCTCGACGTTGCGCCACTCATAGGGTGTGTAGCCAGGCCAACGGGGGGAGCCCGCGGCGCGCTCGCGCACCATGGCGAGATACTCGTCGAACGTCAGGCGCAGGGCCTCCTGCGGCAGCAGGCCGTCCTCCTGCGTGGGGCTGAGGGCGATGGCGGTGGAGGTCGGGTCGAAGTCGCCGAGGTCGGCCGAGGCGGGGAGGGTCGCCAGGCCCTTGTCCTGCATGGTCTGGCGGACGGAGTCGGCCACGTCCTGGCGCATGGCCGCGTGCTCGCGCCGGAAGCGTTCGGCCGCTTCGTCATCGCCCAGGCGCTCCGCCAGCCAGGCGGCATCCTTCAGGCCGCGCAGGGCGAAGAAGTCGTCCCAATAGGAGTGCACCGGGTTCTGCAGGTAGCCCTCGTGGCTGGCGGATTCGGGCAGCAGGCCGCGGAAGCGCCGGAGCGGGAGGGCGTCATACCCGGGGCCGAGACGCTCGGCGCGCAAGGCCAGGATGTGGTCGGCAGCGCGTCGTGCGGCGGGCCACAGCGCGCGCGCGAGGGCGAGGTCCTCGGTGTGGCGCACGGTCTCGGCCAGCAGAAAGATGAACTCGCCATGGCTGTCGTGTTCGAGCGTGGGGTCGGGACCGAGGGCGTCGATGCAGCAGGGGATGCCGCCGTCCTCCTGCTGGAATCCCGCGTACCAGCGCACGAAGTCGCGGGCCCGCTCCGCATGGCCGAGTTGCAGCAGGGCATGGGCCATCAGCGCGCCGTCGCGGATCCAGGCACGGGCATAGCCGCGCGAGCCGGGGCGGATCAGGGGGCGGGGCGAGTGGATCAGCAGGTAGGCGAGACTGCTGCGCAGGGCGTCGGCGAGATCCTTGCCCTCCGGGGTCGGCAGGCGCAGCGTCACGCGGTCGAGCTGCTCGCGCCAGCGCCCGTGCTGCTCAAGGAGCAGGCGCTCGAACAGGGCGGAGGGATGGATGCGCAGGGTGCCGGGATCCGGCTCCCCCTCGAAGGGGAGGGCGAGGATGATCTCGCCCATCTCGCCCGGGGCGAGGGTGAGGGGGAGGGTCCAGGCGCCGGCGACGCCCGGCCCCGTTTGTGTGGCGAACACCCCCGGTGGGGTGAGGGCGATGATGCGCTGCTCGTCGTTGACGAGGAGGGCGCCATCCGCGTGGACGAGGCGCCGGATGGGGGCGGCCCCGCCGTCCACGGCCAGCCGCAGCCAAGGGGGATAGACCTGCAGCGGGCGCAGGGCGAGCTCCAGGGCGACTTCGCGGGGTTCCCTACCCAGGTTGCGCAGACGGTAGCGCGCGAGCAGCAGGGGGCTGCCCCCGACCTCACCCGCCACGGCGTCGATGTCGAGCCGCAGGCCGTCGATCCGCCAGGTGACGGTCGGGATAGGCAGGTCGCCGTCGAGGAGTTGCTGCGTGGCATGGCTGTCCGCCCAGCCGATCCGCCGGCCCTCGAGGTGGAGGAAGGGCTCGATCGAGGGGCCGCCCGGCCAGGGCTCCAGCAGGCCGTCCTCGCTCAGCAGGGCGGCGTGGGGGGAATCTGGTTCGCCGATGGCCGTCCAGTAGGCCTGTTCACCGTGAAAGGCGCGGGGGAAGGTGCCGCGCGGCGTGCTCGCGGCCTGCTCCAGCAGGATCTGGGTCAGGGCGGGCTGGTCGGGCGATTGCGCGAGGACAGGGTGCATGGAAACCCCCTGGAGGCCAAGGGCGAGAAGGGCGGCGGCCAGCATCCGCGATGCCGTGTGCGGGGATCGGTCCATGTCCCGAGTATGGCCCTCCATGGATGGCCTGTCAGGGCGTCAGCCCTTCAGGCTGCCCTGGGTGAGCCCGGCGATGTAGTGCCGCTGCAGGAGCAGGAACACGGCCAACACCGGCAGCACGGTGAGGGTGGAGGCGGCCATCATCAGCTCGGTGTCCTGCACATGCTCGCCGGCGAGGTTGGCCAGCGCCACCGGGAGGGTGTGCAGGCTTGCATCGGAGAGCACGATCAGCGGCCACATGAAGTCGTTCCAGCTGCCCATGAAGGTGAACAGGGCGAGGGTGGCGAGGATGGGCCTAAGCTGCGGCAGCACCACTGACCAGAACAGGCGGAATTCGGTGGCGCCGTCCAGCCGGGCGGCGTCCAGCATCGCGTCGGGGATGTTCTGCGCGTACTGGCGCACGAGGAAGATGCCGAAGATGCTGGCGAGCATCGGCACCAGCACCCCGGCGTAGGTGTTGATCAGGCCCATCTGCTTGAGCATCAGGAACAGCGGCAGCATGGCCACCTGGGCCGGGATGACCATGGCCGCGAGCAGGCCGCGGAACAGCCTCTCGCGCCCGGCGAAGCGCAGCTTGGCGAAGGCATACCCTGCCATGGCGTTGAGCAGGGTGGCGATACTGGTGGCCAGCAGCGCGATCAGGGCGCTGTTGAGCGCGTAGCGGCCCAGTGCCTGGCGGGTGAACAGGTCGCGGTAGTGGGCTAATGTCGGCGCGCTCGGCCACAGGCGTGGTGGGATGGCGCCCGCCTCGCCGGTCGGCATGAACGAGGCCGCCAGCATCCACAGGAAGGGGGCGAGGGTGAGCAGGGCGAGGGCCATAAGCAGCAGATGGAGCAGCAGGCGCTTCACATCGCCCTCCTCTGCAGCCAAAGCTGCATCAGCGTGCCCAAGAGGATGATGGCGAACAGCACGAAGGCGATGGCGGCGGCAAAGCCCATGTTCCACCAGCGGAACCCCTCCTGGTACATCAGCAGGACCACCGAGAGCGTCGCGTTGGCCGGGCCGCCCTGGGTCATCACGTACGGCTCGGCGAACAGCTGCAGGTAGCCGATCATGGTCATCAGGGCGACGAACAGGAAGGTGGGGGCCAGCATCGGCAGGGTGATGTGGCGGAACTGGGCCCAGCCGCCCGCTCCATCGAGCCGCGCGGCCTCGTACAGCCGTTCCGGGATGGCCTGCAGCCCGGCGATGAAGATGATCATGTTGAAGCCGAAGTTCTTCCACGCCGCCATCAGGATGATGGCGGGCATGGCCCAGTCCGGGTCGCCCAGCCAGTCAATCGGGTGGATGCCAAAGAGCCCGAGGAGCTGGTTCAACAGCCCGGCCTCCGGGTGGTAGAGCGCCCGCCAGACCACAGCCACCGCCACCAGGGTGCTCACCACCGGCAGGAAATAGACCGTGCGGAAGAAGGTCTTGCAGCAGGTCAGGCGACTGTTGACCAGCAGCGCCGCACCGAGGCTGAGGGCGACCGACAGCGGTCCGCCGAGCAGGACGAAGTAGAGCGTGTTGGACAGCGCGGTCCAGAACAGCGGGTGGTCGAGCAAGTGGCGGTAGTTGGCAAGCCCGACCCAGCGCAGGGCACCCGCATCGCCGATGACATAGATGTCGAAGTCGGTGAAGGAGAGTAGCAGCGCGGCGAGGATGGGCAGGGCGAAGAAGATCGCGATCAGGCCGAGCGCGGGGGCGAGGAACCAGAAGGCGGGCGCCAAAACGCTTCTCCTCTCGCCCCGGGGAAGATGGGCCGGAACCTGTGACGTGGAAGCGTTGGGCCGGTGCATGTTCATCCTCTCCCTCTCCCCAGCCCTCTTCCCTCAAGGGCTATCGTATGCACACATCTTCCATCCCATGTCCGCGAGCAAGTCGCCACCCTACGAGCACCTCGAAAAACCGTCACGAGCGGGCGGAGTGCAGGGAACCCCGCAGCGAATCCCCAGTGCATATCAAATATCAAATAGATAGGCGAGGGGTGAGCGGGCTTCGCCAGCTTCGCGTTAAGAAGCGACGCTGCAATCTGCCCGCGCAATATGTTTTTCGAGGTGCCATTCGCCTGCTTTTCCAGAAAGACCCGCCGCGTGATGGTGTAGCAGGTGACCATCATGGTCATCGCAAAGCGGGCGCGCTCGAGGCCGAGCGTGCGCATCATCTTACCTCCCATCTGCGTGAGACGGGCCAAGACATGCTCGACCAGGGCGCGATCTTGGATATCCGGCGGTTGCGCCGCGTCCCACGGGCAGACAAGGGCTTGTTGCGCTGGCCCTTGTGCTGAATCTGGGGACGGAAGCCCTCGGTCTTGAGGGCCTTTTCCCGAGGCTGACTGGCATAGGCGCTGTCGGTGTAGATGTCCTTGCTCGTATTTGTTGGGTCCACCACGGCGTCGAAGTGCTGGCTGACATGGGTCGAGGCCGTGCTGGTCGTGTGCTTGCGGACGAAGCGGCCGCCTTTCACATCCACATCGATGGAGAGCTTTTAGCCAAAGGTGCTCTTGCCGTGGTTCTTGGTCCAGGTAGCATCCAAGTCTTTCTGGCGCCGCTTGGCCTCGCTCCAATCCTCTGGCACCGTGCCTTGCTTGAGGGCCTCCTTCTCCAGCGAGCTCTGGCGCTACTTGGGCAGCGGAATCAGGGTAGCATCCACGATCTGCCCGCCCCGAGCGATGTAGCCGGTCTTCAGAAGCTGCTTCTCTACACCCTCGAAGATGGCCTGCGCCCCAGCCTCCCCAATCCGGTTCTCAAACGTCTAGATCGTGGTCCGAACCGGGATGCAGGCCGAGTCCGTGAGCTTGCAGAAGCGCTGATGGTTCATCCGGCCAAGAAGCTGATACTCCATCTGCTCGTCCGAGAGGTTGTCCAGCCGCGTGAGCACGCACCAGTATGCGCACCATGACCTCGGTTGGAAACGGCGGTCGGTCGCCTTGCGCACTCACAGGGCGCGGTGCGACGCGATCCTCCTCAGCCCCTCAAGGCCGCGAAGTCGATGTACTTCTCCATGTCTATCAAGTGATCACCCAGGCAGTCGAGCTTCTCCTTGCGAACTTTGGTGGTAAACAGGTCGATCTTGATGGCGCTGAGACAGTTTATAGGGTGCGTGAATCAAGGGCTGGGCGGCGTCATTGCCCTCCTCCGAGTAAGAGCGAGATCGGGGGCGTTCGCGAATCGTTGCTCAATAACCTGTCCCATGAATAACCATGTCTCTGTCAAAAATTAAAAAATCGTCGTCTTTGACTTTTTCTGAAATCCATTGAAAGACGGCTGTCGATCCGCCTGTAAGCATTGCTCTCGGATGAAGAAGAAATCTCATCTCGCGAATATATTCACTTTGAATAAGGCGTTCATGATGATGGCCAATATCCGTATTAATCTCGCCGTATGTGTCGATGAGTATGCTTTTGATGTCATCAGTTGTTGGGATGGACTCAAAAAGTACTGACAGTCCCCACAATCCCACTGACCAGTATTCCTCTACGTTGCCAACGCAAGCACATGAAACCCATTGATCCTCTAGGTAGTGAGGGTCAAACATACATTCATCATAATATGACAAATACTCTTCGCTCTCGGAAAGGGATTCTCTTCTTTCTTTCTCTGCTTGCCAGTTGAAGTCTTCTTTTCTTACATCCCGAACAACTGTTAGCTCGGAAAGCATGCGTCCAAAAAGCAAGACCCCAACGTATTTGTGACCAGAATAATAGCGATTTGGGTTTAGGTTTACTTTTCCGTTAAACTCCATTATGGACTCTTTTAGTCCCTCTATGGCCGGTGCGTCGTTCAAGCACCTCGTTAGCTTTGCAAGGACTTCGTTCTGGTTGTATCGTTTTCCCATCGACTTGTAAATCGACCCATAGAAATCCGAAAGGGTAAACTTGTTTCTTCCGAGGGTGTTGGCGGTACTTTCTAATACTGCAAGGGCTGCGGGGCTTTTCTGGAAGCCCTCCATAATGTCGACTAGTTTTGGGCAAATTCCCGAAAAGAACTTCTCGCATAAGGCATGAATTTTTTTTTCAGTCGCGTCAAGATCGATCTTGTATTTTGTGATCTCGCTATCGTTCTGATCTATCTCAGCGTCTCCGATGGACTGCAGGATCTGCCCTCTAGTTTCCATTAATAAAGATACTTCTCTGCCAATGGAGTAGCCGGTGTGCGCAATTTTATTTAGTGTTACGGCCAGATCAATAAAAGGCTGGGTTAGTTGCTTCGATTTTTCTTCTAAAAACAAGTGTGCATCACGTCGCTCTTCTCTTTTGCTTATATCTAGGGCAACCTTGGCAAGCACGATGGCAACAAAGGATGCTGCTATCGATACTGGAACGCCCACCAACAAACCAAGGTAGTCTGATATGCCTGAAAAGTGATTAACTGAAAAATCGGCGCCATTCGAACCAAGAAGGCTTTTAATTCCCCCGATAATTCCTGTAGAGCTCAAAAGAAATAATGCGCTGACGAGTAGCAGGAGAAAAAAGCTGGTCGCCAGCAGTAGCCAGAAATCTCTGATTATATTTTTATTCATGCTTGCACCAGTATTGTTTGCCTGGACACAGAATATTTTTCATTAAACGAACCGCTTGAGCGAGGCTTCCCGATGGGGCTTCCAAGGTGGCCAGAAGCCCGGTTTTTCGAGAGGCCAATTGTAATGCTCGACGATGTACTGGGCCAGGATATGTGCTGGTCCAGTACCTTTTGCGCTCAGGGTGGTCTTGGAGGAGCACGAGGGGCGCTCATCGGCTGCTGGGGCTCCGAGAGGCGCCGCCAGGGCCTGGGCAGTCGCATGGGTGGTCTTGCTGGGCAGGACCACCGCAAAGCCAGTGCGGGAGACTGGATCAAAGAGCGAGAGGATGTAACGCCGCACACCATCAAGCACTCGCAGTGTCCACTGCCCAGAGAGTCATCGGTATGGCATGCAGGCCTCTGGGTTTGCGCACCTTCTTGAGCGGTGAATCCGCGAAGAAATTGAGGTGCCGATAGCGCTTGGTGAGCGTGTCGTGGACCGGATGCTCCCCAGAGAGGCCCGCCACGGTGAAGCGGTGCCCGGGGGTGAAGTCGATACGGATTGTCAGCACCTTCTTGTGGACGTCGAAATCAACGCCCACCACGTGCCAGGGCTCGGTGACTCTCAAGGCGACTTCGAACGACTTGGTATGCATGGCGTACAACCTACTCGACCGGACCTCTCGTAGCCCGTAAACCTGTGACAGGGAGCTATGCTACCTGTCATGTCTTGTCTCATGGTTGGCGATGCTCCAGCAACCAGCGGCGTTTTTCCAGCAGGGCATCGGTTTCAGCATCGAGGGTGCGCAACGCTTCCTCCTCGCTCACCAGTCCCCGCGCGGCGCGCTCCGCATGGCGCATGACCAGGGTGGCAATGCGCTCCCACTCGGGGATGGCGGGCACGCCGCGCACGTCCTGCAGCTGCTGCCAGAAAGCGGCGACGCGCGGGGCCTCGTGCAGTCCTGCCATCGTCCAGGCGCTCATGCGCACCGGCAGGTCGCCGGTCTCGCGGTAGAAGGCGAGTTGCTGCCCCCGCTCGAGCAGGAAGGCGATGAGGGCGCGTGCCGCCTCCGGGTGCTTGCTGTCCGCACGGAGGGCCAGGCTCGCTCCGCCGGCGATGGAGACCCCGGGGTAGGGCGTGCCATCCGGCACCGGCAGCGGCGCGGTGGCCCAGGCGCCCTGCAGCTCGTTGGGCAGGCGGCGCTCGAACTCGCCGAGGTTCCACGGCCCGCTGACCAGGAAGGCGATGCGGCCGCGGGCGAAGGCCTGGTAGACATTGCCGGCCGCGGCCTCCCCCGCCACCTCGGCCAGCCCCTCGCGGAACAGGCGCAGGTAGAAGGCGAAGGCCGCGCGGAAGGCGGGGGCGCGGAAGTCGCCGAAGCGCCCCGCCTCGCGCAGCAGGGCGGCCTGCTGCTGGAGGCCCAGGGCGATGAGCGTCTGCCACTCGGTGAACGGCAGCAGCAAGGGCGGGCGGCCGGTCAGGTCCCTCACCCTGTGCAGGGCGGTCAGCCACTCGCCCCAGGTGTGTGGCGGCCGGTCGATACCGGCCTGGGCCAGCAGGTCGGCGCGGTAGAACAGCAGGCGGGTGTCCACATACCAAGGCAGGCTCCAGAGTCGGCCGTCGATCCGGTTGGCCGCGAGCACCCCTGGAAAAAGATCGGCCTGCTCGGCAGCGGGCAGCACCCCGTCGAGCGGGGCGAGGGCCTTGAGGGCATGAAACTCAGGCAGCCACGTGTTGCCGAGCTGGAATACGTCCGGCAGGGTGCCGCCGACGTGGGCGGTGAGTAGCTTCTCGTGCGCCGCGCTCCAGGGGATCTGCTGCACCCGCACGCGGATGCCGGGGTGGCGGCGCTCGAACTCGGGCAGCAGGGCCTGAACCCGCTCGCCCTCGCTGCCCATGGCCCAGAAGTCGAGGGTGGTGGGCTCGCTCTCGCGTGTGCCGCAGCCGGGCAGCAGCATGGGCAGAAGGCAGGCGAGCAGAAAGGCGGGAAGGAGTCGGTGGGACACTAGGTGAGGCGGCCGGAAAGAGATGCCGACAGCATTCACCCGCGCCATGAATGCCGTCAAGCCGGGGCCCTCGGTTCCTTGGCAAGTCGGGGCGCGAGGTGCCATGCTTCCAAAATACTTCTCTCACCCTGCCGGCCCGCCGTGTCCACCATCGTCCTCGCCCTGCGTTCCGCCCTTTTCGCCGTCGGTTTCTGGATCAGCCTGCTGATCTACCTACCCATCCTGCCGGTGGTGCAGTTCCTGCCCATGCGCCAGCGCTTCCTCATCCTGCGCGGCTGGAACTGGATGGCGGTGCACTGGCTGCGTCTCACCTGCGGTGTGCGCTGGAAGGTCGAGGGCACGGTGCCGGAAGGGGGCGGGGTGATCATCGCCAACCATCAGTCCACCTGGGAGACCCTGTTCCTGCCGCTGGTGGTGCGCGGACCGGTCTTCGTGCTCAAGCGCGAACTGCTGCGCGTACCGGTCTTCGGCTGGGGGCTGGCGCTGGCCCGCCCGATTGCCATCGACCGCGCGGCCGGCCGCGATGCGCTCAAGCAGATCCTGTCCCAAGGTCGCCAGCGCCTGACCGAGGGACGTTGGGTCGTCATTTTTCCGGAGGGGACGCGCACCGCGCCGGGCCGCATCGAGAAGTTCAAGCCGGGCGGGGCCATGCTTGCCACCCAGAACGGGGCGCGGGTGGTGCCGATTGCGCACAACGCCGGCTGCGCCTGGCCGCGCAAGGGCTTTCTGAAGCGCCCGATGACCATCACCTTCCGCATCGGCCCGCTGATCGAAACCGAGGGGCGGGGGGCGGGCGAGGTCAACGCCGAGGTCGAGGCGTGGGTGCGGGCCCAGTTGGCGACCATGCCCTGCCCGGATCAGGGCGCCTGAGGCTCCTGCGCAAGGGCATTTGTCGGAGGGGAATCATGACCGATTTGTCGGGAACACATCGGGGGGCGCCGTCAGGCGAACCCGCAGGGGGCCGACCAGGGATGGTCGGCATCCACCTGTACGAGCAGATCGGCGAGCGGATCGGCGAGGCGACCGGCCAGCCGTTCCGACCGCGCCATTCGTTCAGCCGGGGCGGCGGCTGCATCAGCGAGGGGGTCGTGCTGGAAGAAGGCGCGCGGCGTTACTTCGTCAAGCTCAATGCCGCCGGCCGCCTGCCGATGTTCGCGGCCGAGGCGGACGGCCTGCGCGAACTGGCCTCCGCCCGCGCCCTGCGCGTGCCCGAGCCCATCGTTCACGGCGAGGTCGGCGGGCAGTCTTTCCTGGTGCTTGAGTACCTGAACCTGGAGGGCCCCGATCAGCCGGAGCGACTGGGCGAGGGGCTGGCGGCCCTGCACAGCCATGCCGCCGGGCAGTACGGCCTGGCGTGCGACAACTTCATTGGCACCAATATCCAGCACAATGCCCCCTCAGGCGACTGGCCGGGCTTCTGGACCCGCTGTCGGCTCGAACCGCAGCTGGAGATGGCTGCACGCAACGGGGCGGGCTGCGACCTGCTGGAGCTTGGCGAGGCGCTGATGACCTGGCTGCCGGCCTTCTTCACCGACTACCGCCCCGTGCCCAGCCTGCTGCACGGCGACCTGTGGGGGGGCAATTACGGCTACGTGCCGGGCGGTGACGCCGGCACGGGCGAGCCGGTGGTTTTTGACCCGGCCGTGTACTACGGCGACCGCGAGGCGGACATCGCCATGACCGAGCTGTTCGGCGGCTTCCCGCTGCGCTTCCGCCATGCCTACGAGGCGATCTGGCCGCTCGACCCGGGCTATGGGGTGCGTCGCCAGCTCTACAACCTCTACCACGTGCTCAACCACTTCAACCTGTTCGGCGGCGGCTACGCCGAGCAGGCGAGCCGCATGATGCGGCGGCTGTTGAGCGAGGTGCGCGGATGACCCTCCCCCTCGTCCTCCCCGACTGGACCGTGCCGCCCGGGGTGCGTGCGGTGGTCACCACCCGCGTCGGCGGGGTCAGCCGGGCGCCTTTCGATACCTTCAACCTCGCCACCCACGTCGGCGACGACCCCCGCGCGGTGGTAGAGAACCGCCGCCGGCTGCGCGAGGCGCTGCGTCTTCCAGCGGAACCCCTCTGGTTGGATCAGGTCCATGGCACGGCGGTGTGCGATGCCACGATGACCGGGGGCTGCTTCGACGCCGCCTTCGCCGACCGGCCCGGTGTGGTGTTGGCCGTGCTCACCGCCGATTGCCTGCCGGTATTTTTCGCCAGCGCGGACGGGAGCGAGATCGGCGTGGCCCATGCGGGCTGGCGGGGGCTGGCGGCGGGCGTGCTGGAGACCCTGCTGGACCGCTT
>FWPV01000786.1_pt1 | contig 11903 bp, 9 predicted proteins | sample 2228371 | NCBI WGS metagenome assembly FWPV01 (sample SAMEA103939776, study PRJEB20133) | metagenome | reverse complement strand
GCTGGCCTTCATCTTCCTGGGAGAAATGCCCGGAATCCCGCAGATCATCGGCGCAGCATTGATTCTCTTTGGCGTGTTTTTTGCCCAGCACACGCCGCTCACTCCGGAAGAGCAGCCGCCAGTGCCGGACATCCCAACCGGCTAGATCGTGCCCTATCGGACAGCGCTGATGTTGACCTCGTGGAAGCGCGCCGGGTCACCGGGCCATTGTTCAAAAGCGGTCGGATCGCCAATCCCCAGATTATCCTCCCACAGGCGCGCGTAGGTGCCATCAGTGGCCATCGCCTGCAGCGTCACCTCAACCAGCGCCCAGAAATCCGGGTCCCGGCGTGGTACCGCCAGGGTGTAGTATTCCACGCTGTACCAGCGGTCAGTCAATTCGACCAGGGTAGGGTTGGCTTCCACCTGCGGGATTAGCCGCAGGCTATCGCCAAACACAACATCCACGTTCTTGTCCACAACCAGCGAATAGACGGCATCCTCATCATTCACAATGGTGAAGATGTTGACCGCCGTGCGGACGCTTTCCGCCAGTTCGTTAACCCGGTCAGCCGTCCCCGGCTCGCTGGCGAAAATGCCCACCCAGCGCCCACCGCGCAGATCGGCATAGCCTTCGATCGGGCTATCCAGACGGCGCATCATACGGTCGCCATGCCGGATCAACGGTGCGGTGTACGCCACTTCAAACGGCCCCGTCCAGTCAGGGCTAACTCCTATCCCCAGATCGGCCTGACCGGCGGCCACTTGTTCCACCGCGTTGGCTGTGGAATCCGGCACGAAGGTCACCGCTGCCCCCCAGCGTCCGGCCATCTCAGCGATGAGCGCCCGGTAAAAGGTCTCCAGACGCAGGTTCAGGCCGCCCAGTTGCGCACCCTCGTTAGCCAGACCAGCCACACGAAGCGGCTCGCCCGCCCGCAGACGATCCACAATGGACGCGGCGGGGTATACGAGTGCTGTATCAAAATCAGCCAGGCTGCGTGTATCGTCGTCCGCCCCTTCCCAGACCGGAATCTCCAGCGAGAACGTCACATTGGGGAACCAGGTGCGCCGCATCTCATCCAGCTTGCCAGCAGCGTAGATCCGCTGCAGCGATCGATCGACCAGATAGCGCAACGCCTCATCGTGGCGACGCATCGCCACGGCGTAAGGCTCCGGCTCCAGCGGTTCTGCCAGCAATCGCACACCCTGTACCGTGCGCATGGCCACCAGCAACTCCACGCGGTTGGCCAGCAACGCGTCAATCTCCCCATCGCCCAGCGCGCCGACAGCCCGATCAAGCGTCAGATAGACCTGGGGCACCACGTTGAACTGTGCCACGCTCATGGCCCGTCCAAGCGCTCGTTCGCTGGCCGTGCCCTGCACCACCCCTACCCGCCGTCCGATAATCCCGCTGAGATCCTGAATATCCGAGTCCTGGCGCACAAGGAACATCTGCCCACCAGCAAAGTAGGTATGGGAAAATGCCAGGTTCTCTTCCGCCTCACGCCGGTGAACCATCCCGGCCACCAGAATATCCACCTCGCCAGCCAGGAGCATATCGACGGCTGTCTGGCGCGTCACCTGCACAAAGACGGCCTCAACGCCCCAGTCCTCGGCGATAGCGCGGGCCAGATCGGCCTCGTACCCTACCACCTGGCCGCGCTCGTTCAGGCTGCTCATCGGCGCATTGTTGTAGAGCACACCAACGCGCAGAACACCCTCAGTCCGGATCCGTTCCAGGGCGGATACAGTCGGTCGGGGCGTGGGTTGAACCGCCGTATCAGCGGGCAGCGGCGTGGGCACCGGCAGTGTCGGAACCGCTTCCGGTGTCACTACCACAGGCGTTGGCGTGGTATTCGCCTGAGCATTGATCAGCGCCAATCCTGAAGTCGCCGGATTGGCAACTCCACTCGCCGTCGGCAGAGTTTGTGCTGGCGAACCCTGGCAGGCCGCCAGCAAGAGAACAGATAGACCCAGCAGGGTGCACCACCATTTCCTGCTCATAACACTCCACATCTACAGGCTATCGACTTCCGGCCACAAAGACACGCTATTGTGCCAGATGATGCCCATCCTGGCCAAAAATCGCCACGTCCATCTGGGCCGGTTGACTACGCCTGGAACAAACGCTCTGCCCAGTCGTGATAGACCTGCTTCAACTTCGGATAATGTCCTTTGTTACCCTCCGCATACGGATCCATGCCAAACTCGGAATCTCCCACGCCGACATCAAACGGCGTTGCAGATAGCCCCCACTGCAGGAATCCGCTGGCGCCCTGCTCCACCCAGGCGGCGATGGTACTGGCAGTCAGTTCGGCTCGATTGCCTCCCCTGGCGCCCCACTCTTCGACAATCAACGGCTTATTGACTTCCCTTGCCACAATAAGGTCGAGCCTGGAGTTCTCTTCCTCGCCATTACCCTCGTAAAAATGCACGGTCAAGAAGTCAACGGTGGGCAGGCTGTACAGCCGCCGGGCGTAAGCCAGCCGATCCAGGCCAGGCTGGTCGTTCGGGGCGACATGGCCACTGTTCACCAGGCCGATTGTGATCAGATGGTTGGGATCGAGCGCCCTGATCTCGGCGGACACAGTTTCCACAAAGCCCAGGAAAGCCTCACCATCGGCGACGCTGGCCGGTTGCGGATGGATAGCGTACTCGTTGCCCAGCTCCCAGGCGAAGACAGCCGGGTGATCGCGGTAGGCCGTCACCAGCCGGCGGGCGTAAGGCAGATAGTTCTCCCGGTAACCGCCAGCATGGAAGTAGTCCGTCTTGTCCAGGTGGCCGAGCACATGCCGGTGAAAACGCTCGTCCCCGGGAATCCAGAAGCTCCCCAGCGAATCGTTAAGCACCACGATGGCCAGCAGGCCATGTTGCTGAATGCGATCCAGCGCAGCGCCAACGAGCGGGATCGCATCGTCCGGGCTGACACTCCGGTGGCAGGCATGCATCCGCAGCACGCGCATTTTCATTTCCTGCATGGCCCGGAGCTGATCCAGCTGCGTATCCTGGCTGGCGAACGGCAGCACGTCATGCCGACCATAGAAGGGAAACTCGCGCAGGTTGGCGCCGACAAAGCGCAACGGCTGTCCATCCAGCAGGAAACGGCCCCCATCGACCCGCACACGTCCGGCGACAGGCATCGCCGGTGGCCTGCGCACGAGCAGGCGACGACCGGAACGGATGTGATACTCGGCGATCCAGGCATCCTGCTTATCCGCCAGCGCGCGCCACTGCCAGCCATCCGCTCCAATGACCCTGGGCGCTACCAGCAGCGAGACAGCCTCACCGCGCTTGAGTCGCCCCAGAATGTTGTCAGCAGATGTTTCCGGACTGCGGCGAATGTTGACCGCCTCCACCAACACAACCAGGGTCTCCGACACCGGCAGTTCGCCAGTTTCCGGCGGATGCTCGTCCAGCAGCCGCATCCCCGTTTGACGGTTGACCTCCGCTACCCAGTGGTCTTCCGATTCAGCCAGCCGCCGCCACAGCCAGCCATCCGCAGACTGCTCGGCGACATCGGCCAGGACTTCTACCCCATCTCCTGCCACAAGGGTGTCGATCACGTTATCCCGCACGACACGCGGAGCCTGCCGTAGATTGGCCTTCCTCTGGACATAAAGCACTTTTGTGTCGGTCACGCCCGACTCTTTCTGCTGGTTATGCCAGCCTCACCCAACTACCAACAAAAGAAACACCCTCTATACGGTGCAGTGTACTGTGCTCCTTTCCAGCTGACAACGACCACGGATGGCGTCAGGGCTGGCGGTAAAGCTGGTGGGCCTGGATATAGACCCGGACGGACTCCGGCACCAGATAGCGAATGGACTGCCCGGCCCGCACCCGTTCCCGGATGGCAGACGCCGACAGGCTTATACCCGGCCCATCCACCCAGACCACACGTCCATGCAGCCCTGGCAGGCGCGCTTCCAGCGCCGCCATGTCGAGCGGCACTCCTGGCCGTCGGTAGACACCCAGCGTACAGCGGCTGAGGAGCAGGTCAGGACGATACCAGTGCGGCAGGTCGACCAGCGAATCGCTGCCCAGCAGAAAGAAGAGCGCTGCCTGCGGCTGGAGGGCCTGCGCCAGGGCAACCATATCCACGGAGTATTGCGGCCCGGGGCGATCCACGTCGATCCGCGACAGGGCAAACCGGGAATCGCCTGCAATGCCCAGCGCCAGCATCGCCAGGCGGTGTTCGGCGGGGGTGATCGCCCTGCCCTGCTTGTGCGGCGGATCCGCCGCCGGGACAAACCACACTGCGTCCAGAGCCAGCGCTTCCGCCGCAATCGAAGCCAGGATCAGGTGTCCGATATGGAGCGGGTCGAACGTGCCGCCCAGCAGCCCTAGTCGCTCCATTCGAGTTCATACTCGCCGATGAACACTGTATCGCCCTTCTGGACACCCGCCTCAATCAGCGCATCAACCACGCCCAGGCGTTCCAACAGGCGATGAAAGCGCAGGATGGCTTCGTCATAATCCCAGTAGGTCATGGCTGCAGCTCGCTCGATCCGCTCACCGCGCACATGGAATGCCCCGTCTTCCCCGCGGGTCACCGTGAAGGGGACTTCCTCCTCCAGGCGGTAGACTGGCGTCTCGGCCACTTCTTCATGAACTTCCTGCGGCAGTGAATCCAGCAGGGCAAAGAGTCGTCCGACCAGTTCCTCGGTGCCCTGTTGCGTCGCCGCCGAGATTGGCAGGGCCGCGTAGCCGCGCCGCTTGAGCGCCGCCTGAACCTCCGGCCAGCGGGCCTGAGCTTCCGGCAAGTCCATCTTGTTGAAGACCACGATCTGCGGGCGATCACGCAACCGCTCATCAAACAGCGCCAGTTCCGCATTGATCTGGTTGAAATCCGCGATCGGATCGGCGCTGAGACCATCCAGGACATGCACCAGCGCACGTGTCCGCTGCACATGGCGCAGGAAGGCATGTCCCAACCCAACGCCAAGATGTGCTCCTTCCACCAGGCCGGGGATATCCGCGGCAACAAACGTCCGCAAATCGCGCTCTACCACACCCAGGTTAGGCTCCAGCGTCGTGAAGGGGTAGTCAGCGATCTTGGGGCGTGCATTGCTGATCACCGATAACAGGGTGGATTTGCCCGCGTTGGGGACGCCAACGATCCCTACATCGGCGATCAACTTCAGCTCCAGCAACAGCCACCGTTCTTCGCCCGGCTCACCACGCTCAGCGATGCGCGGGGCCTGGTTACGACTGGTCGCAAAGTGGATGTTGCCGCGCCCGCCCCGGCCTCCCCGGGCGACAACCACACGCTGGCCCGGTCGCACCAGATCAGCCAGCACAGCCCCCGTCTCCGCGTCGCGTACCACTGTTCCCGGCGGCACCTTCACCACCAGGTCGGCCCCAGCCTTACCGGTCTTGCGACTGCTACCCCCGCGGGCACCATGCTCGGCTTTGAAGTGCGTCTGCCGCTTGAAGGGGGCAAGCGTGTTGAGGGTTGGTTCCACTTCCAGGATGACATCACCACCGCGCCCGCCATCTCCGCCTGCTGGCCCTCCATGAGGCACAAACTTTTCCCGGCGAAAGGAGACAAGCCCATCACCGCCATTACCGCTACGCACGTAAATTCTGGCTTCATCGAAGAACATAGGACGTCCTGCTGGCCATTATTCCAGGGTGACTCTGGTGACCTGGCGCACATCGAAAGCGCCTGTCGCCGCCCGCTCCAGGATCGAGGTCAGGATCAACTGGGCAAAGCGGAAGAAGTCACCCAGCCGATCGATTCGTGAAACATACAGCTGCGCCAGCTGGCGATCAGCCTCATCCATCTCCGGCATCGCCGACCGCAGCGCCTCAGTGTTATGCTGCAGGATTTGCAGAGCATGTTCCAGATCGCGCAACTCGCGGCTGCTGAGTACGTTGATGGCGATCTTCCAGAAGTCCGTTTCTGCCTCGTAGAACTTGCGCCGCTCCCCACGCACCCAGACCTCGCGTACCATCCCCAGATGTTCCAGAGTGCGCATGGACACGCTCACACTCGCCTTCGACTTCTGCAGGACAGCAGCCAGATCATCCAGTGACATCGGCTCCACACTGAGGAGCAATGCCCCGTACAACTGCCCCATCACCTTGCTGAAGCCAAAGTATTCCGCCAGCCTGCCCAGTCCTTCCAGCATGCTGTCGTTGACAGCGCGCAGGCTATCCGCTTGCGCCTTACCGACCTCGGCATCGCGCTTGCTTGCCGGAGAGCCCCGGGTCAACCGCCCGCCACAATGAACATCACCCCGCAGCACCGGATAGCGCCCCTGCACCAGCAAACCCTGCGCTCGGCTAAACATCTATACTAACAGAACAACAGGTGATTGTGCTATGCGCTACTCGAAGCGCAGCGCTTCAATAGGATTTAGCCGCGCTGCCCGGCGGGCCGGGTACAGACCGAAGAAAATCCCGACCAGAGCAGAAATGGTGGTGGCCAGGATCACCCCGTTTGCACTCACGGCTGCCTCCAGATCCGGGATCAGGGCGCCCACCAGCGCCGTACCCAGCGCTGCCACAACCAGTCCCGCCAGACCGCCGATCGCAGCAAGCAAGACGCTCTCCACCAGAAACTGGCTCAGGATATCCTGTTGCCTGGCCCCAAGCGCCTTGCGCAAGCCGATCTCCTGGGTGCGCTCAGTGACCGTGACCAGCATGATATTCATGATCCCGATCCCCCCCACCAGCAGGGAGATCCCGGCTATCACACCCAGAAAGATCGTCAACAAAGCGGTGATCGCGCCGAAGCTCTGTAGCAGATCCGCCTGGGTGAGAACCAGAAAGTCATCCTCGTCCCGGAAGTTGATGTTATGCTCCTCGCGCAACGTTTGCGTGATTTGCGCCACCAGGGCATCGATGCGCCGGTCGCTGGCCGCCTGTACATAAATCTGCGACACAGGATAATCGCCGGTCAGAGTCCGGGCGCTTTGCAGACGCTGCTGGGCGGTAGTCAGGGGGATGAAGATCACGTCATCTTCATCCCCGAAGGAAGCCCCACCGTACGCCTCCATGACCCCAATCACCCGGAAGGGCACATCGCCCAGGCGGATGGTCTCGCCGATTGGCAGCATATCCGGTGGAAACAGGTTACGCAGGGTGGTCTGGCCGATCACAGCCACGCGAGCGCCGGCCAGCATATCCCGATCGTCGAAGAAACGACCCAGAACAACCCGCCGGTTGCGTGCGCTCAGGTATTCCGGTGTCGTGGCCCGGATCCGCCCGCGCGTCTGAAGATTAGCGTAAGCCGCCGTACGCGATAGTCGCAGCTCCGGCACCACAGCCACCGCATCCGGCACGCGAAATGGGTCAGAGAGCGCCGCTACATCCCTGTCGGTCAGCGATGATGCCGTGGTCAACCGGCTCATATCCGGCGGGCCGCCGCTGGCTGCGCCGCCTGTGTTGACCACCGATTCCGGCACCACAAACACCAGGTTGGTGCCAATCCCCAGGAATTGCTCTTCCACAAACGCCTGGACCGCCTGGCCCAGCGAGACCAGCACAATCACCGCAGCGACGCCAATCGCAATGCCCAGCGTGGTCAGCGCCGCGCGCAGCCGGTTAGCTGCCAGCCCGCTCAATGCAATCCGGAGACTCTCCAGAATCCGCTGCATGGATGCCCCCGCTTACTCGTACCTCAGGGCGTCGATCGGGTTGAGCGCGGCGGCCCGACTGGCCGGGTAAATCCCGAAGAACAGACCAATAGCCGTTGAGACTGTCGTCGCCAGTAAAACAGCGCCACCAGTCACCCTTAGAGTCAGATCGGGGATAAGCGCCGTCCCGACCGCTGAGGCCACAAAGCCCAGCCCTACCCCGATCAGGCCGCCGGTCACGGTCAGCACCACACTCTCAATCAGGAACTGCGCCAGGATGTCACCGTAACGTGCACCGACCGCTTTGCGTAGCCCGATCTCCCGGGTACGTTCCGTCACGGTGACCAGCATGATGTTCATGATCCCGATCCCCCCTACCAGCAGGGAGATGCCGGCGATGACCGCCAGGAAGATCGTCAGGAGACCGGTAATCTCGCCCACGACCGACAGCAGATCATTCTGCGACAGTACAGTGAAATCCTCCTGATCGCGGTACTGGATACCATGCCGATCCGCCAGTATCCGTGAAATTTCCTCAGCTGCGGCGGTCATCCGCGCCTCGGAGACAGCCTGCACCGTGATGAAGGCGACCCGATAGCTGCCATCACGCATGGATGCCCGTGTGAGCCGTGTCTGCGCCGTGCTGATTGGCACGAAGATCACGTCATTCTCATCAGCAAAACCGGAGCTGGGGCGTTCCTGCATCAAGCCGATAACCCGGAATGGCAGATTATTGATGCGGACAGTCTGCCCGATCGGATCCACGCCCGGCCCGAACAGATCGCCCGCTGTCGAAGCGCCCAGCACAGCCACCCTGGCGCCTGTCAGAATATCGGTCTCTTCAATGAAGCGCCCGTATTGCGGATACCAGCCGCGTACATCCTGGTACGCCGGTGTCACCCCGGAAACGTTCATGGAACTGTTGTTGCGGCCAACGGCAACAACGGCAAAGACATCGTATTGCGGGGCCACGCGCAGCACGCTGGGCGCCAGCAGCGGGTTGGCCAGGGCGTTGGCATCATCCAGGGTCAACGTCTTGACATCGCCCGGCCCGCCACCCGGTGGCGTGGAAGAGAACACAAACAGCAGGTTGGAGCCGAGAGACTGAAACTGCCGGGCAATATACTGTTCTACGCCCTGCCCGAAGCTGACCAGGGCAATCACCGCCCCCACACCAATCACAATGCCAAGCATGGTCAGGGCGGAACGCAACTTATTCGCCTGCAACCCCTCGATCGCCAGGCGGATGCTTTCCAGAAGATTCATCCTACGTGAACTCCTCCGCTGGAGCATCGTATGTCTGGCGGAAGATATCCTGCAACTCATCAATTTCGGAGGGGCGCTCCGCTTCCCCGGCAACTAGCGGCTGGCTGACGGGCATATCAGCGATGACCCGGCCGTCGCGCAACATGATCACCCGCTGAGTATGGCGGGCCACAAAGGGATCGTGCGTGACAAAGACGGTGGTCATACCGCGTTCGCGGTTCAATTGCTGGAAGATGCGCAGGATATCCGTGCCACTTCTGGTGTCCAGGTTGCCGGTTGGCTCGTCGGCCAGAATCATCTTCGGCTCGGTGACCAGCGCACGGGCGATGGCCACGCGTTGTTGCTGTCCACCGGAAAGCTCACTGGGCAGGTGATGGAGGCGGGCGCCCAGCCCGACGGCTTCCAGGGCGGCTTTCGCCCGCGCCCGCCGGTTACCGGGTCGAGCCGCGTAAATCAGAGGCAATTCGACCTGGCGTAGCGCCGGCGTGCGCTTGAGCAGGTTGAAGTTCTGAAAGACAAACCCGATCATCTCATTACGGATGGCCGCCAGTTCACGGTCGTCCGCCATGCTGACATCTTTGCCCGCCAGGTAATATTTACCGGAGGTCGGCTGATCCAGCGCCCCGAGGATATTCATCAGCGTGCTTTTGCCGGACCCCGAAGGCCCCATGATCGCCACAAACTCCCCTTCATAGATCCGGAGTGTGACTCCCTGCAGCGCATGCACCTCAATATCGCCCATCCGGTAGACTTTGGTCACATCGCGGATGTCGATGATCGCCGGCCTGCCCAGCGGATCGCGGGGCGCTTCATACGCCTCAACCCGTTGCCTGCCATCACCCCTGAACATAGACCACCTGCATCCCTGTAATCTTAGAAACCGAAGTTAGTCAGGCTGCTGCGGGGCAGCAGAACAATCTGCTCACCACCCTGTAGCCCATCGGTAATCTCACTGAACGTCTCGTTACGCCGGCCCAGCGTGACCCGGACATCTTCCAGTGTGCCATCGGCGCGCCTGACAGTGACCGAGGCCTGTCCCGTGCGGCGATCCAGCCGGATGAACCGGTTACGTACCCGTAGCACATCACGCGCCTCGTCTACCGTGACGGCAACCGTAGCGCTCATACCACTGCGAATAGGAGCATCAGTCTCATCAAGCGTCACCTGCACCCCATACGTCACCAGACCACCAATGGTAGTCGCGACCCGATCGATGCGCGTCACCCGCCCGCTCAGGATCGTCTGCGGCAGAGCATCGACCGTGATCTCAGCGTACTGGCCGTTCTGCAACCGGGCGACATCCATCTCATCAACGGACAGGTTGACGGTGAAACCTGAAGGATCGATCAACGTCATAGCCGGCTCGCGGCTCGGCGGCGCCTCCCCGGCGGCCAGATTCATCTCCGCGACCACACCGTTGAAAGGCGCACGGAGAATGGCCTGTTCAAGCTGGTAGCGGGCCAGATCGACCGCCAGGTAAGCCGCCTGTAGCTGGGCGTTCGCCAGGGCCAGTTCGATCTCGCCAGGCCCTTCGATCAGGCGGGCGAGTTGCGCCTGGGCGTTTGCCAGCGCCGCCTGCGCAGCAGCGACATTAGCCGCGTTGGCAGTGCTGTTCTGGGCCGCCAGTAGCTGCTGGGTGGCAATTGCCACATCATATTCGGAGCGCGTCACGGCAGCTTCGTACTGGCTGGCAGAGGCCAGACCGGGGAGTGCAAACGGTACCTCGGCTGGCAATGGAATCGCCACAGGCACACGGTTGAGCAACTCCTGAAGTTGTTCCTGTTGCTCTCGTGTGCTGTCGCGCTGCAACTGGTTCTGCCAGAGCTGGTTTTTGGCCAGTTCCAGTTGAAGGCGTGCAATTTCCTCCACGGCAGGATCTGGAGGGACACTGGCCGCAGCAAGCTGAGCGCTGGCCGCAGCAACCGCCGCCCGGGCAGCCTCAAGCTCAACAGCGCGCGGTTCCGCCGTTAGCGCATCATACGCGATCTGCTGCAGCTCCAGAGCCAGGCTGGCATCCTGTAGCGCCAGTTCCAGTTCGCCCGTATCCAGACGGGCCAGCTCCTGCCCGGCAACGACGCTGTCCCCCTCCGCAACCGCGATGGCGCTGACCTTACCCGGCACTGGAAAGAACAGGCTGATCTGCTGGATTGGACGTAACGTGCCGACCGCGCTGACTGTCACCACAATGTCACCGCGCTCAACCAGCGTCGTCTCCTCTGCTACGACAGCAGCCTGATCGGCCTGCCCAAACGGCCACAGGGGCAGTCCGCGATCCAGACGATAGCGGCCAAAGCCGGCGAGCAGAATCGCCAGCATGCCGATGACAAACCAGTTCCGCAATCGCTGGTACATCTTTACCGACCGCCTTCAAAGAACGAAAACGCCCCGCCTTCCAGATCAAGGGCGACGATATCACCTTCCTGCAGGCCGCTGACCACCTCGCTCACCGTATCATTTTGCGCGCCAAGGGTAATCGCCCGCTCTTCCAGACGACCATCCGGAAGGAGAACGTTGACATAAGCCTGGCCCGTACCGCGATCAAGGCGCACATACAGATTGGGAACCACCAGTACGTCTCGCACTTCTTCCAGAATGATCGTCGCCGCCGCCGTCATACCGACACGGACAGCTTCTGGAGAGTCCTGCAGGGTCAGCGTGACATCGTACCCGCTGATTCCGTCGCGCTGGGTAGCTGTGGTCGCCACACGTTCGACTGCTGCCGCAAACACGCTGCCGGGAAGCGCGTCAAACGTCAACTCAACCGGCTGCCCGACATGGATGCGCACCACATCGATTTCATCAACCCTGACACGGATGCGCAGGCGTGATAGATCCACCAGCGTAAGGGCCGGTAACCCACCCGGAACTACCAGGCTACCCGGCTGAACCGTCACCTGCTGCACCACACCGGGAAACGGCGCGCGCAGAATGGTATCTTCGTAAGCCTGCTGGGCGCGCTGCAGACGCAATTCGGCCTGCCGGACAGCCACCGCCGCCCGGTCAAACTGAGCCTGAGTCGGCCCCGCTTCCAGCAGGCGAAGCTGAGCCTGGGCCTGGGCAACCCGCGCCTGTGCC
>FWPV01010107.1_pt1 | contig 11904 bp, 12 predicted proteins | sample 2228371 | NCBI WGS metagenome assembly FWPV01 (sample SAMEA103939776, study PRJEB20133) | metagenome | reverse complement strand
AAGGCAATTTCTGAAGCTGGAAAGGAGGCGAGAAAAGCGTCCAACAGGCCCTGAAGACCTGACAGCATCTTTGTCCGGCTCAGCAGGATTTGACGCAAACAGAAAGTATAGAGTTCAGTTTTGCGAAACAAAAAGGATAACAAAAAGGTCAGGTGCCAAAAGACAAGGTAGAGCGGAACAACAAAAGGAAGGAGGACAACCACAAAATGAAGCAAAGAATGTTGGCAGCGGTGGATGTAGGGTCGTCAAAGATCTGCACTCTGCTGGCAAACGTCGATTCCGAAGGTTCCATCCAGATAGTAGGAGTCGGCATCACTCCCTCCAACGGCATCACCAAAGGCATGGTGACCGACATCGACCAAGCTGCCGAGGCGATAAGACATTCCGTAAGGAAAGCTGAACAAACCAGTGGCGAAAGTATAACTTCTGTCTATCTGGGAATCAGCACAAGCAATATCAGCTCTCAGGGAAATAGAGCCACAGTAAGTGTGGGGCGAAATGCCAGAGCCGTCCGTCGCGGCGATGTGGAAAGAGCCCTTACCGTTGCACGCGAAATCAACATCCCTGAGGAGAGAAAGCTGTTGCATGTGATCCCGACTCAGTACACCCTCGATACTCAGATCGGGGTGCGGGACCCCAAGGGATTGACAGCATTCAGAATGGACCTGGATACGCATATCGTGACCATCCCACAGAGTGCGGCCGAGAATATCACCAAGTGTGCAAGAAAGGCGGGGCTGAGCATCGAGGGCCTGGTTCTACAGTGTCTGGCCAGTGCTCGAGCAGTGCTTCATCCTGATGAGACAGATGCCGGTGTCGTGATGGCTGAGATCGGTGCCGGAACCACAGGCATATCAGCCTACAAAAACGGAAACCTGCTTCTCACTGCTGTCCTGCCCGTTGGAGGTAACCAAATTACAAGAGACCTTTCGGTTGGTCTGGGAATACCATTTGAGATGGCAGAACAGCTCAAGAAGGAGCATTGCAACCTTATGCCAAAGGACGACACGGACGACAATGAAGAGCCAGCGGTAAAAGTGAACTACGACGGTGTAGGAAAGATTTATAAGAAGGATATTAACGATATCGTGAGGGCTCGTACCGAGGAGATCATAAAACTGATTATCTCGCAGATAGTGCAGATGCAGGCACGAAATCTGAGTTACCTCAACTACGTGTCTGAGTTCCCGGCGGGCCTGGTTCTGACCGGCGGCACTGCCAACCTCGGCGGAATAAGGTACCTGGCACAACAAGTCACAGAACTCCCCACGCGTATAGGCGTACCAACGGGTATGTCAGGGCTCGCTGATCGACTCCAGAACGCAAGCTTCGCCAGCAGCGTAGGCATCCTGCTTTTCAGTGGCAGAAGCTGGCGACATGAACAGCCCTGGGTAAGAGGGGAGACTCTAAAGGACAAGGTCCTTGACAGGGTCTATGCCATCAGGCAGCGAGTTCCCTGGGGCAAGAGCTAGGCAAGCAGAAGAGAAGACCAAAGTAATAACAAAACAAAGAAATAAGGAGGAAAAGAAGATGGCAGATAGTAACATGGTGCTTACCCCTCCAGCAAAGATTAAGGTCTTTGGTGTTGGCGGTGGTGGTTCAAACGCAGTAAGACGCATGGCAAGAGGCAAACTGAACGCCGTTGAACTCTATGCAGTGAATACCGATGCCGTAGCTTTGGCTTACACCACCACGGCAGAGGATAAGATCAATACGATACAGATTGGCCCCAAGGTGACAAGGGGCATGGGTGCGGGCGGAGACCCCAAAGTTGGAGCTATGGCGGCTGAGGAAAGCCGTGAGGAGATGCGTAAACATGTGCGAGACGCTGACATGGTTTTCATTGCAGCCGGCATGGGCGGAGGCACAGGAACAGGTGCCGCGCCTGTCCTGGCGGATGTCGCCAGGGAGTCTGGAGCTCTCACTATCGGCATCGTCACACGCCCGTTCTCATTTGAGGGACAGCACAGGCGTGACCAAGCCGAGGAAGGAATCGAGCGCCTCCAGCCCGCCTGCGACACACTGATTGTCATCCCCAATGACCGGTTGCTTGGCCTTTGCGATAGGAGGACAGCAGCCGACAGTGCCTTCAAAATGGCGGACGATGTTCTATATCAAGGTGTCTCCGCCATATCATCGGTCATTACCACCCCGGGCGAGATTAACCTTGACTTCGCCGATGTGAAGGCTGTAATGAAGGGCATGGGGCAGGCATGGCTGTCCATAGGCACAGCTCAGGGACAAAACCGAGCCGTAGAAGCAGCCAAGGCTTGTATCACCAGTCCCTTGCTCGATACCTCGGTGGAGGGCGCAACTGCCATACTCTTCACCGTCACGGCAGGAATGGACCTCACCCTGGCCGAGATACAAGAGGCAGCAGAGATTATCCGCAAAGCAGCCGACCCCTCTGCCAACATAATCTTCGGAATGAACTATGCACCGGAGATGTCAAACGAAATCAGGATAACCCTGATAGCAACTGGCTTCAACGCCAGGCCCGGGAAGGCGAGCAAACAAGCCATGGAGAACGAGCTAAAAGAACTCCGCAAGTTCCTCCTGGATGAGGACCAGATAGATATACCAGCATTCCTGCGCAATCCCATTAGGAACAAGCGTGAGCTAATAACCCGAGCCCAACAAGCAGCACCCCAGCCAGCACAGACCGCTAGCCCTAAATTCAAAGCGGCACCCAGATATTAAGGATATCCGACGTTAATAAGGAAACCTGGGGGAGGGGAGACTGTTCACAGCCCCTCCCCCCACATGAGGAGGATTAGAAAATGCAGAGCAGCATATCAGGCCGTTTAGCTGGCCTTGAAGAGACCAAAGTCAGCGTCCAACTGCGCACCGGCGAAATCAAGGTCTACCCCCGCAAAGAACTGGATATATCTCTGCAATGGGTCTTTGAGAACATGGGGCAACCAGTTATATGTTTGCTTAAAGACGGCGTGGTCACCGAATTGAAGCCTCTGGGTCAAAAGGTCACCGTCTAACGAACCGGCACGTCTCCAAAATTAGCGGTACGCCGCAAAAAGATGGAGGGAAACATGGCTGAGATAAGACTTCAAACAGGGTCACGCGTTTTCGAGGTACTGGCTTACTTGTGTCATAGCCCTCTCGAGGCATTCAAGCAGTTCGTGGAAAATGCCGCCGATGCCATAGAGCAATCTGGAAGGAGTGATGGTTGCATTCGTGTCCGCCTGGACAACTCAAAACAAGCAAGCCATCTTCCCCAGATAATAATCGAGGACAACGGCATCGGTATGGGGGCTCAGAAGATGGAGCATGTTCTCCAGAACATCGGCAACTCGGAGAAGCTCCAGCATGTCCTCCGCGGTGAGAAGGGAGTGGGCATCCTGGCTTTCGCTTTGATAGCTGATGAGCTTCATCTCTCGTCTCTTAATGGAGGAAATGAACCGAGCTGTCTTGTCCTGAGGCGTGAATGGCTTAAAGAAGGCAAAGGTGAAATAATTGTAAAATGCCCACAGCACCGCATGAGCAGACCGGGCACAAAAGCACATCTGATAGGAGTTCTGCCAGAGATTGCTCCCCAGCTCACCAAAGGACGGCTGAAACGGTACCTTAGTAGAGAATTTGCAAACGACTTAAGGCGCACCCTCTACACTATTCAAATCAGCGATGGCCATGGCTACGAAGCCGTCGAACCCCGCATCTTCAGCGGTGTACCGACGCTGACCACTAACATTAATACAGGAAACACGGGTAATATTTTTGTTCAGCTCTATACTCTTCCCTTCGAAGCAGAAGGGGCAACAATAGACCTCTGCGGTAGAGCAGGAATACGCCTCTGCTCTCTCACCGATATCGAGGAGTTCAAGAAAGAGCCGTGGATGGGGCTGAGGCTGGAGGGTCTGGTGCGGTGCGACCGATTAAGGGGCACCGCAGACAAGGCGGCGGTAGTTCAGGACGAAGTATACAAGGCGCTGGCCGAGGCACTTCATAGGCTTGAGCCTCAAATAGCGGAGAAAATCGGACAGGTGACGCAGGAGTACCGGCAAAACCGGCTTACTGAAATCATAAACAGGGTAGATAGATTCATTGGTTACTTTCTCAGATATAAGGATGAGGGTGAAATTTCCCAAAAAATTGCCGTTGCTGGCGACAACAAAGCACCGGGGCTGGTACAGAAACTCGATCTGCCTCCGGTGAGACCCAGCAGAAGGGTTGCTGTCACCACACGGGCTCCCAGAAGTCAGCCAGTCTTCCTGCACGCCGACCTCTGCGTTCCGCCTGATAGCTTGAGCCGTTACAGGACATGGCGCGATAACGGCAATGGTTCCGTGAAGATTAATATGCTTCACTCTGACTTCCTATCATCGGAAAAAGACGATAAGCGGTGTGCCTGGTATCTGTTCAGCGTCTGGGCCAAACAGCTCCTGCTCGATGAATATGGAACCGACCCTGAAACACTGGCGGATGAGATGGTAGGCCTGTTCAGCCGCGCGGGACCGTTGCTGAATCAGTATGTTGTTCGTCCTCGCGGTTCGGCGCGGAGTGTTGAAACAGTGAAAACGTAGAATCAGGACTATTACAATGGAGAGGCAGCAGTCTCAACAGAGTCTGTTGAGCGATGAACAAGCAGAGACAAAAAAGAGCCTCAAGTACTTCCACGGCGAGGCTGGGGTCGGAGCCGTGCAGGAGGTCAGCAATCTCTATGCCCCGGCTTCCATGATTGCAGCCGGGGCTAGCGCCTCTATGGTGGCTTTGCTGATCACCATAAGCAACTTTGTAACCGGATTGCTGTATATCAAAGTACCTTTGATTATTCAAAAAATGGGCTCTCGTAAAAAAGCTATCCTCTTTCTGGCTTTCCTGGACGCAATTAGCTGGTTGCCTCTCCTGGTAATTCTTATCTTCTGCAAGCCTGTCAATCCCCTCTGGCTCATACCTTGCTGGATATTCAACCTTATTCCGGGCATGCTGCTTAATCCAGCCCGCAGTAGCTGGCTGGCTGACATTATCCCGCCTCGTACCATGGGACGCTACCTGGGAATAAGGTCAGCCATCTCCGGCGCCGTATATATCGGCACCTTCTACGTGATGGGGTCTGTGCTGCAGATATTCCACAGCCAGACACTCAATGGTTTTACGATTCTATTCTTTATCGCTTTTGTGGCAACTTCCTGCGCCTTCATCATTTACACCAAAATAAAGAACACTGACTCCGTAACCGGCAGAGACTCAAATTTCGGCTTTTTCGATTTCCTGCAAGAAACGAGGCAGAGAAACCTCGGCAGATTCATACTGTTTGTATCCATGATGCAATTCGCCGTGTATTTGTCCGTCCCTTTCATCACACCATTCCTTTTGAACGGTCTGCAGTTCAGCTATCTTCAATATACGCTCGTGTTCTCCAGCGAATTCATTGCCAAGGTTCTTATCGTTACATTCTGGGGGAGATATGCCGATAGGGTCGGAAACCTCAAAATCATCAGATTGGTTTCCCTTGCCATTCCGCTCGTCCCTCTTCTCTGGCTGGTATACCACAATTGCATATATCTTGTGTTCATCCAGCTTTTCTCCGGAGTAATGTGGGCCGGCTTAGAACTCTGTACAATCAACTTCATCTACGAAGCGGCTCCACAAGGGAAAAGGCTGAAGTATATCTCCTACCACAAGTCCCTTTCAACGCTTTCTATGGCTCTGGGGGCATTAACGGGCATTATACTCCTAGGCGTCGTCAGAACTGTCCTCGGGCATAAGATACTGGCGCTTTTCGCTCTTTCAGCCGTGCTTCGCTTCGCCGTGGCTTTCATAATGTTACCGAGGCTCAGAGAAGTACGCGGGACGATGCGCTCCTCGCTTGTTCCGCCGCTGGTGATACCAGCAATTACGCAGGCTCCGATTAGCAGGCCAGCCTTATTCCGTCGCCAGCAGGATAGGTCGTGCTTTATCAGACCTCTGGGCTACGTCACGGCACCTGTCGAATCACTCGCAGATGACTCGGTTGCTATGAGTCGCGGACTTTACTACAGGCCACAACAGTGGCATATGTTTGGTCAACCGTGTCTGTCCGAAGCGTTCATTTCAGGATACAGGAAACGGCCTGTCAACATTGAGAGAGGTCTCTTCAATCGGAGGGCCAGCAGCCAGTGGATAGATTACAGTGTATCTTCCGACCATACAGAGGACAAGGGCGAAACGCTCGCCGCCAACTGGGGTCTATTCTATCGTCCGGGCGAATGGACCAGGTTCGGCAGACCTCAACAACGTCAACATTCTTTCTCAACATTCCATAAAGACGATGGCGCCGATTACAGGCAGAGCTTCTTCCATAAAACAAGAGGTTGGTTCAAATCCGGTAGCCAGAACACCAATGAAGAAAGAATAATACCACGCAGGCACTTTCAACCGGTTCCAGTCCTGGCACGATAGCCTGCTAAATAGAAATCAGCGATGGCTCATGAAGAACGCTGAAGAAGGGAGGGTACTATGAAGTGCAGAAGACTAGTAGGGGTCATTATTCTGGCTGTGCTCGCAGCGTTTCTCGCTTCTGCATGTGGCGGCGGTAGCGCCAGTACAGAAGTCGAGTCTACGAAACCCTATGCTCAATCATCTCAGATAAGCAAGCCCAAACCCAAAGTGGTGCTGGTGAACGCTACCACAGCAGGGGTCTTCGATGGCTATTTCGCTATCTTGGATATTACTGCCAAGAACGAAGGGGCTGACGGCGTTGTTATAATAGTGGGAAGCGTCACCCAGGGCACCGAGACGAAGAGAAACGAAATGCCGGTCTTCCTGGCCAAGGATGATGAGCAGACCATCAGGCTGGTTTTCCCTCTCAAGTGGAGAGGGGGAGATTGGACGCCGAACGTAGAGACCGAGGTGCCCTGACCAAACTTGTTGGCACCTCAGGGACTTAGATCATGCTGTCAGTCCGAAGGAAGCCAGACAGCTATAGATTGCGCCTTCCCTGGTCAACTGACTCCTCATAAGGTTTACTGAATCAACCATGAAAGATACGGACTCCGCCTTCAAGGCGACCACGCTGTCTCCCAAACGCCTCAGCTCGGTCACCTGAGCACCTTCTCGCACTCTTCCCAGAGTCAGGTGAGGCGAAAATCGCCTCTTCTCGGGGGCAAAACCATGTGGCACGAGAGCCTGCTCAATTCTGTTATGTAAAGCAAGCAGCCGCTCCGTCTCTCCCCTCACCCCCACCCAAACCACACGGGGCGACCTGATATTAGGAAAGACGCCCGTCTCGCCCAGTTCGAGCTGAAATGGCGCAATGCCTTCAACAGCATCACACAGGGTCCTTGACAGTTCAGGTACCTCCGATGCATCAATGTTGCCCAGAAACTTGAGCGTCAGGTGAATACCTTGCGGGTCAACCCACTTCACAGAGGCAGTCTTGCTTTCCTTCAGGCTCTGCTGCAATCGAGCAAGGACGGCTCTGACGGGCTCAGGCAATTCGATAGCGACAAAAGCGCGAATCGATTCCATGAATGCCTTTAACACACTCCCAGAAGCTTTCGTGCATTGCCACCCAGAATCAATCTCTTTGTCTCATCAGATAGAGGCAGAGAGTTGATAGATTTCACAATCCTGCTCTGCCTGATTAAGGGATAGTCACTTCCGAAAAGTATCTTCTCCGCACCCACAATCCTGGAGATATGCTCAAATATCTCGTCCCTGTACAGAAAGGGCGATGCAGCAGTATCAAAGTAGACATTTGATAGCGCCTGCTTGACCTCAGGCATCAAGGCATAAAAAGGCAGTCCCCCACCCCAATGCGCGCACACCAGAATAAGCTCGGGGTATTCAGTAATGAATCGATAGAGCGGGCCGGGGGTGATTTCTCCTTTCCCGGCATAGTGATGCCCCACCGGCTCGGAGCTATGTGTGAGCAAGATAAGTCTGTGCTCCACCGCAAAATGGACCAAAGGTGCCATAACAGCCCTGTCAGCCAAATCGAACCCTTGAGTATCATTCCTGAGTTCGCCGATCCCCCTGATGCCGCCACGAACACAGCGCTCGACTTCAGCCAGCGCCTTGTCACCGGCAAGCGGTTGTACAGCGCAAAAACCTATTAGCTTCTTAGGGTACCGGGCTATCGCCTCCAGAATATAGTCATTGGTCTGACAGCAAAGCTCGTGGCTCGACCACCCGATACCCTGAACCACGGAGACGTCAATGCCGTCCCTGTCCATGCTTTCAATCACCTGCTCGGCGGTAACGATTTTGGCTCTGGGATCGGAATAGAGCTGGTCAAAGAGAGGGTCTCGCCCCAGATATTGTTTCCGCCCCTCCATGATGCGAGGCGGGAAGATATGAGTGTGAAAGTCTATAACCACGGGCAGAATTATAGCAAGGTATAGACGGCAGGACAAGGATATTATATAATGGCACCGCTGGAGGCACGGATGCTCCTGCCGGGCCAAGGGGCATTAAGAAAAAGGGCAAACCCCAAGGTCTCGGCAGCCGTAAGACCGAAACGATTGCTTACAGGGACTGTTCCCGCAGGTTCAGAAGAAAACTGCATTGACTTCAACACTATCTGCTCAAGAGCTGGCGAAAATAGCAAAGAAGCTGCGCCGCCATGTTATCTCAATGACCGGTAAAGCGGGCAGCGGCCACCCAGGCGGCTCACTCTCCGCAGCGGACATCGTGACTGCGCTTTATTTCAGCGTCCTTCGCCACGATCCCAAAAACCCTCGCTGGAAGGACCGCGACAGATTTATCCTGAGCAAAGGTCATGCCGCCCCAGTCCTATATGCAGCACTGGCTGAGAGCGGGTATTTCCCTGTGGCAGAACTTTCCACACTGAGAAAACTGGGTAGCTGCCTCCAGGGTCATTGTGATATGACTGCCACCCCGGGGGTGGAAATGTCCTCCGGCTCATTGGGGCAGGGCTTGTCATTCGGCATAGGCATTGCGCTGGCTGGACGCCTTGACAGCAGGGAATATCGAGTATATGTCCTGCTGGGCGATGGAGAGTGCGATGAAGGGCAGGTCTGGGAGGCAGCAATGGCTGCAGCCCATTTCAAGCTCGACAACATGGTCGCCATTGTTGACCACAATGAGCAGCAGATCGATGGCTGGAATTGGGAGGTTATGAACCTCGAGCCGCTCGCTGAAAAATGGAAAGCTTTTGGGTGGCACGTCATCGAAATCAACGGGCATGATTTCGATCAGATTATAGGCAGCCTCGAAGAAGCCACACGTATTAAGGGCAAGCCTACTGCTATCATCGCCATGACTGTAAAGGGCAAGGGGGTCAGTTTCATGGAACGCAACCTAGATTTTCACGGCAAGGCTCCCAATGCCGAAGAGGTCGAAAAAGCTCTTGAGGAATTAAAGTAGCCATGGAGCAGAGCACCAGAGAAGCGTATGGCAAGACTGGGAAGACAAGACCCCAATATCGTTGTGCTGGATGCAGACCTTTCCAAATCTACAATGACCACTCTTTTTGCCAGGGAGTTCCCCAGCCGCTTTTTCAATTGCGGTGTCGCGGAACAGAACATGATTGGAATTGCCGCTGGCCTGGCTGCATCCGGCAAAACTGTGTTTGCCAGCACTTTCGCTGTATTCGCTCCCGGACGCTGCTTCGACCAGATTCGCATGAGCGTCGCCCAACCCGGCCTTAATGTCAAGATTGTCACCACCCATGGCGGTATTACTGTTGGCGAGGACGGCACATCCCATCAGTCAATTGAAGATTTAGCCCTGGTTTGTTCCTTCCCCGGTTTCACGGTCATCGTTCCGGCGGATGCCAGCGAGGTAGTTCAGGCAGTGAAGGTAGCAGCTCAAACCTACGGCCCATTCTACATAAGGCTCAGCCGACCCAAGACGCCGCTGGTCTATGCCCCGGACTACAAGTTCACGCTGGGAAAAGCAGCAACCCTGAGAGAAGGGAGAGACATAACCATTATCGCCACAGGCATTATGGTTGCCCACGCCCTGGAAGCAGCGCAGGGCCTGGCAAAAGATGGAATCGCCTGCAGGGTGCTCAGTATGTCAACACTGAAGCCGCTTGACAGAGATGCCATTGTAAAGGCAGCAAGAGAAACCGGGGCTATCTTGACCGCTGAGGAACACCTGCAAAGAGGCGGGATGGGAAGCGCAGTAGCTCAAATTGTCGCCGAAAGCTGTCCCGTCCCCATGTCATTTGTCGCCGTCAAGGGCACTTATGCCAAATCAGGAAGAGCCGATGAACTTCTGAAGAAGCACGGGCTCACTGCACCCGATATCGAGAAAGCTGCCCGCTCGCTCATCCTGAGGAAGAAGAGCACCGGTTAGCCTTCCTCGTTTTCGAAATCCTCATCGCTGAAAACGCCGACCTCGCGGCCCTGATATACGGTGACTATGAAATCATCTCGAGCCACATCGGCAGACATCACCAGCTCTTCGTCAATAATGTCTATGAGGTCATCGATCGCTTCTTGGCTCAGATTCTCTCTGATACACAGAGTGGCATAGACAATAGAAGGAGTGAAGTGCAGGTCAACCCTCCCCAGCTGTTCGTCGTCAGCCAGAATAAGATAAGCCTCCGAATGCGGAGTGCGGCATTCTCTTTCAAACCTGTATTCAGTCATCCATCATCCTCCTGTGCATCGTCCTCTATGGACGCACCTGACCACTACCGAGAACTATCCACTTATATGTAGTAAGTTCTTTGAGCCCCATGGGGCCTCTGGCATGGAACTTCTGGGTGCTTATACCGACCTCCGCGCCCAGACCGAACTGGCCGCCATCAGTAAAACGAGTGCTGGCATTTACATAGACACAGGCAGCATCCACCTCATCCAGAAACCTCATAGCTGCCGAATAGTCCTCGGTCACTATAGCCTCCGAATGCCCCGAGCCATAGCGCGCAATGTGCTGCAACGCCTCGTCAAGTGAATCAACCACCTTCACAGAGGCAATCAAGGCTAAAAACTCCTTGCCCCAGTCCTGTTCCACAGCCGGTATTGCCCTGCTCGGAGTCAAATGCTTCAGCACCTTGAAAGCCCGCTCGTCGCAGCGCATCTCGACTCCCGCCTTGCCCCATTCTCTGGCAACCATGGGAAGGAACTTCTCTGCGATATCGGCATGAACCAGCAAACAGTCCAGGGCATTGCACACTGTAGGCCGCTGGACCTTGGCATTGTAGACTATCGCTGCTGCCTTCTCCAGATTGGCAGAACGATCAACGTATGTATGGCATACACCGATCCCGCCCGTCACAACAGGCATGGCCGCATTCTGAGCAACATAATTTATCAGGTCAGCGCCCCCCCGAGGGATCACAAGATCTATGGCGTCCCTCATCCTGAGCATCTGACCCACCAGGGCACGGTCTGTTGACTCAATGAGCTGTACCGCTCCGTCAGGAATTCCAGCCTCGTATGCAGCATCCTGGATTGTCCTGGCAAGAGCAGTATTGGAATGTATTGCTTCCTTGCCTCCGCGAAGCACCACCGCATTGCCTGATTTAAGGCAGAGGACAGAGATGTCCACGGTTACATTCGGGCGGCTTTCGTAGATAGCACAAATCACACCCAGAGGAACACGCTTCTTACCTACTTGAAGCCCGTTGGGAAGGGTGCGCATCTCAAAAACCTCGCCTACAGGGTCGGGCAGGGCAGCCACAGTACGCACATCAGCTGCCATGCCCTTGATACGCTCCGTATTGAGCAGCAGGCGGTCGAGCATGGCTGCACTCATACCCGCCTTCTCGCCTTCCGCGTAGTCTTTGCTATTGGCAGCCAGAATATCCTTCTCTCTGGCTACCAGTGCATCGGCGATGGCGAGAAGCGCTTTATTTTTAATAGCAGTGGATAGATAAGCCAGTCTTTTCGAAGCAGCCCTGGCTGCCCCGGCCTTTGCCTCAGCCTCATTTGCCTCAGCTCGCATTTGCGACTCCTTTTTGCGTTAAAGCACCACCAGATTATCGCGGTGCAA
>FWPV01014012.1_pt1 | contig 11906 bp, 11 predicted proteins | sample 2228371 | NCBI WGS metagenome assembly FWPV01 (sample SAMEA103939776, study PRJEB20133) | metagenome | reverse complement strand
GACCGGCGCGCAGGTGGTGGCCTCGGCCTGCCAGCAGTGCCAGCGCACGCTCCAGAGTGGGGCACGTCAACAGCGGCTGCGCGTCCGCGCACTCGATATTGTCGAGCTGGTCCACTGGTCCGTGAGTGGTGCGGCAGCGGCCTGAGAGACACCGATCCAAGTGAGGAGAACACGATGAGTCTGAGGATTCTGGACAAAGGGGCGGTCGCCCCGCTGGTCAGCCGATTGATGGCCGACTATCGCGTATTCGGGCCGCTGGCCAAAGGCCCGCAGTTTGCCTTTGGAGAGGTGACCGACCCGGCTCAGTTACGGCTCGACTACTCGACCACGATCCTGCCGCCCAAGAAGGTGCTGCAGCCACAGCAGGAACGTCTGGCTACCTACACGCTGGGGAATGATCCACGGGTGGAGGCGGTGATCGAGGCCGGGCCGACGGTGCTGTTGGGGGTGCATACCTGCGATCTGCACGCACTGTTGCTGCTGGACAAGGCCTTCTCGCAGGACTATCCCGACGCCCATTATCTCGAGCGGCGCGCGCAGACCGTGATCGTCAGCCTGGAGTGCCTGGAGCCGTGTGACGAGCACTCGTTCTGCAAGAGCATGGGCACGCTGACCGCCGACGAGGGCTACGATCTGCACCTGACCGACCTGGGGCAGGCCTACGCGGTGGATGTGGCGACCCCAGCGGGGCAGGCGTTGCTCGACCAGTATTCCAACGCCCGGGCGGCTACTGAGGCCGACACGCGCCGGCTGAACGAGGTGCTCAGCGCCAAGTGGCCGCGTTTCACCTACCGGCTCAACTTCGACGCGGCGGAACTGCCGGCGCTCTTGAGCGCGGCCTATGAGCACCCCCTTTGGGACGAGCTGGGGGAGCGCTGCCTGGCATGTGGCTCGTGCACCAACGTCTGTCCTACCTGCTACTGCTTCAACGTCTTCGACGAGACGGACATGGCGCTGACACAGGGCGAGCGGCTGCGGCGTTGGGATTCGTGGCAGTTGGACGAGTTTGCGCGGGTGGCCGGGGGTGAGAACTTCCGCAAGGCCCGCTCGGCCCGCCAACGCCATCGCTTCTTCCGCAAGGGCAAGTACCTGTACGAGCGCTTCGGGGAGCTGGGCTGTGTCGGCTGTGGCCGCTGCATCCGCGCCTGTGTTGCTAAGATCAACATCGCGGATGGCTTCAACCGCATCCATCAGGGAGGTTGACGGGGACTCTCCCGTCTCCATCCGAGGAACTCAAGGGAGAATCGGTTATGAGTACATCCATCTATGCACCGGAGATGGCCCGGCTGGTCGAGGTCACGCCGATGACCGCGCTCGAGAAGCTGTTCACGATCGAGCTGCCCGAGGGCCGCAACCTGGGGCACGCCCCGGGCCAGTTCGTGATGGTCTCGGTGCTGGGCGTCGGGGAGGCCCCCATCTCGATCACCTCCTCGCCCAGCCGCTCCAACGGCACGTTCCAGCTGTGCGTGCGGCGGGTGGGCGATGTGACGAACGCGCTCCATGCGCTCCAGCCTGGCGCCAAGATCGGCGTGCGTGGGCCTTACGGACACGGGTTCCCGATCGAGAAGATGCGCGGCCGCGATATTCTGTTTGCGCCGGGCGGGTTGGGGCTGGCGCCCCTCCGTTCGCTCATCAATCAGGTGCTCGACGAGCGCGCGACGTTCGGGCGGGTGATCATCCTCTACGGCGCCCGCCGCCCCCAGGAGTTGCTCTTCCGCGATGAGCTCGACGAGTGGATGGCCCGCGATGACGTGGAATGCCTGGTGACGGTGGACCGCGGGGACGAGACGTGGGATGGACACGTCGGCGTGATCACTACGCTGTTCCCCAAGATCACCATCAACCCACGCAACACCACCGCCATCACCTGTGGCCCGCCCATCATGTACCGCTTCGTGTTGATGGAAATGCTGGGCAAGGGCATCCCCGAAACCCAGATCTACCTCTCGCTGGAGCGGCGGATGAAGTGCGGCGTGGGCAAGTGCGGTCACTGCCAGATCAATCACCTCTACTGCTGCCAGCAGGGGCCGGTCTTCACCTATGCTCAAATCAAGGGCGTCGAGGAGGCGCTGTAACATGGCCGAAGAGAACAAGGGCGCAAACGGCAAGCCCAAGGTGGCGTTCTTCGACTTCGCCTGCTGCGAGGGCTGCCAACTGACCGTGGTGGATGCGCTCCAGACGCATCTGGACCTGCTGGACGCGGTCGAGATCGTGCAGTTCCGCGAGGCGATGAGCGAGCGCGGCGAGGATTACCAGATCGCATTTGTCGAGGGCTCCTGCACCCGCCCGTCGGACGAGGCGCGGCTCAAACAGATCCGTCAGCAGGCCTCGATTGTGGTGGCGCTGGGGGCCTGTGCCCACTTGGCGGGCGTGAACGCGCTCAAGAACCTGCACCCGCTCCCCGACGTGCGGCGCTGGGTTGACGGCGATTGCGCCGATTGGTACGAGACCTACGAGGCCCGCCCCATCAGCGCTGTGATCGCGGTGGATGCGGTCATCCCCGGCTGCCCGATTGACCGGGAGGAGTTCGTGCGCGTGGTGAAGGCCGTGCTGATCGGCAAGGCCCCGCCGGTGCCGGATTACCCGGTCTGTGTTGAGTGCAAGCTGAAAGAGAATGTCTGCATGTTTCACATCGGCAAGTTCTGCATGGGGCCGGTAACCCGCGCGGGGTGCGATGCCATCTGCCCCACCCACGGCGATGGCTGCGAAGGCTGCCGCGGGTTCATTCCCAGCCCCAACGAGAACTCGATGAAGGACGTGCTGGCCGACGCGGGCCTCACAGCCGATGAGGTGATGGCACGCTTCACGATGTTCAATACGTACCAGGTGCAGGAACGCCTGGCTGAAGGGGCAAAGAAATGACGACTACGGCAGCAATTCACGTCCACCACGTGACCCGCGTAGAGGGGCACGGCGATATCGTTGTGGACATCCAGAACGGGCAGGTGAAGAAGGCCCAGTTCGAGGTAGTCGAGGCGCCGCGCTTTTTCGAGGCCTTCGTGCGTGGCCGCCCCTATTACGAACTCAGCCACATCACCTCGCGCATCTGCGGCATCTGCAGCGTGGGCCACGCCACCGCCAGTCTGCGCGCCACCGAGAAGGCGTTGGGCGTCGATCTCTCGGAGCAAACGGTGTTGCTGCGCAAGCTCATCTTCCACGGCGAGATCATTGATAGCCACGTGCTGCACACGTATATGCTGGTGGCGCCTGATTTTCTGGGGGTCGGCTCGGTCATTCCCCTGGTCAAGACGCACCCCGACGTGGTGCTGCGCGCGCTGCGCATCAAGAAGCTCGCGGGCGACCTGTGCGCCATGATCGGTGGGCGCCACACGCACCCGTGCGCCATGGCTGTTGGCGGCTTCACCCATCTGCCCAGCGAATCCGAGCTGCGCGATATGCGCGCCCGCCTGATCGAGGCGCGCGCTGACATGGACGCCACGATTGACCTGTTCGCCACGCTGCCCTGGCCGGACTTCAACCGCGAGACGGAGTACGTCTGCCTGCGCAAGCCTGACGAATACGCCTTCATTGACGGCACGATTGTGACCAGCGACGGCTTCTCCTATGCAATCGAGGACTACAAGAAGGTCACCAACGAGAAGTGCGTGCCGTTTTCCACCGCCAAGTGGACGCACCACAACCGCGATGCCTACATGGTCGGGGCGCTGGCGCGTTTCAACAACAACTACGAGCAACTCCACCCGCGCGCCAAGGAGGCCGCCGCCAAGCTGGGGATGAAGCCCATGGTGACCAACACATTCCTCAACAGCGGCGCGCAAGCAGTCGAGATGGTGCACTGCGTCGAGGATAGCATCCGCATCATCGAGGAACTGCTGATCCGGGGCATCAAGCCGGAGCAGCCGGTCGCGCCCCAAAGGAAGAGCGGCGAGGGGGTGGGATCGTGCGACGTGCCACGCGGCATCCTGTTCCACCACTACACGTACGAGGATGGCATCTGTGTGGCGGCCAACTGCATCATCCCCACCGGCCAGAACTACTCGAACCTGCACGCCGACCTGCAGGCGCTGGTGCCGCAGATCGTGGATCGGCCGCAGGAGGAGATCCGGCTGACGTTGGAGATGCTGGTGCGGGCCTATGACCCGTGCATCTCCTGCTCGACGCATCTCCTCAACGTGGAGTTTGCGTGAGCTGGGCGAGGTGAGGTGCAGGAGGGACGGCCGCGATGGCCTCAGGTGACCTGAACTTCGGCGAGCACAGCCTGGAAGTAAGTGCACCAGCCGCACCCGCGCCAACGCTTATCGTCGGCTTCGGCAACCCCTTGCGCGGCGACGATGGCATCGGGGTGGAGGTGGTGGAGCGCCTGAAGGTGCGGGGGCTGCCGGCAGGGGTCGAGGTGTCCGACGGCGGCACCCACGGCCTCGATCTGGTCAACCTGATGCAGGGCCGGCGACGGGTGATCCTGGTGGACGCGGCCGCGCTCGGCAAGCGCCCGGGGGAGTGGGCGCGCGCGTTGCTCGATCGGGTGCGCCTGCGCGCTCCGGCCGCTCTGCACTCCGCTCACGCGGCGGGCGTGGGCGAGGCCCTGGCGCTGGCCCAGGCGCTCGACCTGCTGCCGGAAGAGGTGGTCATCTTCGGCGTGCAGCCGGCGCGTGTCAGCTGGAACAGCACACTCAGCCTCGAACTGGAGGCAGCCCTACCCGACCTGATCACGGCGGTGCTGGCCGAGATCGGCAGCGAGGAGAGAAAGCATGGCTAAGATCCTGATGATTGACGACGACCCCGATATCGTGACGGCGATCCGCATCCCACTGGAGGCAAGCGGCTACGAGTTCTACGAGGCGAGCAGCGGCCGCGAGGGCCTCGAGAAGGTCAAACAGGTGCATCCGGACCTGATCATCCTGGACGTCATGATGGAGACAGCCACGGAGGGCTTCCAGGTCTCCCTGAGACTGCGCGATCCCTCGCCCCAATCGGAGTATGCTGCCTATCGCCACATTCCCATCCTGATGCTGACCGCGATTCACACCACGACCCCCCTGCGCTTCAAGCCCGATGAAGACTATCTGCCGGTGGATGCGTTCCTGGAGAAGTCGGCCGATCCCGAGATGTTGCTGAAGAAAGTGGAGGAGCTGCTGAAGAAGTAGAACCCCGCGCGGTGGGTGTGGCGGGTCGCCTGCCTGCCGCGCGTGGCGCCTGCGCCGTTGTCTTGGCTGTACGTGGTCTTGCCCCAGCATAGGCGGGAGTCCGCGCTGGGGGCTTTCCAATCCCAATCGGGTAGGATCGGGAGTAGCGCGATGGCCTCGCTCTCCGCACCCCGCGAGCAAATCGGTGCATGGGCCGATGACGAGCTGGCTGGCGGCTTGTCCGGACTCGTGCAACTGCGCTGGCTAGCGGCCGCCGCGCTGCTCCTGGCGACCGGGCTGGCGGCCGGGGTGTGGAGGCGCCCGATTGCCGTCGTGCCGCTGGTCGTGCTGGGAGGGGCGACGCTGACGTACAACGCGCTGGCCCAGCGAGCGCTCACCCGCCTGAATGCCGCTCCCGACCGTTCCTCGCCTGCGTATCACCGCCTGGCGCGCCTCCAGATCGCTCTGGATTGGGCTATCCTGGCGGCGGTAACGTTCTTCTCGGGCGGTCTCGCAAGCCCGGCCCTGTTCGGCTTTCTGGCCCACATCGCGATGGTGTTCTGCCTGCTGCCCCATGTCCTGCGGCCCCTTTGGGCGCTGGTGGTGCCGCTCGTGGTGGGTGTGGTGGGTATCCCTGCGCTGGTGGGCGCGTGGCCCGCCTCCGCGCCGGCGCGCGAACCGCTTTACCTGGCTGGTGTGTGGGTGGCGTTCGCGCTCAGCACCGGCCTGCTGGCCCATTTCTCGGAGCGTATGGCGGGGCGTTTGCGCCGGCGCGAGCACAAGTTGATCGGCCTGTACGAGAGTATGCAGGCCACTGCCCTGACGCTCGATCTTTCCGAGGTGCTGAACCGGCTGGCCGAGGCCACGGCCCGCGCCCTGGGGTGCAAGGGCGCGGCTATCCGCCTGCTCGACCAGAGTGGCAGTCTTCTCGAGCTGGCGGCCGCCTGCGGGCTGAGTGAAGCCTATGTAGACAAGGGCCCGGTCGAGCTGACCCGCTCGCGCATTGACCAGGAGGCGCTCTCGGGGCGCACGCTGATCGTGCACGACGCAGCGCAGGAGCCGCGCCTCCAGTACCGCGAGAAGGTCGTCGCCGAGGGCATCCGCTCGATCCTGATCGCGCCGCTGATCGGCAAGCGCGGGCCCGTAGGTGTGCTGCGGGCTTACGATGCCGAGGTGCAGCGCTTCACCGACGATGACGCCGCCTTCCTCAGCCTGATCGCCGCGCAGGGCGCCCTGGCCATCGAAAACGCCCAGGCCTATCAGCTGCTGGAGAGCCTCGACCGGAGCAAGTCACAGTTCGTGCGCATGGTCACCCACGAACTCCGTTCGCCGATTCAGGTGGCCTCCAGCTTGCTCAACGTGCTCGAGCACGGCTATGTGGGCACGCTCAACGAGAAGCAGGCTGACTTGGTGGACCGCGCCTTCCGACGCTTGCAGTTCCTGCAGCTGTTGATTGATGACCTGCTCGACCTGGCCGCCGGGCGGGCCGACGTGCTCGCCACAGCGGAGCGCGGCCCAGTGGCGCTGTGCGACGTGATGCGCGAGGTGCGCACGCGCTTCGAGGAGCAGGCGCGCGCCAAGGGCATCGCCCTGCGCGTGGGGTGCCCGCGCGAGGGTCTGAATATCTGGGGCAATCGCGCGGAACTCGACCGCATCATGAACAATCTGGTTAGCAACGCGGTCAAATACACACAGAAGGGCGAGGTGCGCATCCTTGCTGAGCGCGGTGAGGGGCTGGTGCGCATCGTCGTCTCTGATACTGGCATTGGCATTCCCGAGGAGGCGAAGCCGCACCTGTTCGAGGAGTTCTACCGCGCTCCGAACGCCAAAGCCACCAATGAGACCGGCACTGGCCTGGGCCTGGCCATTGTCAAGGACCTGATCGAGCGCTACGACGGCCGCATCGAGGTCGAGAGCCAGGTGGGGGTGGGGACGACGTTCACCATCACGCTGCCGACGATGGAGGAATGATCGCCCAGTGATTGCTTTCACATCCGCACGGGGGGGTTCTCGGACCATATGACCTGATCGTCGCCTCACCGCCGCCCCCAGGTACCGGAGCCACCGGTAGAGCCGCGGAAGCCTTCATAGGAGGTGTGGATGCTCGTGGACGAACGGCTGACCCAGCAACTGCGCGATTGCGCGCGCCAACTGCTGGCCGAGGGGCGGGCGGGGGGCGCCGGCGGTGTGGATTGCGTCATCGGGTACGAGGCCAACCCCCGGGGCGGCGTGCGGCCGGCCTTCGTCTATGAGCCTGGCGAGGTCGAGCGGCTGATCTGGAGCTCCGCCTGCATCCCCAACCTCGTCACGTATCTGCACGATAAGAAGAAGCCCGCCAGGCGCGGCGAGCCACCTCCGCGCGTGGCCATCGTGGTGAAGCCCTGCGATAGCCGCGCACTGAACGTGCTGCTGGCCGAACAGCAGCTGGAGCGCGCCCGAGTCTTTGCCATCGGTGTGGCCTGCGCCGGCCTCGAGGACGAGACGGGCACGGCGCTGGAGCGCTGCACGCGCTGTGAGGAGCGGGTGCCGGTGCTCTATGACGTACTGCTGGGTGAACCACCCCCGACCGCCCCAGTCCAGGATGCTTTCGACGATGTGGCGCGTGTGGAGGCGCTGCCGCCGGCCGAGCGGTTGGCGTTCTGGCTGCGCGAGTTCGACCGCTGCATCCGCTGCTATGCCTGCCGCCAGGTGTGCCCAGGCTGCTACTGCACCACCTGCATGTTCGAGCGTGATGATGGGCTATGGGTGGATGCCGGGATCGAGTTGCCCGCCAAGCACTTCTTCCACCTGGGGCGGGCGCTGCACCTGGCTGGCCGCTGCGTGGAGTGCAACGAGTGCGAGCGGGTCTGCCCGATGGACTTGCCGCTGAGCCTGCTCAACCGGCGGCTGGTGCGCGAGATGCAGGCGCTCTACGGCCATCGCGCCGGGCGCGCGGCAGGTGCGCTCAGTCCCCTGCTATTCGAGCTGGGCGAGGAGGGGTCACCGCTATGAAGTTTGCCACGCTGCACGCATTGCGGGCCTGGCTCGACCGCCTCGCCACACAGTACACCGTCATCGCCCCGCGCGACGTGGATGGTCACGTGTTGTACCGTTCGGTGGAGTCGGCGAGCGAGGTGCTGTTCGATTTCGAGCGGCCGACGCTCTCGGCCAAGACCTATCTGCTGCCTGCCACGGAGCTGCTCTTCCGCATTGAGCAGCAGGGGGCTGCGGTGGCACTGGAGGAGGTGCGGCCCGAGCGCCCACAAGTCCTGTTCAATCTCCGGCCCTGTGACGCACACGGCTGCGCCGTGCTCGATGCCCTGCTCTTGGATCAGGCCCCGGCCGATGCACACTACCGCCATCGGCGCGAAGGGACGACGCTGGTGGGGCTGGCCTGCCCGCACATGTGGGAGGGATGCTTCTGCACGTCATTGGGCGGCGGACCCGCTGACCCCACGCACCTGGACATCCTGCTCCAGGCGGTGGACGGCGGCTACGCGGTGCGCGTGGTCACGGAGAAGGGACTGGCGCTTCTCAAGGGGCTGGCGCTGCGCGAGCGCGCCGGGGAGCTGCCGCCAGCCCCGGCCGAAGAAGGAGAGGCGCTGCCGCTGCGGCCGCCGGAGGACTGGCGACGGCTGTTCGAGCATGGGCTGTGGAAGCGCCACGGCGAACGCTGCCTCAGTTGCCGCATCTGCACCTACGTGTGCCCCACCTGCCGCTGCTTCGACGTGGTGGACCGGGTCGTGGAGCGACGGGGCAACCGCACGCGCATCGAGCGCCTGCGGGTCTGGGACGCCTGCACCAGCACCAACTACCGGCGCGTGGCCGGCGGGCATAATCCGCGGCCCACCAAACCCGAGCGGCTCCGCAACCGCTTCATGTGTAAGTTCTGCTACTATCCGCAGGATTTCGGGCCGCTGGGCTGCGTCGGCTGTGGCCGCTGCGTCGTCGCCTGCCCGGCGGGGATTGACATCACGGAAGTCGTGCGCGATGTGGCATTGGCTGGCCCCTCTGCCGGCCAGCCAGCAGCGTGAGGGCGTACCTATGGCGGTAGAAGCAGATCCGATGCGCCCCTACCTGGGGCAACTGATGGGCATCCGTGAGATCGCCACCGGCATCCGCTTGTTTCAGGTGGCGCTGCGCGAGCCGGAGGGGCAAGCAGCCTTCGCCCACTATGCGCCGGGGCAGTTTGCGTTCGTTTCGGCCTTCGGCGCGGGCGAGGCGCCCTTCGGGCTGGCCTCTACCCCCGGGCGGGGGCCGTTGCTGGAGTTCGCCATCAACGCGCTGGGCCACGTGACGCATACGCTGCACGCGCTCGAGGTGGGCGACCCCGTCGGCGTGCGTGGGCCGCTGGGCAATGGCTTCCCCATGGATGCGCTGCGTGGCCATCCTATCGTCATCCTGGGCGGGGGCATCGGCGGGGCTCCGCTGCGCCCGGTGATCCACACCATCCTCGATCACCGTGCCGACTATGGGCCGCTCACCATTCTGTGGGCCGCGCGCAGCCCCGACTTGCTCGTGTTCACCGACGAGTACGAGGCGTGGCGTGGGGCCCCTGATACGCAGCTCCACGTCACGGTGGACCGCGGCGATGGGGGCTGGACGGGGCACGTGGGACTGATCACGGAGCTGCTCAAGGAGGTGCGCCCGTCGCCACAAGATGCCGTCGCGATCATCTGCGGGCCGCCGATCATGATCCGTTTCGTGTTCCTCACACTGCTCCAGCAGGGCTTCACCCCGCAGCAGATGCTCACGACGCTCGAGGCGCGCATGCACTGCGGGATCGGCAAGTGCGGGCGCTGCAACCTGGGCGAGAAGTTCGTCTGCCTCGATGGCCCGGTATTCTGGTACTGGCAGATTGCCTCTTTCCTGGAGAGTTTTGTATAGGGATAACCGGTTTGGTCGCCCGTGGGAGCGGAGGAGGTGACCGGTGAAGATCGGTGTCTACGTCTGTCACTGTGGGAACAACATTGCCGGTGTGGTCAACTGCGCCGAGGTGGCCGGCTGGGCCGGGACATTGCCCGGTGTGGCCGTGGCCCGCGACTACGAGTTCATGTGCTCAAGCCCAGGCCAGGACATGATCAAGCGTGACATCCACGAGCTGGGCCTCGATCGTGTGGTCGTGGCCGCCTGCACGCCGCGCATGCATGAGCCGACCTTTCAGCGGGCTGTGGCCGAGGCGGGCATCAACCCCTATTACTTCGAACAGGCCAACATCCGGGAGCAGTGCTCGTGGGTCACGAGCGATCCCGACGAGGCCACCGAGAAGGCGCGAGCGTTGGTGGTGGCGGCGGTCGAGCGCGTGCGCCATCACCAGCCGCTGTTCGCGGCGCGTGTGCCGATTCACCCAGCCACGCTCGTGGTCGGCGCGGGCATCACGGGCATCCAGGCGGCGCTCGAGCTGGCCAACTCCGACTATCCGGTCTATCTGGTGGAGCGCGAACCGGCGATCGGCGGGCGCATGGCGCAGCTCGATGAGACCTTCCCCACGCTCGACTGTAGTGCCTGAATACTCGGGCCCAAGATGATGGATGCCGGTCGGCATCCCAACATCACACTCTATACCTACAGCGAGGTGGAGGCAATCGCCGGCTATGTGGGCAACTTCACCGCGCGCATTCGCAAGCGCGCGCGCTCGGTGGACGAGGAGAAGTGTACCGGCTGCGGCACGTGTGAGGAGAAGTGCCCGCGCCGTTATGTGGATACCGGCTTCAACATGGGGCTGGGACAACGCAAGGCGATCGCGCTTCCCTTCGCCCAGGCGGTGCCGCCGATCCCTGTGATTGACCGCGAGAACTGCCTCTTCTTCACCAAGGGGCGCTGCCGGCTCTGCGAGAAGGTCTGCCCGGCCGGGGCGATTGACTACGCTCAGGAGGATCGGCTCATCGAGGTCACGGTCGGCAATGTGATCCTGGCGACGGGCTACGACCCGTTCGATGCACGGCGCATGTCGCAGTATGGGTATGGCCGCTACCCTGACGTCTTCACCAGCCTGGAGGTGGAGCGCATGCTGAGCGGTTCCGGCCCCACGGGTGGGCGGGTGGTGCGCCGCGATGGACAGACCGTGCCGGAGAGCGTCGCCATCATCCATTGTGTGGGCTCCCGCGACGAGAACTATCACCCGTACTGCTCCAAGGTGTGTTGCATGGTCTCGCTGAAGCTGGCGCACCTCGTGCGCGATAAGACCGGGGCGCGCATCTACAACTTCTACATTGACATGCGCAGCGGTGGCAAGGGCTACGAGGAGTTCTACAAGCGCCTGCAGCAGGAAGGCACCGTCTTCATCAACGGGCGGCCGGCGGAGATCCTGCCCGAGGCTGGCAAGCTGGCGGTTTACGTTGAGGATCGTGCGCTGGGGCGCCAGCTGCGCGTGCCGGTGGACATGGTGATTCTGGCGGTGGCGATGGAGCCGCGCTACGACGCGCGCGCGGTGGCACGCCTGTTCGGCGTCTCCTGCGATGCCGACGGTTGGTTCCGTGAGCGGCACCCCAAACTCGACCCGGTGGCGACGCTGACCGATGGTGTATTCATTGCGGGCTGCGCGCAGGGCCCGCGCGATATCCCCGATTCGGTTGCGCAAGGCTCCGCGGCAGCGGCGCGGGTGCTTTCGTTCATCCGCCGCGGCGAGGTGACGATGGAGGCCGCGACCGCACTGGTGGACGAGATGATGTGCGTGGGGTGCGGCCAGTGCGTCCGCGCCTGCCCCTACTCAGCGATCGAGTTCCTCGAGGATCGGCGCGTGGCACGCGTGGTGGAGGCGCTGTGCAAGGGCTGCGGCACGTGCGCCGCCACGTGCCCTTCCAAGGCGGTTGGGCTGCGCCACTTCACCGACCGCCAGCTGAT
>FWPV01014011.1_pt1 | contig 11907 bp, 7 predicted proteins | sample 2228371 | NCBI WGS metagenome assembly FWPV01 (sample SAMEA103939776, study PRJEB20133) | metagenome | reverse complement strand
GTCGACGACCACACGGCGCAGCATCTGGCGAACGATCACCTCGATGTGCTTGTCGTTGATCTTCACGCCCTGCAGGCGGTAGACGTCCTGCACTTCATCGACGATGTAACGGGCCAGCTCTTCCATGCCCAGCAGGCGCAGGATGTCTTGCGGGTCGGCCGGACCGTCCACCACGCTTTCGCCCTTGTTGACCACCTGGCCTTCGTGCACCAGGATGTTCTTTTCCTTGGGCACCAGGTCTTCCCAGACCTTGCCGTCCGGATCGGTGATCTGCAGGCGGATCTTGCCCTTGGTCTCCTTGCCGAAGGACACGGTGCCGGTGAGTTCGGCCAGCACACCCTTGTCCTTGGGGCTGCGGGCTTCGAACAGCTCCGCCACACGCGGCAGACCGCCGGTGATATCGCGGGTCTTCTGGCCTTCAACCGGAATACGCGCCAGCACCTCGCCGGGGCCCACGTCCTGGCCATCGCGCACCTGGATCAGCGCGCCGACCTGGAAGCCGATGGTCACCGAGTGGTCGGTGCCTGGGATCTTCACTTCGTTGCCTTGGGCGTCGATCAGCTTGACCTGCGGACGCACGACCTTGGCCGCACCACGGCGCTTGGGATCGATCACCACCAGCGTGCTCAGGCCGGTGACATCGTCCACCTGCTTGGCCACGGTCAGGCCCTCTTCCACGTTCTCGAACTTCACCTGGCCGGCGAATTCCGTGATGATGGGGCGGGTCAGCGGGTCCCAGTTGGCCAGGATGGTGCCGGCCTTGATGGTCTGGTCGGCCTTGATCGACAGGATGGCGCCGTAAGGCACCTTGTGACGCTCACGCTCGCGACCGTGTTCGTCGTGGATGACGATTTCGCCGGAACGCGAAATCACCACCAGCTCACCCTTGGTGTTGGTGACGTAACGCATCGTGGTGTTGAAACCGATGATGCCGCTGGACTTGGCTTCCACGCTGGAGGCGATGGCCGCACGCGAGGCCGCACCACCGATGTGGAACGTGCGCATGGTCAGCTGGGTGCCGGGTTCACCGATGGACTGGGCAGCGATCACACCCACCGCTTCGCCCATGTTCACCAGGCCGCCACGGCCCAGGTCGCGGCCGTAGCACTTGGCGCAGATGCCGAAGCGGGTTTCGCAGGTCAGCGCGGTGCGGACCTTGACCTCGTCCACACCAGCGGCTTCCAGCATGTCGAGGATGTCCTCGTCCAGCATGTCGCCGGCCGGCACCAGGGTGGCGCGGGTTTCGGGGTGGATCACCTCTTCGGCGGTCACACGGCCCAGCACGCGGTCACGCAGCGATTCGATGACTTCACCACCTTCGACGATGGCGCGCATCAGCGTGCCGTTGGAAGTGCCGCAGTCGTTCTGGTTTACCACCAGGTCCTGTGTCACGTCCACCAGACGGCGCGTCAGGTAGCCCGAGTTCGCGGTCTTCAACGCCGTGTCGGCCAGACCCTTGCGGGCGCCGTGGGTGGAGATGAAGTACTGCAACACGTTCAGACCTTCACGGAAGTTCGCCGTGATGGGGGTCTCGATGATGGAGCCGTCGGGCTTGGCCATCAGGCCGCGCATGCCGGCCAGCTGGCGAATCTGCGCTGCGGAACCGCGGGCGCCCGAGTCGGCCATCATGTAGATGGAGTTGAAGGACTCCTGGTCGACTTCCTTGCCGGAGCGGTCGATGGTTTTTTCCTTGGCCAGCTGGGCCATCATGACCTTGGAGACTTCGTCACCGGCCTTGCCCCAGATGTCCACCACCTTGTTGTAGCGCTCGCCAGCGGTCACCAGACCCGACGAGTACTGCTGGGCGATTTCCTTCACCTCGTTCTCGGCACGCTCGATGATGCCGTGCTTCTCCTTGGGCACCAGCATGTCATCCACACAAATGGAGATGCCGGCCTTGGTCGCCAGGCGGAAGCCGTTTTGCAGCAGCTTGTCGGCGAACACCACGGTTTCCTTCAGGCCACACTTGCGGAAGGAGGTGTTGATCAGGCGCGAGATTTCCTTCTTCTTCAGCGCCTTGTTCAGGTTGCTGAAGGGCAGGCCCTTGGGCAGGATTTCCGACAGCAGCGCACGGCCCACGGTGGTGTCCACCATCTTGGTCTCCGGCTCGAACTCGCCGGTTTCCTTGTTTTTCGTCCACTCGGTCAGGCGCACGCTGATCTTGGCGGTCAGCTCCACCACACCGGCTTCCAGCGCGCGCAGCACTTCGGCCAGGTCGGAGAAGACCATGCCTTCGCCCTTGCCGTTGATGCGCTCGCGGGTGGTGTAGTACAGGCCCAGCACCACGTCTTGCGACGGCACGATCGAGGGTTCGCCCGAAGCCGGGAACAACACGTTGTTGGAGGCCAGCATCAGGGTGCGGGCTTCCATCTGAGCTTCCACCGACAGCGGCACGTGCACGGCCATCTGGTCACCGTCGAAGTCGGCGTTGAAGGCCGAGCAGACGAGCGGGTGCAGCTGGATGGCCTTGCCTTCGATCAGGATGGGTTCAAACGCCTGGATGCCCAGACGGTGCAGCGTGGGCGCACGGTTGAGCAACACCGGGTGCTCTTTGATGACCTCTTCGAGGATGTCCCACACCACGGGGGTGCCAGCTTCGACTTCCTTCTTCGCCGCCTTGATGGTGGTGGCGATGCCCATGGCTTCCAGGCGCGAGAAGATGAAAGGCTTGAACAGCTCCAGGGCCATCAGCTTGGGCAGGCCGCACTGGTGCAGCTTGAGGGTCGGGCCCACGGTGATGACGGAACGGCCCGAGTAGTCGACGCGCTTGCCCAGCAAGTTCTGACGGAAACGGCCGCTCTTGCCCTTGATCATGTCGGCCAGCGACTTCAGGGCACGCTTGTTGGCGCCCGTCATGGCCTTGCCACGGCGGCCGTTGTCCAGCAGGCTGTCCACGGCTTCCTGCAGCATGCGCTTTTCGTTGCGCGCGATGATTTCCGGGGCCTTCAGCTCCAGCAGGCGGCGCAGACGCGAGTTGCGGTTGATGACGCGGCGGTACAGGTCGTTCAGGTCGGAGGTCGCGAAGCGGCCGCCGTCCAGGGGCACCAGCGGACGCAGGTCGGGCGGCAGCACGGGCAGCACGTCCAGCACCATCCACTCGGGCTTGATGCCGCTCTTCTTGAAGGCTTCCAGCACCTTGAGGCGCTTGGCGTTCTTCTTGATCTTGAGTTCGGAGCCGGTCAGGTCGTTGCGCAGCTTCTCGATCTCGATGTCGAGGTCGATGGACTCCAGCAGGTCCTTGATGCCTTCGGCGCCCATCTTGGCCTCGAACTCGTCGCCCAGCTCCTTGCGCTTGGCGTCGTAGTCGTCCTCCGACATGATGCTGAACTTCTTCAGCGCGGTCATGCCAGGGTCGGTCACCACATAGGCTTCAAAGTACAACACGCGCTCGATGTCGCGCAGCGTCATGTCGAGCACCAGGCCCAGACGGCTGGGGAGCGACTTGAGGAACCAGATGTGGGCGCAAGGCGCGGCCAGATCGATGTGGCCCATGCGCTCGCGGCGCACCTTGGTCTGCGTGACTTCAACGCCACACTTTTCACAGATCACGCCACGGTGCTTGAGGCGTTTGTACTTGCCACACAGGCACTCGTAGTCCTTGATGGGACCAAAAATCTTGGCGCAGAACAGACCGTCACGCTCGGGCTTGAAGGTGCGGTAGTTGATGGTCTCGGGCTTCTTGACTTCACCGAAGGACCAGGAACGGATTTTTTCCGGCGAGGCCAGACCGATGCGGATGGCATCGAAATGCTCGTCGGGCGTGAACTGCTTGAACAGGTCGAGCAAGGATTTCATTTGTCGGTTTCCTTTTCTTCAGTGAATCACGAACGCTCGAGTTCGATGTCGATACCCAGCGAGCGGATTTCCTTGACCAGCACGTTGAACGACTCCGGCATGCCGGCTTCGATGGCGTGTTCGCCCTTGACGATGGACTCGTACACCTTGGTGCGGCCCTGCACGTCGTCGGACTTGACGGTGAGCATTTCCTGCAGGATGTAGGAGGCACCGTAGGCTTCCAGCGCCCAGACTTCCATTTCGCCGAAACGCTGGCCACCAAACTGCGCCTTGCCGCCCAGCGGCTGCTGCGTGACCAGCGAGTACGGGCCGGTGGAGCGGGCGTGCATCTTGTCGTCCACCAAGTGGTGCAGCTTCAGGTAGTGCATGTAGCCCACCGTGGTCTTGCGCTCGAAAGCGTCGCCGGTGCGTCCGTCGAACAGCTGCGCCTGCGTGCGGGTCGCGGTCAGGCCCTTGGCCTTCGCGATGTCGTCGGGGTAAGCGAGCTGGAGCATGTCCATGATCTCTTTCTCCGACGCGCCGTCGAACACGGGCGAGGCAAACGGCACACCCGTGGTCAGCTCCTGCGCCATGGCGCGGACTTCGCTGTCGCTCAGAGCAGCCAGGTCTTCCTTGCGGCCGGTGGAGTTGTAAATCTGCTCCATGAAATCGCGCAGCTCGCTGGCCGCCGCTTCGCGTTGCAACATGTCGCCGATGCGCTGGCCCAGGCCCTTGCCGGCCCAGCCCAGGTGGACTTCCAGCACCTGACCGATGTTCATGCGCGAAGGCACGCCCAGCGGGTTCAGCACGATGTCGACCGGCGTGCCGTCGGCCAGGTGGGGCATGTCTTCCACCGGGGTGATCTTGGAGACCACGCCCTTGTTGCCGTGGCGGCCGGCCATCTTGTCGCCAGGCTGCAGGCGGCGCTTGACGGCCAGGTAGACCTTGACCATCTTGAGCACGCCAGCGGGCAACTCGTCGCCTTGGGTGAGCTTCTTGCGCTTTTCTTCAAACGCCAGGTCGAAGCTGTGGCGGGTCTGCTCCATGGAGTTCTTGATGGACTCCAGCTGAGCGGCCACGTCGTCTTCGGCGGGGCGGATGTCGAACCAGTGGTACTTCTCGACCTCGGCCAGATAGGCCTTGTCGATCTTGGTGCCCTTGGCCAGCTTCTTGGGGCCACCGTTGGCGACCTTGCCCAGCAACAGCTTCTCGATGCGGTCGAAGGCGTCGGCTTCCACAATGCGCAGCTGGTCGTTCAGGTCCAGGCGGAAACGCTTGAGTTCGTCGTCGATGATCTGCTGAGCGCGCTTGTCGCGCTGGATGCCTTCGCGGGTGAAGACCTGCACGTCGATCACGGTGCCGCTGGAACCCTGGTCCACGCGCAGCGAGGTGTCCTTCACGTCGGACGCCTTCTCGCCGAAGATGGCGCGCAGCAGTTTTTCTTCCGGCGTCAGCGTGGTTTCGCCCTTGGGCGTGACCTTGCCCACCAGCACGTCGCCCGGCAGCACTTCGGCGCCCACGTAGATGATGCCGGAGTCGTCCAGGCGGTTGAGCTGCTGCTCGGCCAGGTTGGGGATGTCGCGGGTGATTTCCTCGGCGCCCAGTTTGGTGTCGCGCGCCATCACCACGAGTTCCTCGATGTGGATCGAGGTGTAGCGGTCGTCGGCCACCACCTTTTCGGAGATCAGGATCGAGTCTTCGAAGTTGTAGCCGTTCCAGGGCATGAAGGCGATCAACATGTTCTGGCCGATGGCGATTTCACCCAGGTCGGTCGAAGCGCCGTCGGCGATCACGTCGCCCTTGGCCAGCAGATCGCCTTTCTTGACGATGGGGCGCTGGTGGATGTTGGTGTTCTGGTTGGAACGCTGGTACTTGATCAGGTTGTAGATGTCCACACCGACTTCACCGGCCACGGCTTCGCCGTCGTTGACACGGATCACGATGCGGGTGGCGTCCACGTAGTCCACCACGCCGCCGCGCTTGGCGGTGACGACGGTGCCCGAGTCCACAGCGGCCACGCGCTCGATGCCGGTGCCCACCATGGGCTTTTCCGGGCGCAGCACAGGCACGGCCTGGCGCGACATGTTGGCGCCCATCAGCGCGCGGTTCGCGTCGTCGTGCTCCAGGAAGGGCACCAGCGAGGCGGCCACCGACACGATCTGCGCGGGCGACACGTCCATGTACTGGATGGTGTCGGCCGGGGTCAGGATGGATTCACCCTTTTCACGCGCCGAAATCAGGTCGCCCGACAGGCGGCCTTCGGCGTCCAGCGTGGCGTTGGCCTGGGCGATGACGTACTTGCCTTCTTCGATGGCCGACAGGTAGTCGATCTGGTTCGTCACCTTGCCGTCCACCACGCGGCGGTACGGGGTTTCGATGAAACCGTACTCGTTCAGGCGAGCGTACAGGGCCAGCGAGTTGATCAGACCGATGTTCGGGCCTTCAGGCGTTTCGATCGGGCACACACGGCCGTAGTGGGTGACGTGCACGTCGCGCACTTCAAAGCCGGCACGTTCGCGGGTCAGACCGCCCGGGCCCAGGGCCGACACGCGGCGCTTGTGGGTGATCTCGGCCAGCGGGTTGGTCTGGTCCATGAACTGCGACAACTGCGACGCGCCGAAGAACTCTTTCAGCGCGGCCGAAATCGGCTTGCTGTTGATGAGGTCGTGCGGCATGAGCGGCTCTTGTTCGGCCTGGCCCAGACGCTCCTTCACAGCCTTCTCGATACGTGCCAGGCCGGTGCGGTACTGGTTCTCGGCCAGTTCGCCCACGCAACGCACGCGGCGGTTGCCCAGGTGGTCGATGTCGTCCACTTCGCCACGGCCGTTGCGCAGGTCCACCAGAATCTTGACCACGGCCAGGATGTCCTCGTTGGACAACACCATGGGGCCGGTGGATTCGTCGCGGCCCACGCGGGCGTTGAACTTCATGCGGCCCACGCGCGAAAGGTCGTAGGTGTCCGGGTTGTAGAACAGGCGGTGGAACAAGGCCTGCACGGCGTCTTCGGTTGGCGGCTCGCCAGGGCGCATCATGCGGTAGATGGCCACGCGGGCGGCGAACTCGTCCACCGTTTCGTCGATGCGCAGGGTCTGGCTGATGTAGGCGCCCTGGTCGAGTTCGTTGGTGTAGATGCAAGGCAGGTCTTGCACACCGGCGCTGCGCAGCTTCTTCAGCAGCGCTTCGGTCAGTTCTTCGTTGGCCTTGGCGATGATTTCACCGGTGTCGGCGTCCACGATGTTCTTGGCGACCACGCGGCCCAGCAGGAAGTCTTCCGGCACGCTGATGTGCGTGGTGCCCGACTGCTCCAGCTCGCGGGTGTGGCGCGCGGTGATGCGCTTGTCCTTGGCCACCACCACATTGCCCGACTTGTCGGTGATGTCAAAGCGGGCAACTTCGCCGCGCAGGCGCTCGGCCACGAACTCCATCTGTGCGCCACTGTCCATCAGGCGGAAGTGGTCGTTGACGAAGAAGTTGGCCAGGATGGATTCCGGGTTCAGGCCGATGGCCTTGAGCAGGATGGTGACCGGCATCTTGCGGCGGCGGTCCACACGGAAGAACAGCACGTCCTTGGGATCGAATTCGAAATCGAGCCACGATCCACGGTAGGGAATGATGCGAGCGGAGAACAACAGCTTGCCCGAGCTGTGGGTCTTGCCCTTGTCGTGTTCGAAGAACACGCCCGGCGAACGGTGCAGCTGAGACACGATCACGCGCTCGGTGCCGTTGATGATGAACGAGCCCTTGTCGGTCATCAGGGGCACCTCGCCCATGTAGACCTCTTGCTCTTTCACTTCCTTGACCACCTTGGATTGCGCGGTCGAGGACTCGCGGTCATAGATGATCAGCTGCACGCGGGCGCGCACGGCCGAAGCGAAGGTCAGACCACGGGTCTGGCATTCGCGCACGTCGAACGCCGGCTTGGCCAGGTTGTACTCGACGAACTTCATCTCCACAAAACCGTTGTGGGAGACGATGGGGAAGGCGGCTTCGAACGCGGCCTGCAGGCCTTCGGGGGCACGCTTCTTGGGCAGCTGATCGGCTTGCAGGAAAGCGGTGTAAGCGTCCTTCTGCATTTGCAGCAGGTAAGGAATCTCGAGCACGTTTTCGCGGCTGCCAAAGCTCTTGCGAATGCGCTTGCGTTCGGTATAGGAATAGTTCGTCTGTGCGGATGCCATGAGATCTCCGGGCTTGAGGTCTGCGGCGACTGTCTTGCCAGCGCTGTGGCATTGCTTGGTGGCTGGCCTCTACCAACCATTGGCGGACGGTGGCGCGTTGCACGCCACCCGAACCAAGTCGTCTTCTGCAGTCGGGGTCAGAAGACACTCAGGAAACGGTGCTGGGGGCGCCGGCTCTTGAATGTGCTCTGAAAGCACCAAAGGCTGGAGGCCCTTGACGGACACTCCAGCCTCGGAACAGAACCGAATTACTTCAGTTCGGCCTTGGCGCCGGCTTCCACCAGCTTCTTCACGGCGGCTTCGGCGTCGGCCTTGGCAATGCCTTCCTTCACGTTCTTCGGGGCGCCGTCGACCAGGTCCTTGGCTTCCTTCAGACCCAGACCGGTGATTTCGCGCACGGCCTTGATGACGGACACCTTGTTGGCGCCGGCGTCGGTCAGGACGACGTTGAACTCGGTCTTCTCTTCAGCGGCCGGGGCAGCAGCGCCACCGCCAGCAGCGGGAGCGGCCATGGCGGCAGCGCTCACACCAAACTTCTCTTCGATGGCTTTCACCAGGTCGTTGAGTTCCATGACCGACATGCTGTCCAGGGCGGTCAGAAATGCGTCTTTATCGAATGCCATTTTGATTTCCTAACAATTGGTTAACAGGGGGCTGTGCACTCAGGCGGCAGCCGCTTCCTCGGCTGCCGGAGCGGCAGCGCCTTCGCCTTTTTTCGCCGCCAGGGCACCCAGCACCACAGCGGTGCGGGAGATGGGCGACTTCAGCAAGCCACACAACTGGGCCAGCAGCACTTCCTTGGACGGGATGCTTGCCAGTTGCTTCACGCCGTTGGCGTCCAGGGCCTTGCCCGCATACACGCCGCCGCGGATGACCAGCTTGTCGTTGGTCTTGGCGAACTCGGCCACCACTTTGGCGGCGGCCACTGCGTCTTCGGAAAAGCCATAGATCAGCGGACCGGTCATCTGGTCTGCTGCCACTTCAAAACCGCTGCCAGCCACAGCACGGCGCGCCAGGGTGTTCTTCAGAACACTCAGGGAAACACCGTTGCTGCGTGCGTTGACGCGCAGTTTGTCCATGGCCGCGACCGTGATACCACGGTACTCCGCCATCACGAGCGTTTGAGCTTTAGCTGCGAGGCCGGTCACTTCGGAAATGACCGCTTCTTTCTCACTGCGATTCAGACTCAAGGTCTACTCCTTCAAAATGCACCTTGGGGCGAGCCCCTTGGTGCGCGGGATTGCAGCGACCAACTGTTTCAGGAAAATTCCATCTGCAGCGGGATCGCCATCTGCGCTGGCGTTGCGTTCATTAAGCAGTTCCAAGCTTTCGCTTGTCACCGCACCAGCGGTCTTGGATGGCCCCACCCATTCTTGCGTCCGGGCGGGCCCACCACATTCAGGCGGTCTTGCGACCACCCAAAATCTCACACGATCAAGCCGAGATGGATTGCATGTCGACGCGAACGCCCACACCCATGGTCGACGACACCGCCACTTTGCGCAGGTACAAACCCTTGCTGGTGGCAGGCTTGGCCTTGTTCAGGGCGTCGATCAGGGCCACCAGGTTGCCCTGGAGCTTGTCGGCGTCGAATGAGCGGCGACCGATGGTGCCGTGGATGATGCCGGCCTTGTCGACACGGAACTGCACCTGACCGGCTTTGGCGTTCTTCACAGCGGTGGCGACGTCGGGCGTCACGGTACCGACCTTGGGGTTGGGCATCAGGCCACGGGGACCCAGCACCTGGCCCAGGGTACCCACCACGCGCATGGCGTCAGGCGAGGCGATCACCACGTCGAAGTTGATGTTGCCGGCCTTGACTTCAGCGGCCAGGTCGTCCATGCCCACCACGTCGGCACCGGCGGCCTTGGCCTCTTCGGCCTTGGCACCCTGTGCGAACACGGCCACGCGCTTGGTTTTGCCGGTGCCGTTGGGCAACACGACGGCGCCACGCACCACCTGGTCAGACTTCTTGGCATCGATGCCGAGCTGCACGGCCACGTCGATGGACTCATCGAACTTGGCGCTGGCGCATTCTTTGACGATGGCCAGAGCGTCGGACAGCGGGTACAGCTTGTTGCTGTCAACCTTGCCTTCGAAGGCTTTCTGTTTTTTGGTCAGTTTGGCCATCTCACACGCCCTCCACAATCACGCCCATCGAGCGGGCCGAACCGGCGATGGTGCGCACAGCGGCGTCCAGGTCGGCGGCGGTCATGTCCTTCATCTTGGTCTTGGCGATCTCTTCGAGCTGAGCGCGCGTGATCTTGCCGACCTTTTGCTTGTTGGCCACGGGCGAGCCCTTGTCCAGCTTGATGGCCTTCTTGATCAAGGTGGTCGCCGGAGGCGTCTTGATGATGAAGGTGAAGCTCTTGTCGGCAAAAGCGGTGATCACCACAGGCAGCGGCAGGCCGGGCTCGACACCTTGGGTCTGGGCGTTGAACGCCTTGCAGAATTCCATGATGTTGAGGCCGCGCTGACCCAGCGCCGGACCGATGGGGGGAGAGGGGTTGGCCTTACCAGCTGGCACTTGCAGCTTGATGAAGCCGACGATTTTCTTCGCCATGTTTTAGCTCCTGCGAGTGCAAACGACCGCCCCTTCACAGGTGGACAGTCTCCTCGCGGTTGGGGACCCGGTTGTGAGTAGGCGGCGTTTGCGTCGGGCCTGTCCCGCAAACACCACGTTCTGACTCAGGTCTTTTCGACCTGGGCAAATTCCAGTTCGACCGGCGTGGCACGACCAAAAATGGTGACCGACACGCGCAGCTTGTTCTTTTCGTAGTTGACTTCTTCAACAGTGCCGTTGAAGTCGGCAAACGGGCCTTCCTTCACGCGGATGTATTCACCCACCATGAACTCGACCTTGTGGCGCGGCTTGTCCGAGCCTTCCTGCATCTGGTTGACGATCTTCTGAACGTCTTCCTCGGAAATGGGGACCGGGCGGTTTTTCGCGCCACCCACAAATCCGGTCACCTTGTTGGTGTGTTTCACCAGGTGCCAGGTGTCGTCGTCCATCACCATTTCCACCAGCACGTAGCCAGGGAAAAACTTGCGTTCGGTGGTGCGCTTCTGGCCGTTCTTGACCTCGACCACCTCTTCGGTGGGCACCAGGATGCGACCGAACTTGGCCTGCATACCGGCACGGTTGATGCGCTCGACAATGTTGCGCTCGGCCGCTTTTTCCATGCCCGAATAGGCATGCACCACATACCAGCGCATACCGGCCGCAGCGTTGGCTGCCGCCACATCGGCATCAGCCGCCAAAACACCTTGTTCAGTGGTCATCGTTATCTCCAACCCAACACGAGGTCATACAACACCCACTCCAGGGTCTTGTCAGTGAGCCACAAGAACAAGGACATGACAAACACAAAAGCGAACACATAGGCCGTCATCTGGATGGCCTCTTTGCGCGCAGGCCACACCACTTTCTTGACTTCCCGCACCGAGTCGCGCCCGAATGCGATCAACTCTTTGCCAGCCTCGGAAGTGAAGAACACCCCCACGGCCGCCGCCATGCCAACCAGCAAGGCCAACCACCGCACGTAGGAGGCCTGCTGCGCCAGCAGATAGAAGGCCACAAAGCCACCCAGCAGCAGCAGCACGGCCGCTGCCAGCTTGGCTTTGTCAGCTCCCGTGCTGACAGTTTCGATTTGCGAAGTGGCCATCTGAACCTGTAAACCTAAAAAATGAAACGCACACCAAACAAAACGCTTGAGGCACGCAAGCCCACCTGAAGCCTGGGGCTTCGGCGGGCTTGAAATCCACCACAGAATGCAAAAATCTTCAGATCTTTGCCACCTGATGAGTGGCAGGGGCAGTAGGAATCGAACCTACAACCTTCGGTTTTGGAGACCGACGCTCTGCCAATTGAGCTATACCCCTACAGTTCGAAATCAAGCAATGATCTTGGCCACCACGCCGGCGCCCACGGTGCGGCCGCCTTCGCGGATGGCGAAGC
>FWPV01014010.1_pt1 | contig 11907 bp, 12 predicted proteins | sample 2228371 | NCBI WGS metagenome assembly FWPV01 (sample SAMEA103939776, study PRJEB20133) | metagenome | reverse complement strand
GAATTAAAGAAATATAATATATTAATATACTAATGAATAAGTATGTATTGATGACTATAACATCCCATATAATTGGAGACTGCATTCTCCCTTTTGTAATAATATTTAGTAATCTTTCGGGACGACCCATATCAACAATAATGAGTAAAATAGCACCTATTAAAGATCCAATAGACACAATTTCTCCTAATCGTTTAAAAGGAGTTACCCATGATATTTGAAGTAACTCTAAAATAGAGGATGTTAGAGAACCTATTAAACTTACAGCAATTAAGAAAACAAACATGGATATATAAATACCCCAAGAAATTATATCTCGCATTCCAGTAATACTAAGTCCTTGTTTCAATTGTTCAATATAAAAGTATAAACCAAATCCTATGAAAAAAACTAAAATTAAAATCCATTTCTCAAGTAATTTGTTCCTTTCAGTGAAATAAAGTTTATTAATAATTTTATTTAATTCCTTTTTTTCAATATTTACTATTTCATCATATCGTATACTCATATTCTTAATTTTTATAAGGTAAATAATAAACTGATGGTTTTGTACCTAATTCATGCATTAATTGAAATGCTCCGTTTTCTTCTAATAACTTACTTAATATTACTGTTTCTCCTGTTGTACCATTGGTAACAGTATCTTCATATAAATTTCCAAAATAGTAAACTCCATTGGGACAAGCTCTTACACAATATGGCAACTCGCCATTTCTTAAGCAGTCGGCCGATAAAGTGCATTTAGTGACAGTTCCTTTTTTTTGGGGTACATTTCTCTCAATGTTATATGGAACATTTCTATATAATTCCGAATCTCGGGGTTCAGTCCAATTAAATGATCTTGCAGAGTAAGGACATGCAGCAATGCAATATCTACAACCTATACATATTTCATTATCTACCAATACTATTCCATCGGTTCTTTTAAATGTAGCTCCTACTGGACATACTTTTATACATGGCGGATTATCACAATGTTGACAATGTTTTGGCATATAATAGGATGCACCTGACCCTTCTCCATCTATCTTTAATACATTTAAATGATATTGATCCGGACGTAATTGGTGAGTGGCTGCACAAACTTCCATACATTTTCGAGCATTTTTACACCTGCTCAAATCAACTACTAATATAAACTTCTTTCCTGTTAACCCCTCCCTCAATTGAATAGATGTCTTATCATTTATTGCACTTTTTATCTTATTAATATATATCATTTCTTTATCATCCAACATGGATGAATTTTTTTGCTCTTTTAACCATTTCCTGCCATATACCCGTGGTAACATAAATGAAGCTATACCCACTGATGCAATCTTTATAAAAAATGATCTTCTTGTTTCAAATTTCTTTCTCATATAAAATTATTCACGTACCTAAATGCTAATATAAATACAAATTAACTAATTTGCAAGACATTAGATAAATTTATATATAGTCTAATTATAAATAACTATTTGATTAATAAAAACCATTTTAGTATCAGTTTAAGAAAACCGAATTTGTGAATATTAAATTAAATAGTCCCAAAATGATTTTATAGCAAACTATTGAAAAATCTATTTAAAGGTTGTAATATTTTAAATATCTCAATAGTTTTTTGAAGTATATCTGGAGAAAGAACCCATTCATCGGAAAGCATGTGAGAAACTGTATAGCTTTTGTACTTCAATAAATGTATATAGGGAAAATCGGATGGAAAATCCCGAGGAGGACGTGAAAGTACGGCATCGTCATCAAATTGAGGAAAAAATTTCTTAAAATCCGGATTTTCAATAATAGATAATAACTCCTCAATATTTTCATATATTCCCCATCTGAGTTTTTTCAAGATATGAGGAGATGGCATCCATATTCCTCCGGCTATCATACAATTGCCGGGTTCTACATGAAAATAGTAGCCCGCCAGTTCACTCTTTTTTCCCCCCTTTACCATATATGCCCCCATATTGGTTTTATAGGGCGATTTATCGGCTGAAAAGCGTATATCTCTATAAATACGATAGGTACAATCTTTAACAGTTAAGTAGGCCAAATCATTATCAAAAATCGACATATGCAAAAGTAACTGCTCAACAAAATGATCGAATTGTTTCTTTACCTCAAGGTATAGCATTTTGTTGGTCTCAAACCACTGACGATGATTATTATTTTTCAAATCTTCTAAAAATGTAAAAATTTCTTTGGTTAGCATAATTAATTATTTATAAATTATCTCAATATACTGATTTATCATGTTTTGGGGAGAAAATTGTTTTACATATTCTAAAAATTTTGAATACAATTCCTCATTAACCTCTGGTTGTTTGAGTTTTTCAATTATTGAGTCTGCCAATAGTTCTACATTATTTACATCAACAATTTGTCCATACTCACCATACTTTAAAACTTCACGACAAGCTGGAATATCGGATGCTATTATATATAATCCTGCAGCCAGTGCCTCTATAAGTACTGTGCCAAAACCTTCTGAAAGAGATGGCAATATAAATACTTTAGATTGCCATAGTAACTCAGGAATATCTTTTCTTTCACCCCAAAATATTACACTTTCATTTAAATTATTATTATTACAAAATTCTTCTAATATATTCCTCAAACTGCCTCGTCCAACAATCCAGAGCTTAGCCTCAGGTATTCTTTTTCGAACTATCTTCCATGCCTCTAAAAGCTTTATGTGGTTTTTAACAGGCTCAAGATTTGCAACTACAATTGCTATTATTTTGGAATTTCTTTTATAGTTGATAGGTCTTACAAATTTTTCATATTCTATACAATTATTTACCTTATATATATTTGTTTTAGGTAATAAGGGAATCTGGGTGAATTTTTCTTTAATAAACTGAGATGCACATATAATTTTAGTATTCATTAAATAAATTGGATAATGTACATAATAATTAAATAATAATGTGGGAAGATTATGATAAAAAGGTTCACATCCACCATGTAAAATAGTTTTCTTCACTCCACCCAGTTTTGCTCCCATTATTATCCAATTGGCATAGCCCTGGTTCCAAGAAATAACAACACCGGGTTTAATTTCTTTAGAAATCTTTTTTACATTATTTAGTATCTTAAAATTTCTAATTAAAGAATATTTACCTAATGTATTCACTAAAAAAATTTGGGAGGTATGATATTTAAATAATTCAAGTAAATCGTCGGGTTGGGAATTCAAAAAAAGCACATATTGGTCGTAATCTCTTACGGTTAACCAATCAAGAACCAATCGGGGAGTCCCCTCAGCACGGGGCGATGTGAGCACATGAAGTATTTTCATAATTTTTTATAAACTTCCAACATCATTAATGCCATTTCTGTAATGGTAGGTAATGTGGGTATAGTAAAGGGTTGATTATTAATTTTTCGCTCATACAATATTTGTATGCATTGAGCAAGTTCTTTGGCATTTCCCCATTCAAAAAGTAAACCATTTTTCAAATGTTCAACCTTTTCGGCAATCCCTGCCGCACGGGTTCCAATCACAGGAACACCTGCTCTAAATGCTTCTAACACAACAAATGGTCCTGTCTCTGGCCATAATGAGGGCACTAATACTGCATCCATCTTACCCATAACTGACAGAACTTTTGCAGGAGGTAACAATTTCGGTTTTTTGAATCTTACATCTTTTTCTATTGCGTTTAACAATTTTTTTCCATAGTTTGTATTATCCCAATAAGGACCATAAAAATTTACCTCAACAGGAAAATCGCTGGGTAATAATTTAATAGCTTTAACTAGTATATGAACCCCCTTTATGTAAGTACATCGACCAAAAAAAGCTAATTTTAATTTATCTTCAGAAAAAGTATCATTATTTTCATCTTCATCGTATTTGTCATGCATAGGAATAGTTTGTGGTACAAAATATATCTTTTCCTCCCCAACATTATTACTTTTCAGTACCTCTTTTATCCAGTAACAATAAATATGAATACCATCATGTAATTCATATATTTTTTCAAAACTTTCTTTAAAAATATCTACACTATGAGTAAGATTTAAGAATCTTTTGATAGAGCTAGATTCAATATTCTTAAATTTTATTGGAAACTTTATTAACAAACTGGCTATGAAATTGGGTATTTCTTTATTAATATAAAGACATTTCGAACATCTATCTATCAGTAATTTCCCATCGCAAAGCGTCCTACCTCTATATAGCAGTGCTCTTTGAGGGCAACTTTGCCCTGGCGAATGATAGGTAAGTAAAGTTTTTATTCCTAATTTTTTTACAATTTTTAAATGATTCAAGCTGGCTCCTCCAGATTGATCATGAAAATGGACAATATCGGGATGTTCTTTTTTTAATAATCTTTCAAAACTATCATCTAATGTACACGTATTACTCCAGTACTGTGAATGAGTAACTTTTATAGAAGGCATTACCTCTACTCTTATGCCACGATAATTATATGTTCCAATTGGAGGAATGCGATCATCGGCATGGACAACCACCAAATTTTCATGTCCTAACCTTTGTAATTCTTCGGCCAGATGGGCTACAAAAACCTCTTTCCCTCCGGTATAATAGGGTAAATATGAAGCCGGTAAGTGTAATATTTTCATTTATTTATAAAATTTTTTCTATTAAAATAGCTACAATGATAAATAAAATAATTTTTTCAATAATTTTTTGCTTCGATATAATTTTACAAGAAAATTCTTCTTTTTTCTTTTTAAATTATTAATATTATAATTACTTTTAAGTAAATTATATCAACTATGAGTCATATTGAAAGCATTGACATTGAAAAAATAGAGTATAATTTTTTTTCAACCCTTATGCACGACTGGATGCTCGTTACAGCCGGAAATATTAATGATTTTAATACCATGACAGCCAGCTGGGGTACGTTGGGCATTTTGTGGAACAAACCTGTGGCTCTGTGCTTTATAAGGCCGCACCGGTACACTTTTCAGTTTGCTGAACAAACCCCTTATTTCTCATTAAGCTTCTTTAACGATGAACACAGGCATATTCTTGACTTCTGCGGAAGTTATTCAGGAAGAGATACCGATAAGGTGGCAGCAACAGGCCTTATACCCGTAAGGCTAAACGCCCACTGTGTTTCATTTGAACAGGCAACCCTTGTTTTTGAATGTCTGAAATTATATGCCGACTTTATTAAACCTGAGCATTTTGTTGTTACTGAATTAATAAGAGATATATATCCGCGTAAAGATTTTCATCGTTTTTTCATCGGTGAAATAATAAATTGTTATTTAAGAAAAGGCTGAACTTATTTTTTGAACATTCTGCTCAGGCTGATTGTTCAATTTTCATGCAATCATCGGAAAAGAATATAATACTTTATGACGATATGTGCGGTTTGTGCAACCATGCTGCCGGATTTGTTTTAAAGAATGATAAAAAACATAAGTTTAGCTTCATTTCTTTCCGGTCCGACGATGGAAAAAAGTTAATTGAATCAAAGAGTATTAAAATAACAGGCACTATGCCTGATACAATTTGTTTTATTGAGAAAGGACAGGTTTATACAAAATCAACCGCAATAATTAAAATATGCACACATCTTGGTGGTTTATGGAAACTTTTATTAATTTTATTTATTATTCCTAAAATTTTAAGGGATAAAGTATATGACCTGATTTCAAGGAACCGTTACCGCTTGTCTGGCATAAAAGGTTCCTGCTTAAATAATTAATTATTAACCTGAATTTCCTGCTCATGAAACTCAAAGTACTATTTTTGGCTTTTGCTATATTCAGCACAATGCATGCACAGAATACCGACTCTGTAGCAGCGGATACCATACATTACTGGAAAAAAGGCGGTGTGGGTTCAGTTACGTTTTCGCAGTCGGCTTTTAGTTCAAGCTGGCAGGGTGGGGGAGAAAACAACATCTCGGGATTGTTTCTTGTCAATTTGTTTGCCAATTATTCCAAAGACCGTTCAACATGGGATAATGTCCTCGATTTTAAGTACGGAACATTAAAAAAAGGTAAACAGGACTGGACCAAGAGCGATGATAAGCTTGAGTTTACATCAAAATATGGGTTTAAAGCAGTAAAAAACTGGTATTACAGTCTCTTATTCAATGCAAAGACTCAGATAACCAACGGTTATGATGCCGAAATTACTGATTCATTAATATCGGCTTTTGCAGCGCCTATGTTTATTGTACTTTCTGCAGGTATGGATTACAAACCTTCCGGGGTATTTTCAGCACACCTTTCGCCTTTATCCGGAAAAACCACTATTGTCGGCAACAGCAGTCTGTCAGATGCCGGAAGATATGGCGTTAACCCCGGAGAAAATATAAGGTTCGAGTTTGGCGCTACCGCCAAGCTGATGTTTAAAAAGGAACTTATTAAAAATATTATCCTGCAGTCGAATCTGCAATTATTTCAGGCTTATCAGAAGGGTTCGGCCATGGATGCCGACTGGGATATAAATATTAATATGAAAATCAACAGGTACATTTCAGCCAGTATTATCGGACAGCTGATATATGACAAAGACCAGATTGATGAAGTACAATGGAAAGAAATATTCGGACTGGGATTCTCATATAGTTTTAATCCGAAATAATCAATAAAACAGAACAGAAACAGATTTAAGGAGGGCTTACACAAATACCCGCCTGATAGCTTTTTCATATTTCCAGTTCACCCTGTTCAACAAGGTGATATTTTGCTGAAAGGTGAGCCAGCAACTGACTGAAAGTTGCCATAGCTTCTTCGGTTTCGCGTGATATTTGTACTTTTTTAAGCCGCAGAAGTAATAATCCATACAAAGCGTTGAGGCAAGCTTCAACATCACTTATGTTTGAGGCAGGCAGTTTACTTTTAAACTCTCTCAAATTAACTACAGCCTGGGTATATATTCTTTGATATTCGGTTTCATCGCGACTATTAAGGAGTCTTATATGTAAATCATTTAAATCGCGGACAATGGTTTTAAGGAAACTCAGGTGTCCGTGTTCTCTTATTCCTTCTTCGTGCATCATCAGAATAAGGTTGGCGTACCAATCTTTCAGTTCATCCAGCTGTTTCCCGGCCTGACCAAATTTACTGAGGTAGTCACGCTCAATAAGGCTTATATTAAAATTACAAGCTCTTACAATATCCTCAATCTGCCACATATATAAGATATATTCAGCAATATTTGTCTTCCTTTTTTCACGTGCTATAAGCATAACCGTTATTTATTATAAATTACTCGCTTATATATCGTCTCTGCTTTTTAGCAAAAGCTTATCCAGTATTCTTCGTTCCTTTTTGGTTGGCCTTCCAGTTCCCTTATCACGGGAATAAAATACAGCATTATTAACTTTTAATTTCTCAAGTTCTTCCAGAGAAGTTAAATCGTCAATAAAATCAGGAACACTTCTGGCCGGAATACGATTGTCGGTTAGTTCTTTTACCCTGATGGTGTATATTACGGGCAGTTTTCTGATCAGAATAGTGTCGCCTATTTTCACCTCACGGGATGGCTTAACCTGAATATTATCAATAATTATTCTGCCTTTTTTGCATGCTTCAGCAGCTAAAGAACGGGTTTTATAAATCCTTACTGCCCAAAGAAATTTATCAATTCTGTATTTATCTCTGGAATGCATATCAGTAAACAACTGTAAATTTACAACGAATTTTTATTACTGATATATCAGAACAAAATAATTACTGTAAAAAACAACATAAACTTCTGAAATCCGTATAATCTTTAATAATTAGTCTAATTTAATACTATTCAGAATATGAAGAAGATGATGCAAAAAGCTTTTGTTTTTTTAGCAGTAACAGGCCTGATAGTAATTTCAGGCTGCGAGAAGGAAAAGAAATATGATGCTCCTGAATTGCCCCCTGCTTCGGCATTTGTTATAGATTTTAATGATTTCCAGTCGCAGGCCAAAACCACGGCTACTTATGCCAACTGGACAACCGCCGTTGTTACAGTAGGTGTATGGAATACCATACTTACCGTAACCTTGGCTGTGCCTGTTGCTACATATCTCAAAGCCATTGAACAGGCTCCGGTGCGTATTGATAACGATTCATGGAAATGGTCATTCAATGTTACAATCAATCAGGTTGTTTATACAGCCGAATTGTACGCTGATGTTACCGGAAATCAGGTGGACTGGAAGATGTACGTGTCACAGGAAGGTGGATTTACCGATTTTCTGTGGTACACAGGTACATGTGACATTCTAAGGACACATGGCTCATGGACTTTATATCACAGCCCTCTTATCAACAAGGAATTTCTGAAAATTGACTGGACTCATGACTGGGGGAATAATACAGGCGATATAAAGTACACCAATATTCTGGAAGGTAATGACGGATACGGAAGCTACGTTTATTACGGCCTGACACTTGATGCACCTTTTAATGCATTCTATGATTTATATGGCAAAAAGGAAGACAAACTTGTTAAAATTGAATATAACACAACTACTTCAGAAGGCCGGATATTTTATGATGACTTATGGCATTGCTGGAGCAGCACACATGAGGATATTGCATGCCCCTGAATCATAATTCAGGTACATAAACGAAAAGCTGTCCGAAAATCCTCAGGCAGCTTTTTTTATTCGTGATTGACAGACATGCATAAGATATTCACAGGGATTCTTGCGGTTAACTGGTTAATAGTACGGCCTCCTATTGATTAATCAGGGCTTTGGAATTTTTTCTCACCCCTGTCTGTTTTGCTCAGTACCGCCACATCAGTATAGTAGGCTTTTATGAAAGCCTTCCGCAATAACAAACCGGCATGTTTTTATACAGCCTTTTCAAGTTGTTTGCTGATTTTTGAGAACAAAGCTTGCCTGTTAATTGGCTTGGTAATATAATCATCACATCCACAGGCAAGTGCTTTATTGATATCCATTTCATCATAATAAGCAGTTTGCATAATAACGGGCAGCTTATGACGCATTTGTTTTATCTGTCTGGTAGCTTCATAGCCATCCATCATGGGCATTTTAATGTCCATTAGGACAAGGCTGATATCGGGTGTGGTTTTGCAGATTTTCACCGCTTCAGAACCATTCAATGCTCTGATTAACCTGTAACCGGTATTTGAAAATAATTCCTGCAGTAAGATATAGCTTGAGTCTTCATCTTCTGCAATCAGCAATGTCTTTGATGCCTTTAATTCACTGATTGATTGCCCGGGTTGATCAGAACAGGAATCATTTTCAGCCTTAGTTTTCTTAAAGGGTAGGGTGAAATAAAATACAGAGCCTTTACCCGGTTGCGACCACCCATAAGCTCAATATAGGCCTTCGCGATGGAAAGACCCAGTCCCGAGCCTCCCTGCCTCCGGTCTTCGGTTATTTCAACCTGCCTGAAACGTTTAAAGATTTCTTCAGACATGCCGGGCTCTATTCCAATACCTGTATCTTCAACATAAAATTCAAGATATCCTTGATTAACTTTATACCCGTAATGGATATGCCCCTTAGGGGTAAACTTGATGGCATTATCAACGAGGTTGGATAACACCTGAAACAGCTTGGTACCATCGGCTAATATTACAGCTTCATTATCAGGTAAGTATGTTTTATACTGTAATGAAATACCGGCTTCATTGACTTTACGGCTATACAGCGTAAATATTTGTTTACAGAGGGCATTGATATCAGTATCTTTTTCATACAGTTTTTCCTGTCCGGCTTCAATAGTTGCAATATTAATGATATCGGTAATTATCGAAAGCAACCTGTCACTGCTTTTTATCAATATATCGGCATAATATCTGCGTTTTTCAGGCATCAGGTCATCGTGGCTCAGTAATTCCGAAAATCCTACTATGGCATTCATCGGGGTTCTTATTTCGTGTGATATGTTATGAAGAAATGCCGTTTTAAGCCTGTCGCTTTCTTCGGCTTTTTCTTTTGCTATTTTCAGTTGTTCACTGGCCATCTTTCTTTCGGTTATATCCCTTACAACTGAAATAACAGCCTTTTTTCCGGTTACCTCAGAAAGTTTTAAACTTGCTTCTGCCCAGAAAGTTTCACCGTTTTTCTTTCTGGCCTGCCATTCAAAACTTTGCGGACCTTCCTTGATAGCTTTATTAAAATGCTCGTGGGCTATCTTTTCTGTAAAAGGTTCAATATCTGAATTCATTCCTTCTGCTATGCCTGCCATGATTTCTTCTTTTGAGCTGTAGCCGAATATTTCCAGAGCACGGTCATTACAGTCAATCAGCCTTCTGGTTGCCGCATCATTAATGAATATCGCTTCGCTTGTTGAGTTAAATATTTCCCTGAATTTACGTTCACTGAAAATCAGGGTTTGCTGGGCCATTTTTTGCTCGGTTATGTCATGTCCTATGCCTACAAGACCGATTACTTTTCCATGTTCGTCAAACAAAGGTATCTTTGATATTAATCGCCAGTGTATTTTACCTTCGGCATCCTGCCATGAGTCTTCATAATTTAAGATGGCCTGCCCCGTATTAATCACAGACATATCTTCATTATATCCTTTGATTCCTTTTTGCTGTCCATATATTTCAATATCGGTTTTTCCAATAGCCTCATCTTCGGTATGATAACCCATGATCTTCAGGTCTGCCTTGTTTGCTATAAGTTTCCTTCCCTCAGAATCTTTGGTATATATTGCATCGGGCAGATTATCCACCAGGGTTCGTAATAATTTTCGTTCTTTTTTTAGTGTTTCATTCATTCTTATCCTTTCAGTAATGTCCACGATAAATCCTTCGAGTGCGACAGGCTGTTCTTTGTCATCATAGATACCGCAGCCTTTCTCCCATAAATATTTTTCTTCCCCGTTGGTATGTTTTATTTTGTATTCAATGGTATAGGGCATTTTCTTTTCAACTTTATCTCTTATTTCATTCCATGTGCGCTGCCGGTCATTTTCAGTAATAAAACCGTTCCAGTGTGTTTCTGTCTGCCCGTTTAACAACTCTCTGTCTTCAAATCCTGTTATTTCATAGCATCCCTTGCTGATAAATTCCAGTGTCCGGCCAGGGATATATTTACACCTGTAAACAATTCCGTGCAAATTATCAATAAGCCTGTTGAGTGCCTGCCTGCTTTCTTCAAGTGCTTTTTCAGATAGTTTCCGTTGAGTTATATCTCTGGCAATAGCCCACATGCCGATATTTCCCTGCGCATCGTTTCTCAGCAGGAATACCCTTAATTCAACAGGAAAAATAGTCCCGTCTTTCCGGCGGTATTCTTTTTCATACACTTCTGAATATCCACGTGGCAGTATTTGTTCGTTAATAATTTTCATTTCGTATTTATGCCATTTCTCCGGCGTTAGGTCAATATAGTTTAGTTGCAATAGTTCTTCTGTTTCATAACCCAGCATTCTGCGGTATGTTTCATTAAATTCTTTTATTTTCCCGTTCATGTCAGTAAATACATATCCGTCCATCATGCTGTTATGCAGCATGCGGTATTTTTCTTCGGATAATTTTAACGCTTCGATGGCACGTTCCTTTTCTTTCAGTAATTCTTTGCGGTAGAGAACCGATTTTATGGCTGGGGCAAGCCCGCGGATGTGTTTAACGGTCTTAATCACGTAATCAGCAGCGCCCATTTTCAGCGCCTTAATGGCAATTTCTTCCGAACCGGTACCTGTGACAATAATAACTGGCGTATCAGGAGACAATGCCTGTATAACTTCTAATACCTGTAAGCCATCAAAACCTAAAATATTGAAATCGCTGAGAACGATATCAAAATTTTCTTCACGGATAAGAAGTTCGAATTGTTCCCGATTTTCAATGCTGACTATTTCAAATTCATCGCTTTCCTGAATGAGAGCGTCTCTGACAAGCTCACGGTCGTGCAGATTGTCGTCAATATGTAATATGCGAATTCCGGAATTCATTTTGGAGAATTATTTATAGGATTATGAAATACCATTTATTTAGCTTTCAGGAGC
>FWPV01013327.1_pt1 | contig 11910 bp, 11 predicted proteins | sample 2228371 | NCBI WGS metagenome assembly FWPV01 (sample SAMEA103939776, study PRJEB20133) | metagenome | reverse complement strand
TTAATGGCATCAATATATTTTGCTCTCTTAAGTAAAATCATTGTCTTAAAGAATTTATCTCCTTATAAACAGTCGAATAATTATATATATTACAAACATTATAACTAAGGAAGTTATAAAGATATTATAATCCATAAGAAATTAGCCTTCCAATTTCTTAATTTTTTGTTGCTTTAATTAGATAACTTTTTGCGAGGTTATTTGTTGTCATAATTCAATTATTTCGCCAGGCTTTAAATCAGGCTTTAAAATCCAATACCATCTTGTTCCGATAAAAACTCTTTTTGACCCAAGTTCATTAAACTTTATTTTTAACTTTTCAATTATATTTTTAAAAAAATCATTCCTGTCATAAATAATAATTGAATCTATAACCATATCAAAAAGAATAGGGCTACCGCGTTTAATTTCCTCAGGAGTTTTAATAATTGGAGATATATAATGAGGAATATTTTTTATATTTTCCTCTACATTATCTATAAACTCTTCGATTCTTTTCATCTTTCTTTTATTGAGTCCTTTAACTATTAAAAGCAAATCAATATCTGATTCAGGAGTAAATGTGCCTCTTGAAAATGAACCAAAAATAATCAAACTTACAAGTCTTTCATTGTAATAATTAAGGACACATTCTTTTATTTCTCTGATGTATTTTTTTAGATCTTTCTTCATAGAAAGAACTATAACAGAATGCAATTAAAACTGCAACTTATTGGCTGTGTTATAAAATCAGCAATACAACAGAAAAACACTTTGGTTTCTATTCTTTTCCCATAGTAGTTGCCAGTTTTCGCAATTGTTCTTTAGTAAGTGGTGAACCATATCCTGCATATTGCAAACCTAAAAACATTTTATTTTCGAAAGGCTCCCATTTGCCGTTTACATAGTTAAATGGAATGAATTTATATTCAACTCCATTAGCAACCGGTATAATCCCTTTTGACTGCTTCAGTTCACCATTTTCAAGCCATGTGAGGTTAAATGATCCATTCTGTGCTATTTTTGCATTCTCAGAACCGTGACAATCAGAACATTTTCTGCCTTCTTTCATGATAGAATGACTGTTTTGCGGCGCAAATATAAGAAAGGTTTTATTGTCTTTTAAAATATATGTCTGCATTGTTCCTGCTGTTACCTGGCCATTATAATTAATTAAAAATGTCCATCCAGAGAGTTTCATATCAACCCGTTTTTTATCATTGACTAAAGTTTCGAAATGACAGTTTGAACAACTAACAACATGCCTTACGTGGCAGGCATTACAGTCGAGTCTTCCATTATGTATTTTGTGGGCTGTAGTTTCTGTTAAAGTCTTATGACAATTTTCGCACTTTGCATCAATCGCACCTGTTTGCTTCATGGAATTATATTCTTTACCATCTCCATGAACATCTCTTGCAGTATGACAGTCCGTACACTGCATACCTCTTGAAAAATGCACATCTTCCTGTTTATTATCTGCATCTATTTTCATAATAGTTTTTTCTCTTTTATGACAACTCAAGCAAACATCCTGATTCTTTGCTGCTTTTACAGTATAGACTGACTTATTCCCCTCAATAGTCTTATGGCAAACATCGCATGTACCTATATGACAGTTCATACAATCCAGCTTTTCACTTAAATATGGCAGTCCTGTATGAGTTTCAAGTCCGCCATTTTCTTTATCATACCAGTAGGACATGCCTTTCGTCGTGAAATGAAGGCTTGAATTAAAAAAAGATTGCTGGCTTTTTGAGTCTGTTGCTATTGAAAGTCCTGAATTAATTGAAATCAAAAAAATAGCAAGAACAATTTTGCCAAGTATCTTTGACATAAATCCCTCCATTGGAGTACTTAAACTCTATCGCATGGTCTGCGAGCAATTTTTTCGAGACTCTGCTCATCAATTTCATTAATATATTCTTTCAAAGGGAATTTCTTACCGCATTCCATGCAGTTAAAAGTTATTACCCTTCAACCAATGTTCAACTTTATCTTGCCACCACATTCTTTACATTGCATAACGCTATAGTATAACTCCACTTTAACCTGAAATCCAGAATAAAATGAAGATGTACTCGGGGTTGTGTTATTATTAAGTTATGTTATCTCCAGGTGAAGCAAAGGCATGGGAATTTCTCGAAAAAGCTGAGCCTTCAAGTGTTTGCAGAAACGCTTTAGCTGTATATGATAAAAAAGAAAATTGTTATATCTTAAGATCATTTGATTATGATTTTTTTATATCACCCTTGAAAAGATCCATTGCTTGCAATTCATCTAAAGGCGAAATTCTCATTAACCGTTATGGATATTTTTTCATTCACTCATGTCTGTGGTATCTCTTAAAATCCAGGGATATACCTCTGACAGAAAGACTGATCAGACCTTCTGATATTAAAGATGGTGAGTCTTTTTTCAGAGGAAGTCATTTGCTCCCGCTTGCAAAACTTGCTGATAAATATGGTTACAGTAAGGATGCTTTTCTCAATAATGCCATTAAATTTGGTTCGAAATTGCAGAATTTTGGAGATGCATCCATTAGACTTTTTCCGATGCCGAGAATACCTGTTACAATAATCTTGTGGCTAAAAGACGAGGAATTTCCTGCAAGGGCCGATCTGCTTTTTGACTCTTCCTGTGAAATCCATCTGCCTGTTGATATTCTCTGGTCAATAGCAATGTTCAGCATTCTGATTTTACTATGAGCTGGAAGCTTAAAGAAAAATTTGATTTATTGCTATCAAAAGAACAGGGAACAATTCTTAAAGATCCTGGCGGCAAAATTAATATCGCACTTGTCTATCCAAATACATACAATCTGGGAATGTCAAATCTCGGATTTCAGGGCATATATGGGCTTTTAAATAACATGAATGATGTTGTCTGTGAGAGAGTTTTTTTGCCTGATGATAAAGATATTGAAGAATTTTTAAGAACTCATACAGAACTCTTTTCGATTGAATCAAAAAGACCTCTTCATGGTTTTGATGTTATTGCTTTCTCAGTTTCTTTTGAGAACGACTATCCAAATATCCTGAGAATACTCAGTCTTGCGGGCATACCATTTTTCAGTGCAGAAAGAACAGAAAAACACCCTTTGATAATTATGGGCGGTGTCTGCGCTTTTTTAAATCCCGAACCCATTGCTGATTTTTTTGATATAGTTTTTATTGGAGAAGCAGATGAAATGCTTCCTGAATTCATAGATATATGCAGAGGTTCTGCAGGGAAAAAAGATATTCTGCATAAATCTCTTTCGATTGAAGGCTGTTATATACCTTCTTTTTATAGCGTATCTCACACATCTGATGGATTCATAATATCAAGAAACGCATTAAATGGTGCGCCTGATAAAATAAAAAGGCGATTTCTCAATGACATCTCAAGTTCAAAAATCTTTACATCCATAATTACACCTGAAACAGAGTTTTCAGAAATGTCTCTAATTGAAGCCATGAGAGGTTGCCCGTGGAATTGCAGGTTCTGTGCTGTAGGAAAGATATATAGTCCGACAAGAAAAAAATCCCTTTCAGTTATTAAAGAAGAAATACAAAATGCACTCGATAAAACAAAAAGAGTTGGACTAATAGGTCCTTCTCTTTCAGACTACCCTTTTATAAAAGAGACACTTCAGATTCAGGGAGTTGATTTTTCTATTACATCTTTGAGGGCAGGAACAAAGAGTGCTGAACTTATAAAATTTATAAAAAGTCATAAAAGTGTTTCTATTGCTCCTGAGGCTGGAACCGATAGGTTGCGTAGAGTTATCAATAAAAAGATAACAGAAGAAGATATTCTCTTTACTTCTGAACAGCTTTTTAATGAAGGGATAGAAACCTTAAGGCTTTATTTCATGATCGGTCTTCCCACTGAGACAGATAAAGATATTGATGGGATAGTAAATCTCACAAAAAAAATCAGAGCTACTTCTAACAGAGGATTTATTACATTGAGCATCAGTACATTTGTACCAAAGCCATTTACTCCATTTCAGTGGCACCCTATGGAAAAAGAATCTATTGTAAAAAAGCGCCTGATGTATATAAAAAAGGGGCTCCTGCAAATTAAAGGCGTTAAAGTATTCCACGATGTTCCCAAATATGCATATATGCAGGGACTCTTCTCGCAGGGCAACAGACGAATCTCAAAAGTTTTAGAAGTGATGATAAAACAATCAGACTGGATAAAAGCAACTGAAGAATCAGGTATTGATAAAGATTTCTTTATTTTTAGAAAAAAAGACCTCTCCGAAAAACTACCATGGGATTTCATTGATAACGGAATTCCTAAAAATAAATTATGGGAAGAATACCAGGAATCCCTTTCTTTAACCTGAAAGTTCGGATTTCGCGAGAAATTTATTCTATTTTCTTATTTTCGTTTTCGATTATCTCTAATTTAACCTTTGATATTCTTTTACCAACCATCTCAGAGACTGTAAGCTTTTTATTATTTATAACGATAGAATCACCTGCAACCGGTATTTTTTGAAATTCTGATAAAAGAAATCCGCTCAATGTCTCATAATCAGGAGATTCAGGAAGTTCAATTGAATAATCTTCTTTTAAATCTCTAATGCTAATAGAAGCATCAATTAAATAAACATTTTCACCTAAATTAACAACAGGGCTTTCTATATCATATTCATCCCTTATTTCTCCAACTATTTCTTCCAGAAGGTCTTCCATTGTGACAAGTCCTGAGACCGCGCCATATTCATCAATCACCAGAGCCATGTGTATTCTTTTCTTTTGCATGTCTTTTAGAAGTTTGCTTATTTTCATTGTTTCGGGAATAAAAAAAGGTGGCTTTATAAGCTTTCTTATATCAGAAATCCCTTTGGGCAGAGCACTTAGAAAATCCTTTGCATAAAGTATTCCTCTAATATCATTTATATCTTTTCCAATAACAGGATAGCGAGAGAATTGCTCTTCACTTATTATTTGCTGTATCTCATTGATAGGCATATTTATCCCAATTGTAACCATCTGTGTTGCAGGTGACATAACTTCTTTTGCAGACATATCAGTAAATTCAAAAACGCTATGAATCAATTCCTGTTCTGTTGGTTCAAAAACACCCTGTTCTCCTCCTTCAATAATAAGCATCTTCACTTCTTCTTCTGATATGAAAGCTCTGTCAGAATATCTTTTTCCTCCAAAAGGTTTAAGAAGAATATTTGTGCTTGCTGTTAGAATTTTCACAAGTATCACAGCAATCTTTGAAAAAGCATCAACAATCGGAGCTGTTCTAAGTCCTATTCCTTCTGGATTATTCAGGGCAAGTGATTTTGGTACAAGTTCGCCGAAAATAAGGCTGAAATAAGTTATGCTGACAGTAACAATCCCAATTGCTATTGCTTCGCTCGAAGCAGAAATCAGTGGCACAGGGATCTGTTTTATAGCAGGTTTTATTATTTCAATAGCTGCCGCACCTCCAAGCGCTGCAGCAAGAACTCCAACAAATGTGATTGCTATCTGTATGGTCGCAAGAAATTTATCAGGATTTTCTTTGAATCTTTGCAGAATTTCGGCTGTTTTATAGCCTTCTTCGATAAGTTGTTTTATACGGCTTTTTCTTATTGTAACAACAGCTATCTCAGAAGCAGCAAAAAAACCGTTTAAGAATATAAAAATAGCTATTAGTATAATATCAGACCACATATTCAAGCACCTTCAGGATTTCAGGTCTCATTGATTCTTATTTGCTTTTGAACTTGAATTTGCAGCCTGTATATGTTCTCTTTTTCTTTTGTACTTCCAATCTCCATATATATTATTTCAATTTGTTAATAATTGCATCTGCAAATTGTGACGTTCCAACAGCGGTAGGGTCATCAGGATAAGGCTTGAGATCATATGTTACATTTTTACCTTCTGCTATAACATCAGAAATAGCTTTTTCGAGTCTTTCAGCAGCCTTCATTTCTCCAATGTGCCTGAGCATCATAACTCCTGACAATATCATAGCAAGGGGATTAACTTTGTTCAAGCCCTTGTATTTTGGTGCACTTCCATGCACAGGCTCAAAAACAGCATATTCTTCACCAAGATTAGCACCCGGAGCAATTCCCAGGCCACCTATAAGTCCTGCAGCAAGATCAGATACAATATCACCGTAAAGATTGGGTAAAACAAGCACATCATAAAGTTCGGGTTTCTGAACAAGCTGCATGCACATATTATCGACTATTCTATCTTCAAATTCTATATCAGGATAATTTGATGCCACATTACGTGCTGTCTCAAGAAAAAGTCCGTCTGAATATTTCATAATATTTGCCTTGTGAACAGCGGTTACTTTTTTTCTTTTATTCTTTCTTGCGTATTCAAAAGCAAATCTCACAATTCTTTCAGTACCAAATACTGAAATAGGCTTAATACTAATACCTGAATCATTTCTGATTGTTTTACCTGTCAGTTTTTTAATTAATTCTATTATCTGCTTTGAACCCTCTGAGTTTCTCTCAAATTCTATCCCAGCATATAAATCCTCGGTATTTTCTCTGACTATCACAATATCCACATTTTCATATCTTGTTCTTACACCTTTAAAAATCCTTGAAGGTCTTAAATTGCAGTAAAGATCGAGTGTCTGTCTGAGTGTAACATTCACACTTCTGAATCCTGTGCCAACAGGTGTTGTAACAGGTCCTTTGAGTGCAACTTTATTTTTTTTAATAGAATCAATTACTCTCTGTGGTAATGGAGTTCCTTCTTTTTCATATACATCTATTCCTGCTTCCTGGACATCCCATTTTATAGGCACACCTGAGGCTTCTAAAACCTTTTTTGTAGCCTCTGTTATTTCTGGTCCTGTTCCATCTCCTGGAATTAAAGTAATATTGTACATAGTCTCTCCAATCGTTTTAAGTATAGTTATTCTTTCTTATATCTTTCAAATTTTCTAAACAAGTTAAAGCGCACGCCTTATCATTGAATCCATATCCAATTTCTGTCATTTCTCAATTTGATTGAGGAACTTAAACAAAGGCTTCATTATTTGGATTAAGGATTGACTGTAAGTATTTTTTGCACCTGCTCAGGATAAGTTGCTACAAGTTTTAATTCATCGTCTGTCAGAGGCTTCTGAGTATGCAAATTTGCATACTGAACAAGTTCAAGAACCCTTCTTGCTTCATTGTCATTATTGAAATGGATGCCAAGTTTATCATACACATGCCTGAAACCCTTTATGCCACCATATTCTCCTGTGGTTATTATTCTGCCTGTTTCCGCAAGTTCAGGTTCACCTCTTCCAACATCTTCAGGGTCATAAAGTTCATAATTGCGCCTGTCTTTCAGAGCGCCATCAGCATGTATTCCTGACTCATGGGCAAAAGCATTTGCTCCTATACCTGGCTGATTTATCGGTATGGGTATATTAAAAGCATATGAAGCATATCTTCCAATTTTCCATGCCTTTCTTAAGTCCACATTCTCATCGAGGGGAAGCTTATCTTTCAGCCCCTGGGAAAACTTAAGAGCTAAAATCGTTGATACGAGATCACAGTTGCCGCAACGTTCTCCGTAACCATTAATTGTTGTATTTATATATGCATCAACACCTGCTTCAACAGAACCCTGTGCACCGGCAATCGAAACAGCTTCTGCCATCCCGAGATCATTATGGCAGTGCATCTCGATAGGAAACTTCGTAGCAAGTGCAAGTGCCTTTGTCCTTTCATAAATTGTTATAGGGTCATCTGTCCCGAGTGTATCGCAATATCTGAAACGGTCTGCACCTGCTTCTTTTCCAGCAATTATAAATTCAATTAATCTATCAAGTTCTGTTCTTGAAGCATCTTCAGCATTTATTCCCACTGTTTGTGCCCCTAATTCTTTTGCGGTTTTTACAGCTTCTGAAAGAGACTTCACAATATCTTTAAATGTCTTTCTTCCCTGGAATTTGCCCTGTATCATAATCTCTGAAGTTGAAATAGAAATATTTAAATGTTTTAACTCAGGACAATTTTTGAAACTTAACTTAACATCTTCTGGAATCGCTCTGCACCAGCCTTCAAGATGAATCCTTTTGAACGCACCGAGCTTCAATAGTTCGAGGTTTGCATTGATATAATTAATCTCATGTTTTAGAGTTGGGAATCCAATTTCAGACTGGAATATCCCCATTTCATCAAGATAAATGTTAAGCATTGTTTTTGAAAGTTTTGGTAAAAGTATCCTTGAAGTTTGAACCCCATCCCTGTTTGTAACATCAATTAAATAGACTTTAGCTTTCATTTTATTTTCCTTTTGATAAAAATTAACCTGTAAAAATACAGGCAAATGCTATTATTTCTTCGACTGCCATATCATTAAACAGTTTTAATTATTAATACGAATCTTTTTCACAGAATATTCAGGTAAAATTTAATCTGATATGACTAATCAAAATTTAGCATTTATGAGGATTTTTAATTTGCATTTTTAAGCTTAACCTCAACATAATATTAATAACATAAATTCGCTAATATTACAATAAGTTAATTTTATTATATTGATATTTATTCAATAAAGACTGGAAAAGACAGTAGCAGTTTGTTAAAATTAAAACCAGTTTTATGGAGGTATTATTATGAATTTTAAGAATCAGGTTGCTGTCATAACAGGTGGAACCCGTGGAATTGGAAAATCCATCGCTGAAAATTTTGCAAAGAATGGGGCTGATATTATTGTTTGTGGCAGAAATCCACAGGCTGCAATCGAAGCAGCAGAGTATCTATCATCTTTTGGTGTCAGAGCTGTTGGATTAAGACTCGATGTATCAAACTCACAGGAAGTGAAGGAAACATTTGAAAAGATTATCTCTGAATTCAAAAAAATTGACATCCTTGTTAATAATGCTGGAATTACCAAAGATGGACTGCTGATGCGAATGAGTGAAGAATCATGGGATACAGTGCTCGATATAAATCTTAAAGGTTGTTTTCTATGCACAAAAGCTGTAATACCTGAAATGGCTCGCCAGAGATACGGAAGAATCATAAATATTACATCGGTCGCTGGCTTTATGGGAAATCCGGGACAGGCAAATTACAGCGCCTCTAAAGCAGGAATCGTAGGCTTTACTAAAACTGTTGCAAGAGAATATGCTTCAAGGGGAATAACAGTCAATGCTGTAGCCCCCGGGTTCATAGAAACAGCGATGACCGATGTTCTAAATGAAAAAATTAAAGAAGAGATGAAAAAACTAATACCCATTGGAAGATTCGGCAAAGTCGAAGATATTGCCAATGCAGTACTGTTTCTGGCATTACCAGAATCCGGATATATAACCGGCCAGACCATTCATGTTAATGGTGGTATGTATATGTGAACAAAATTAATGAAAAATTTAAAACATAAAAGTTATAATTTAAGTTCATAAATCTGGCATAAAGCATATTCTAATTTTATGTCCCAAGATTTTGTGATGTTTTCTATTTTGAAATTTATTTTAATTTTGGAGGTGTCTTAATGGTAGAAGAAAAGGTTAAAGAAATTATTTCTAAACAGCTTGGGGTAAATCCTTCTGAGGTTGTACCTGAAGCTTCGTTCGTTGAAGATCTTGGAGCTGATTCCCTCGATACTGTAGAACTTGTTATGGCATTTGAAGAAGCATTTGGTATTGAAATACCTGATGAGGATGCAGAAAAGATTTCCAAGGTAAAAGACGCAATTGATTATATTAACAATAAAAAAGCTGCTTGATTCAATTTATGGATAAGAGAAGAGTCGTTGTAACCGGGCTCGGGATGATAACCCCGCTCGGTATTGGAGTACAGAAAAGCTGGGAAAATCTTATTACTGGGAAATCTGGCATCAGGAGGATTACCCAGTTCGATGCCTCAGCTTTTCCAACCCAAATTGCAGGTGAAGTAGAAGGATTCAATCCCGAGAATTATATCGAACCTAAGGAAATTAAGAAAATGGACCGTTTCATCCATTTCGCTATTGCAGCAGCTCAAATGGCTATGGATGATTCAGGGCTAAAGATAACTGAAGCCAATGCAGAAAGAACAGGTGTGATTGTTGGTTCTGGCATAGGCGGATTAAATTCAATTGAATATTACCATAATGTTTATCTTCAAAAGGGACCGAGACGCATAACACCATTTTTTATTCCAATGCTTGTGGTTAACCTTGCTTCAGGTCAGATTTCCATAAGATTCGGAGCTAAAGGACCTAATTCTGCTGTTGTAACAGCATGTGCAACAGGCAGCCATGCGATAGGTGATGCTTTTAAAATAATCCAGAGAAACGATGCTGATATTATGATTGCAGGTGGCTCTGAATCAGTGATAACACCTTTAGCTATCGGCGGATTTAATGCTATGAAAGCATTATCAACAAGAAATAATGAACCTGAAAAAGCAAGCAGACCTTTTGATATTGACAGGGATGGATTTGTAATGGGTGAAGGTGCGGGAATTGTTATTCTCGAAAGCCTCGAATCTGCTCTTGACAGAGGAGCAAATATATATGCAGAAATAGCAGGTTATGGGATGTCATCAGATGCCTATCATATCACAGCACCATCACCTACAGGGGAAGGCGCTGTAAGATGTATGAGAATGGCTATCAAAGATGCAGGGGTTGAGCCTTCGGATATAAATTATATCAATGCCCATGGCACATCAACAAAGTACGGGGACGAAATAGAAACAAATGCCATAAAAACACTTTTTGGAGAACATGCATATAAAATACCTGTAAGTTCTACAAAATCCATGACAGGTCATCTGCTCGGAGCTGCAGGAGGTGTTGAGTCCGTAATATCAATACTTTCTATTAATAAAGGTATTATTCCTCCAACTATAAATCTAACCAATCCTGATCCTGAATGTGATCTTGACTATGTACCCAATATTGCAAGAAAAGCAGACGTAACCTGCTGCCTTTCAAATTCTTTTGGTTTTGGTGGAACAAACGCATGTCTTCTTTTCAAGAAATATATCCCCTGATTTTAAACTATGCATTGCGAGGACCTGACTGAGCTTGAAAATAATCTTGGCTATACCTTCAAAAATAAAGAAATTCTCAAAGAAGCGCTAACACACAGATCATATTTTCATGAATACCCCAGGGATTCATCCGGCTATAATGAAAGACTCGAATTTCTTGGTGATTCGGTTCTTGGATTTATAATCGTTGAATATCTTTTCTTACTTCCTGAAAAATTTCTCGAATCAATAATGGCAAAAACCAAGTCGTATGTCGCAAAATAATCTGTTTTATATGAAGTGGCGAATTCTATATCTCTCGGTAAATTCCTCAGACTTGGCAAGGGAGAAGAACTTACGGGCGGAAGAACAAAAAGATCCCTTCTCGCAGATGCTTTTGAGGCTCTTCTTGGTGCTGTTTTCCTTGATGGCGGGCTCGATTCTGCAAGATTTATTGTGATGAGATTGTTTAAAGAAAAGATAGACAGAATCATAAAATCAGGTGATTTCCATGATGCCAAGACAGACCTTCAGGAAAAATCCCAGATGTTATTCAATTCAATTCCTGAATATAAACTGATTAAACAGGAAGGCGAAGAGCATAACAAAATATTTACTGTTGAGGTTTATGTTAACGGAGAAAGCTTAGGATACGGAACAGGGAAAAGCAAGAAAGAGGCAGAAACAAATGCTGCCAGAGAAGCATTAAAAAAACTTCAATAACAATTTGTAATTTATCTTTCTCATTTACTTCACATTAAATAAACCTTTGAAATGCAACTTGAATAGCTATCAAGTTCGCAAACTAAAAAGCTTACATTCCCCCTTTGTCAATCACCTCTTCCCATTCCCCCTTTGTCAATCACCTCTTCCCATTCCCCCTTTGTCAATCACCTCTTCTTTATTCCCCCTTTGTTAAGGGGGTCAGGGGGTTGTCATTGCTCTACGCTTTTCGCTCGCTTTCCAGCTTGTCAGCTTGCCAGCTTTCCAGCTTGTTTCGGTGG
>FWPV01014001.1_pt1 | contig 11911 bp, 10 predicted proteins | sample 2228371 | NCBI WGS metagenome assembly FWPV01 (sample SAMEA103939776, study PRJEB20133) | metagenome | reverse complement strand
TACCCTCTACTTCGTGGGTTGCACCGCTGACCTGATCCCCCAGCGTAATCACTTCGCCCTAAATACCGTGAAGCTGCTGGAGGCCGCCGGGGAGAACTTCGGTACCCTGGGCGAGGAAGAGTTCTGCTGCGGAGCCACCGTCTACAATCTGGGATGCATGGATAGCTTCCGGGAGGTAGCCACCAAAAATATAGAGCTGCTCAACAGCCTGGAAGTGGAGCGCGTCGTCACCTCCTGCGCGGGATGCTACTCCATCCTCCGTCATGTCTATCCGGAGATATCCAAGGCGGAATTCCAGGTGATTCCCTTCGTGGAATACCTCCAGGAACTGATGGGGCAGGGGCGCTTGGCATTGAACAAGGAGCTCCAGGTTAAGGTGACCTATCATGACCCCTGCCACCTGGGCCGTTATTCCGAGGTTTACGATGCGCCGCGGGAGGTGCTCAAGGCCATCCCTGGATTGGAGCTTCATGAAATGGAAAGGGTCAGGGAGAAGAGCTGGTGCTGTGGAGCAGGAGCGGGGGTAAAGACCTCCTATCCCGACTTCGCCATGTGGATCGGCGAACAGCGAGTCAAGGAAGCCCTGGAGACGGGAGCGGAGATACTGGCTAGTTCCTGCCCCTTCTGCGAGGGCAACCTGGCCGACGTGGTCTCGGCCACCAAGTCACCCATCCAGGTGAAGGATATAACCGACCTGGTGGTGGAAGCGCTGGGGCAATGATCGCCGTCGAGTTATCCCTAGCTGAAGATAAAACTCTTGGTAAAAGAGGAGATTAGCTCACCAGAAATGGTGGCATCAGGCACATGGGTTATCCGCGACCAAAAGATAACCCAGGGAAACTTTATCAAGAAGGTCATAATTCGATTGAGGAAAGGAGAGAGCATGGGGGAAGATAAGGTAAAATTCGGTTCCATGCCCTGGTTGGATCAGTACGTGGAGCTCTGGGAGAAAAACCAGGAACTCATCGACCAGCTTAAGGACTTCAGCGCCACGGTGGCCTATCGCTACTTGGACCGCCCGGATATCACCCCCAAATACGTGAGGATAGAAAACGGGCACATCAAAGAACATGGAGAGATGACCGACGAGTCTGCCATGGATTACGTGATCAGTGCCAACTACGACACGTGGAAATCCATGGCCTTCGGTGAGCTCGACCCGGTAAAAGCGGTGATGGCGCGCAAGATAAGGGTGAGCGGTAACCTCTCCGCCCTGATGAAACACGCCCCGGGATTCGCCCTCACCCTAAATATCGTGCAATCCATTCCCACCGATTTCGAGTAGGGCTGAAGCGACAAGAACTCTTGGATATCAGGTTTTAAAACGGGCAGTTTTCGCGCTGGTCGGGGGCAAAGGAGATCGCAGTAGTAAAGCCATGAGCGTCTTGATCCAGAATTCACGAAGATCAAACTTGAAATGGTGTAGTTTCTTCACCTTTTCGGTGTAGTCTCTACACGTCTTGGTCCAGAATTCACGAAGATCAAACTTGAAGACTGGTGCAAAGGAGATGGCAGCAGCAAAGCCATGACTTATATTGAGCAAAGGAGCAGTAACCCCATGGACGAAACCTTCAATGCGGGTGCATCCCCGGGAGGATTGACGGCGAAAAATAAGAGGAAACGGTCGGAAAAGACCCGGCGCAGGATAATGGAAGCGGGCCGGAAGATCTTTATGGAAAAGGGTTACCACGACACCCGCATCTCCGATATCATCGCCGAAACGGGGCTGGGTCATGGGACCTTCTGGATATACTTCCGGAACAAGGAAGATCTCCTGCGCGTCCTGGTACAGGAACTCCTGGAAGATTTCCTGGAAACCAACATCTATAGAGAGACCATCGCAGGGGAACTGGATATTTCGGATATTCAACAGATCCAGTCCGCGCTATCTCGCATCTTAAAAATTTTTGAGGATAATCGTGCCCTGCACCAGGTCATCCTGGAAGCCGCCATCCAGAGCGAGGAGTTCGCCAAGACCTACGAGCAGATCAACCGCGACCTGGCCGGACTCCTGGAACAGTATCTCGCCAGGCTGCTTCCCCCGGACAAGCCTCGGCAGTTCAACCTCTACACCCTCTCCCTTATCCTGGTGACCAGCATAGCCTTCAACTCTTTTCTCTGGACCCGGGGATTCATGCGCACCACCCGCGAGGATTTTGTCTACCACCTGGCCCTGTTGGCCCAGCGCGCCATGCAAGGATAAAGGGAACTGGGGGTTCGCCTGACCCCGATTACCGCTCGGAAATCGCCCATTTCAAAGTCCCAACCGGCGCCTTTCGATTTGAGTAGGTCAACCCGGCTAGTGTCCCTGGCTAGTGCCTATTCTGCGAGCAGGGCTTGGGCCGCCTCCATCCCGCTGTGGACGGCTCCTTCCACCGAAGGCATATACAAATACTCCCCAGCCAGATAGAGGCCCTTGACTGCGCGATAGTTCTCCCTCCTTAACCTGGCCATATTGGCCAGATGTCCCGGAGGCGCCAGGCAGACCGCCTCGTCCCAACGATATATTTCGGAGAAGCGAGGCTCCCGCTGAAGCGAGGGGAGTAGGGTCCATAAATCCTGCATCAGGCGCTTCAGCACCTGGTCATGGGGCAGACCGTTGAGTTCCCGCGCGTATTTCCCATAGGTGAAACAGTGTACCAGGCCCGTCTTGGTAGGACTGTAATAAGGCGACTTGATGGAATTGTCGGTGATTCCCGCCACGCATAAGCCATAGCGCCGGGATGCGGCCAGTGCCCACCATCCCGAGGGAAGAGCTTGGTTGTATAAACCAAGAATCACGTGGCAACAGGCGCTGTAGGAGGCCTTCTCCAGGGGCAACCTAAATTCGTCCGGTAGCTGGGGCATCAACTTGAGCGCCTTAGTTGCGGTAGTGGCGCAGATAACCCTGCTGGCGGGGATAAAATCTCCTCCGCTCTCCACCCCCTTAACCTTTCCCCCCTCCACCACGATGCGGGAGGCGGGGGAACCCAGCTTTATCCTTTCCTGGTTTTCCTGATAAAGCCTCTGGGCCAGGGTGCCTATACCCCGTTTTAGGGTCCATAGCCCGAAAAAGCAGTACCAGAGCAGGGCAAGACCGTAACCCGCGCCGATATCCTCCGGCTCCCCCAGGGTCAGGCAGGAGGCCAAGGGTTGAAATAATTCCTCCAGTAGCTCCTCCGCGGAGAGGGTTCGGGCCAGCTCCGCCAGGGATATCTCATCCAGGTCCAGTATCCCTTCGTAATCTATGAAATCCAAGTCCCGCCTGCGTCTCAGTAGGAAGGGTAGAAATCGCGCCATCTGCAGGGAGGCGCGAGGGCTCAGGCCCCTGAACTTGACCAGGTCACGACGGTTCTTCCACAGGATCCGGGGATCCAGGGAGGCGATGAGAGGATAGGCTCTTCCCTGCCTCCACATGGCTACCCTGAAGGGAAAGGGAACCACCTGGTCGCCAATGCCCAGCTGCTCACAGAGCTGGAAGGTGCTTCGGTAAAACTTGAAGAAGAACTGGGCGCCCAGATCAAGGATGTAACCGTCCTTAGGCATCCCGATGACCCGCCCCCCCGCCAGCTCTTTCTCCTCCAGTATCAAGAAATCGACTCCCGCCTGCTTGAGAACGTAGCCAGCGGTCAGACCCGCGGTGCCTCCGCCCACGATCACGACGTCCATTGAAGATTCCTCCTCCCTTTCCCCTCCTGGAAATCGATTATAGCATAACCTTCCGCGGATGCAGGACGGAGTCAACAAAGGAGATATCCAGGCTGAATCGCTAACTTGGGGCTGGCGCTCAAGCCATGGGGATATCCAGGCTGAATCGCTCACTTAAGGCTGGCGCTCAAGCCATGGGGATATCCAGGCTGAATCGCTCCTTTGGCGCGATCGCTCCTTTGGCGTAAGGGGGAGAAGGTGAATAAGAATCTTATCCCGCTTTTCTCCGGAGTTGAGCTGGTTTGACGCCACCAATACCAGGCGAAACGGTGATCATCCCTCCTTTTCGCCCGCCTCCTCGCCGCCAGACTGGCAGCGAGAGGAGATTCAAGTGGGCACTCCCAGCCGCGGCATGATGTATCTTGCCAAGACCAACCATGCGATTATAAATATTACAGGTAGTAAAATATCCCAGGCGTTCATTTAAGATCTCCGCCGCCCAGACCCCACCGGGGTCTCTACCAGGGTTTTCAAGTCGATCTGGTGGTTCCGCTATCCGAGCAACCGCCGAAATCCCTCAAGCCTCCCCCGCCCAAGCCGATGATGGAGATGAGTTTGCGCAGCCGGGAGGAGCCACACCGGGGGCAGACATTTTCCTCCCTGGACTCGTCCTCCAACTTGCGGTAAAACCTGTCGAACTTGTCTCCACAATCTTCGCAGCGATACTCGAAAATAGGCATTTTCTCCTCCCGACCAATCGTAGTTTTAAGTTGGATCCAGGTTATCACGGTTATCGCGAGGAAAGAATGATCTAGGTCAGCAACCTTGCGCTTTCATATTTACAAATTATAAAACAAAGGGGGTCCCGCGATTCCGCGACCGATCCTCGGGAGCCCCTCTGGCGCAGCTTGCCCGCACTCTCCATCTCCACCTTGACGAAGCGGGCTCGTCCGCTTTCCCCGGACTTTCTTCCAGCGGAGATGGATTGAATGGAATGGAAAGCTCCTCGAGATTTTTCAGGATGCGATCCAACTCCTCTTTTGTCTTCCAGCGGAGATGGATTGAATGGAATGGAAAGCTCCTGTAATCTCCCCCGGCAGCTTTTTTCTTGGAAGGGCTCTATCCCAATCGGACCACATCTAAGCTTGTGGCGTGGCGTTTTTACTCCCCTATCTCGCCCTTGGACTCCTTTGCCAGATAATCCAGTATCTTTCTCCTTATCTCTACGAACTGGGGCGCGGTGCGGTCCCGGGGATATTCCAGGTGAACCTGGTAGATATGATGTACGCGGGAGGGCCTGGAGGTGAGCGCTACCACCCTCTGCCCCAGGAATACCGCCTCATCCACGTTGTGGGTAACGAACAACACGGTAACTCTCGTCCGCAACCACAGACCCACCAGAAATTCCTGCAGGGAGTTGCGGGTCTGGGCATCGAGAGAGCCAAATGGTTCGTCCATGAGGAGCAGGTGGGGCTGGACCACCAGTGTCCTGGCGATGGCCACCCGCTGTTTCATCCCGCCGGAAATCTCCCGGGGATAGCGCTTCTCAAACCCTTTAAGCCCTACCAGCTCCAGATATTCCCTGGCCTTGGCCCTCCTCTCCTCCGGCTTGAGGTTCTCGTTTATCTCTAAGCCGAAGGAGACGTTTCCCAGAATGGTCCTCCAGGGGAAGAGGGCAAATTCCTGGAAGACCAGGCCCACCCGGGCCCCCGGCCCCTCGATCTGGCTGCCCTCCAAGAGCACGCTTCCCGATGAAGCCTTCTCCAACCCGGCAACGATCCTGAGCAGGGTGGTTTTTCCGCAGCCGCTGGGGCCCACCATGCAAGTGAAGCTTCCTTTCTCCAACTGGAGGGAGATCCCGTCCAACACCTCCACGGGGGGCAGTCCCCTGATTGCGGCGAAATCCTTTTTCAATTCTTCCAGCACGAGCAAGGGAGACATATCCTTTCACCTAGCGTAGCGTTACAAATTCCTCTCCTGTTTTACAGCGTTGCAAGGATAACTACCCATATTTAACGTCTCTTCGTCTACCTCCAGCGTAGCAAGGCTCTTTCCCCCCTACGCATCAGGAAATCCAGAAAGAAACCGATCAGACCGATGACCACCATGCCCGCAACCGCGTAATCCAGCCTCCAGGTGGATTTGGAAACATCGATGATCAGTCCCAGCCCTCGGTTTCCCACCCCCACCATCTCCGCGGCGATCAAGCTCATCCATGCCACTCCCAATCCCACGCGGAGTCCGGTGATGATCTGCGGAAGAGCCGAGGGAACCACCACTTTCCAGAGAATCTGTCGGCGGTTGGCGCCCAGGGTGGCCGCTGCCTCGCATAATACCGGGTCCACCGCCTCCACTCCCGACACCGTGTTTATAATCATGGGAAAGACCGCTCCCAGAAAGACGATAAAGATGGCTGGGGCATTCCCTATCTTGAACCAGAGGATGGCCAATACCACCCAAGCGAAGGGGGGAACGGGACGGATCATCTCCACCAGGGGGTGGAGAGAATGGTAAACCAGTGGATACCAGCCCATGAGCAACCCCGAACCCACGCCCACCAGGAAAGCGATGAAGAACCCACAAGTCACCCGCAGCAGGGAGGCGCCTAAGTGGGACCATAAGGTGGCATGGAGGTAAGGATCAGGCTTGGAAGCGAGGCTCCACAAAGCCTTTAGCACTTCCCAGGGAGAGGGCGTGGCACCCAGCGCTCCTGCGAAAGCCAGCAGTTGCCAAAGGGCGATAAAGATCAGGGGAGGAAGCAGGCGAGCGACCAGAAGCCGTGAGGGGGACAAATCCCTTTCCGGAAGCAGCGGCAGTCTTTCTCCCGGGTGGTGGGACCTGAAAAAAGTCTTATCCTCTATCATCACGCCTCGTCAACGCCCCCTCGATAACCTGGATAGCCCTTCTCTCCTGGGCCTTATCCCTCCCCCGGTTTCTCTCGCCCCAGCAAAGGGAATCTCTCCCGGGGTTTCCAATAGCTCCAGTCCTGCATCATGATTCAACTGCGTCTCGATATATTGCGCCACTGATTTTTACACGGTTTCAAATAGCTCCAGTCCTGCATCATGATTCAATTTCGAATAGCTTTAGCCCTTCGCCTTGAATAGAATAACATTGTGTAAATATGCCTCGGCCTTCGAGCTTTTCATCATCTCCCCATAATAACCTACCAGGACGACGCCCTTGCGCGCCCGTTAAACGCCACCCTTTCGCATTCCACGAAACCTGGTTAGTAGCCACCCCAACTTCCCACGTTTTCCCTCGTTTAACGGATCAGGCTGTCCAGAAAGGAGTCCGCCTCGCTTATCTGCGCCAGACCCTGTTCGTTGAGGTAGAGCACATACTCGCGCAGGCCCTCACGATTGAGCCGGGAGGTAAAGGTCAGGTTCACCAGTGCCGACCTCACCACCTCCTCCGGCAGATCGGTGAACCTCGAGGCTAGTTCCACCACTTCCTCGGTGTTCTCCTGGAGAAAGGCGGTAGCTCGTTCATGGGCCCTCAGGAAAGCATCCACCACCTGGGGTTCAGATTCAGCAAAATCCTCCCCCGCCACCACCAGGCAGCAGGGATGATCTTCCCAGATCTCCGCAGATAGCAGGACGATCTTTCCCCATCCCTGGGCAACCGCCTGGGAAGCGAAGGGCTCCCAGACCAGGCAGGCATCGATGCTGGAAGAAGAAAGGGCAGCGAGCATCTGGGGAGGAGCCATATAGACCACCTGAATATCCCGTATGGAGAGGCCCTCCTTCCCCAGGGCCCTGCGCAACAGAAAATCCTGTACCGTTCCCACGTTGGGCACCGCCACTTTCCTCCCCGCGAGATCGGAGATTCCACGCACCCCGCTTGCTGGGCTCGCCACCAGGGCAGATCCGTTCAGGTTAGCCTGGGCGACCGCCAGCACTTTTGCCCTTCCATTAGCCACCGCCAGAATCGCCGGAGCCGCGCCCACGTAACCCATATCCAGCGCCCCCGCCTGAAAGGCTCCCATCTCCTCAGGACCGGAGTTATAAACTCCCACCACTTCCACCTCCAACCCCTCTTCCTGGAAGTAGCCCTTCTGCTGCGCCACGTAAAAGGCCAGTTGGTGAAGGTCGTTATTCAGATACCCCAGGCGTACGCGCTTTTTGGCCACCGCGCCCCCACCGCCACATCCCGTAAAGCAGGAGAGCAGCGGTAGGGATGCCAGTAGCAGGGCCACGCAGACCACGGACAACTTAAAGTTTCTGCCGCTCTCCATCCCCATGCAGGAACCAACCTCCTTTCAACCTCCCCTTCATCTCCATCTCACCTCAACTTCTCCCCGCACCAGCTCGAGGAAGGAGACCGCATGCTCTCTCAGATGTCGAAAGAGCTCCTCCGCTTCCTCCAGGGTATCCTTCCCATCCTCCATATCCCGCTTCAGCTCCCGTATGCGCGAACTGGTGGAGGCGGTCATCTCTACCAGATGTTCCAACCTCTCCTCCGGGACCCCATTATTCAGACTCTTCTCCAGCCCGGGCAATCTACTCCACAGAAATTCCACGAAGTAGATTATCTTCTCTGGCCCCCACACCTTGGTTCCTAGCTCCCAGAACACCGGCGCGTTCTCCAGGCCCCGAGCTGCGATGCGGGCGTTGGAGAGCTCCCTCTTGACATCCTTAAACCATTCCCAGGAGGGACGCCTCATGAAGCGATGCCTCCCCTCGCTTACACGCTCCCCCCTTCTTAATTTTAACATTTCGTAAATATTTTCCTCACGCAGAACCGCCTCCAGCAAGCGGAATCCCTGGGGAAAATAGGGGCACTCGAAATGGGGACCGAATATGTAGACCATCCCACCGTAGTATTCCGCGCGAACCCCCGCCACCCCGCCGATGAGCGTTTCTCTGATCAACGCGTCCTCCACCATGGAGACGCATCCCTTCTCCAGGCCACGGTAGCGTGATAGCACCTGGCTCCCTCCCCGTGGCGCGATCACCGGTCCGCCATAAAGCGCCACGGTCAAATCCCCCAGCCCCGCAAATCTGGGAGGCCCCTCCATGCCCACCCGCACCGGTCCGTAAGCTAGGTGGTACACGAAACCGTCCCCATACCGGACTTTGTATTTATGGGGCAGGTTTAACGGGGAAGGAGGCGAAGGATGGTAGTTACTGAAACCCGCTTCGATGAGGTCGAAAGGGCGGTAGGGCTCCCGGTCCACTTCCCTCATCACCAGGTAAGCTCCCGCGCAGGAGCCGAAATATACCCCGCCCCCGCGCAAGAAAGCCTTGAGCTTTTCAGCGCCCTTTTCCCCAAGTTCTCGGGCGATGCCTTCCACGTCGCCTCCCCCGATGAAGACAGCCTGGATGTCTTCCAGCCGCCCCTCCCTTATGTCTCCGCCGGTAAGAAAACGGTACTGGTTTATCCCCAGCTTCTCCATCACGGTAACGAACCAGGTCCATGAATGGGAAGCCCCTTCCCCAGCATAGATACCGATCAATGTCCTCGACCACCTCGAAATAGCTTCGCTATTTGGCTCCTTCTCTCCGGCTCGTCCTCGCTATATCTCCTCCCTAAGCTATATCTCCTCCCTAACTTACTATTCTATCTACTCTCTAACTTATCTTAATGATCGTTAGCCTTTGGTCCCCCAGCATTACCTTAAAACCGCGCCAATTCTATCCTCACCAGTCCCACTTAAGGGTGGAACGGCGAAGGGATCCGGTTGGAAAAGTCATCGAAGCGTCTCCATCCGCCGCAGGGCCAGGACTTGGATGGTCCCTCCTCTCTATTTCAGAAACCCCGGAAAGTCCCTTTCTCCGGGATTCATCCGCGGGTTGGGAAACGCCCCTTCACGCTCTTGCGCCCATCTCCAGTCATCAATCCACGGACCAGCTGGCCACCTCCATGCAGACGCTCACCAGGTCGTCCGGGGAAATATCCAGCTCCGCACCCTCTCGCAGCAGCTGGGAGAGGGTTTGGGGATAGAAGGCGGGGGAGAGGGTGGCAAGCACGGGGCAGATGCCCAGTGAATAGGCTAGAGCCTGGGTCTCCAACCAGTCGCCTTCCCCGACGTGCAGTAGCCGAGGTGGGCTCCAGGGGCTGAAAGGAGACGGAGGCGCCTCCTCGGGCCAGCCCACCGGCTCTGCGGTGACTATTTGCTCATCTTGAGCCTCCGCGCCCAGGGCGGCGGCGCCGTCTGGAAAGGCGCCCAGGCGAGCGGTCCGGCGCAGCAGATTCGACCCCTCCTTGGGATCCACGCCCCTCTCCCTCAGGTGATAGAGGGAGCAGGGGTCGGTGAGGAGCACTCCCGGCTCCTCCACCCCCGCCAATCCCAGCTCTCCGGGGTGCTCGTCGATCTTCAGGAAGGTGTTGCAGTCGTAAGGGCAGGCGAAACAAGCACGCCGGCGGTGGGTAAGGGAAGAGGTGTAATCGAAACTCCCTCCCGTGTAGAGGGATAGGATTCCATCCAGCCCGTGGGTGTCCGGGGGCAGGGAATCCTTCACCTCGCTTTGCAAGCGCAAGCAGGTGGAGACGTAGGATTGGGGATCGGCCACATCCAGCATCCCCAGGCCCCGACAACAGACCGCGCGTAGCCCTCTCCTGGAGAGAGCTCTCCCCAGTCCCTCGCGGTCCGCGCTGGACCAGTACCCCAGGTTCAACGCGGGCCCCTCGCCGTTGACCAGCACCTGCACCAGGTCCTCGCCCAGCTCCCTACGCAGGCTGTCCGTGGCCTCCCAGGTATCCACGGGGAGGTCGGATGCGGGGGCAAGATCGGCTATCCCATCATGCAGCCACAGATAAAGAGGCTCGCTGGAAACCCCTCCCAGGAGCACAAAGTCAAAGCCGGAGAGCTTAAATTCCATGCCAAAGAGGAGATTTAAGGGAATATGGGATATCCCCTCTCCCCTCTTCCAGGTGGCCACCGCCAAGCAGGCTCCCGGCACTGGAGTGGCGGTGAACGGCCCCGACCCGATAACCACATCCATCTCCGGGTACCGTTTGAGCATTTCCAGGTTGGCCCGGGCTCCCCCCAGGCAAGTGGAAATCACTTCGCCGGGGAGGTAATCCTCCTCCACCTTTCCTTCCGTAAGGTCTACCAGCAAGACGGTGCCGTTATAGAGGAACTCCATCATTCCGCTCCTTCCCGCCTCAGGGCGCCGGTGGGACAGAAGGAGACGCACCAGGGGATCTCCCGGTCGGGACACCCATCGCAGGCCTCCCGGATAAGTATGGGTTTGGCGGAGGCACTCCCTCCTCCCCGACTCTGGAGCTCCCCGATGGTGGCCTCCACGACCCCTTCCGGCCTTCCCAGAACCAGGCTATCTTCCAGCTTCAAAATGAGCCCAAAATAATTTTTTTTCTCCTCCGCCCGGAAGAGCATTATGGAGGAAGAGAGCAAGCTGAACGCCTCATCCCGGTAATAACTGCAGGCCATCTCGCACAGACCGCAGGCGGTGCAAAGCATAGGATCAACGGCGATGGACATCTCCGATCCCTCCAATCCACCAGTAACAGAACTAATCCAGTCGTTACAAATGCTTAAAATTGTCCTGGTTTCCCCAGCCGGTCATCGCAAAGACTTGACCGTCCCGGTTTATCCCAGTTTATTATTTTATGTTTGCACTGTCCATAAGCTGGCGGGCCATCCCCAACGGGGGTCCGCAAGGGCGTGAACTGGATGAGAACAAGAACCCAAAACAATTCCCGACCCCGCCCGCACATCCTCTATCCCGAAACGCGCGCTCGCGAACACCCCGATCATGGCCCCATCGCACTGCACCAAAATCACGCGTCAATGACTGTTAGGGAAGGGAAGCGCTTGGGGACGGCCTTTCCCCCGAAACCACCTTGAAAGGGGCTTAAAAAAGACATATTAGGTGCAACCGGGTGATGCTTTAATGTTTATAAGTAGGCGATTTCGGATTGAAAAAGATTGAGAGGCCAAGGGATATAATTGATTTTTCCCCAGTGACATATTAGGATTATATTGCTTACGGGAAGACCAAGTAATCGAGATGAGTGCGACCGGCGGAAATAATTAACAGGGAGTAGATTTAGGAGGTGTTGCCATGTCTTTGGAAGACAAATGTATAATTACCGCTGCCCTAGCGGGAGCCGCCACCATGAAGAACCAGAACCCCGCGGTCCCCTATACCGTGGAAGAATTCGTGGAAGAGGCTTACAAGTGCTATAACGCGGGCGCCGCCATCGTGCATATTCACGCTCGCGATCCCGAGACTGGATTTCCCACCTCCAGCATCGACATCCTGAGGGAGATCGTCAAGGGAATAACCGAAAAATGCCCCATAATCATCAACCTCTC
>FWPV01013099.1_pt1 | contig 11912 bp, 9 predicted proteins | sample 2228371 | NCBI WGS metagenome assembly FWPV01 (sample SAMEA103939776, study PRJEB20133) | metagenome | reverse complement strand
CTGGCGCCCGGCGCGGGCGGACAGGACAAGCGCTGGCCGCTCGAGAGCTATCTGGAGCTGGCGCGCCGCGTGCTGGCCAAGGGCTGGACTCCGGTCTTTCTGTTCGGCCCCGACGAAGCCGAAGATGCGGCGATCGCCGCGCGTGAGATTCCGCAGGCGCTGCAGCCCGAGCGCAACCGCACAGACGGTCTGTCCGTGAAAGGGCCGCTGCTGGTCATCGCCCTGGCCGGACGCATGGCCGCCGGGGTCGCCAATGACGCGGGGCCGGGGCACATGCTGGCCGCCGGTGGCGCGCCCTTGCTCTCGCTTCAGCAGGACCGTCGCAAGGCGGTGAAGTTCCGCCCCGCCGCCCAGCAGCTTGAGATGCTGGTCGCAGAGGACTACGGAAGCGGCATGGGCGCTCTGCCGGTCGACGCGGTCTGGCAAGCGCTCGAAAAGCTGGTTTCCGGAGCGTCCTGAATGTCCATCCTTGCGCCGATCTCGGCGGGCGAACTGGTCGACAAAATCACCATCCTGCGCGTCAAGGCTCAGCGCATCGGCGATCCGGTCAAGGAGGCCAATGTCCGCAAGGAGCTGGCGCTGCTGGAGACGACGGCCCGCGAGCACCTGCCGGAAAACGCTGAGATCGCCCGGCTCACTGAAGAGCTGACTGTCGTCAACGCCGCGCTGTGGGATATCGAGGACGGCAAGCGCGACTGCGAGCGTCGCCAGGACTTCGGGCCTGAGTTCGTGGCCCTGGCGCGCCGCGTCTATATCGACAACGACAAGCGCGCCGCCATCAAGCGCGCCATCAACGAAGCCGCCGGGTCTGAGATCGTCGAGGAAAAGAGCTACAAGCCCTATCTCGGCGCCTCCGAAAAATGACGCAACTCGTTCGCGACGCTGGGGAAATGCTCGCCGGGATGACGCCGGAGCTGAAGTCCGGCCAGTATGTCTTCTGCGCCGCAGGCGACCGGGATTGGACGCTTCTGCAGCCGCTGGCGATGTTCCGCGAGGTGGAAGGCGTCAGCCTAGTCCTGGAGCTCGGCGCGGCGGAGGCTGCGGGCTTTCCGATCGAGGCGCCGATGGCCCTGATCACCCTGAACGTCTATTCGGCCCTCGATGGCGTGGGCCTGACCGCCGCCGTATCCGGCGCGCTCGCCAACGCCGCGATCGCCTGCAACATGGTCGCAGCGCTGAACCACGACCATGTCTTCATTCCAGCCGAGCGCGCAAACGAAGCGCTGACGATCCTTCAGGATCTTCAGGCGAGGACAGCTAGCGCCCCTTGAAGGCCGCCGCGCGCTTCTGAAGGAAGGCGGTGACTCCCTCCAGGAAGTCCTCGGTCTTGCCCGCGAACTTCTGGGCCTTACGCTCGGCGTGCAGCTGGCCAGTCCAGTCGCTGTCGAGGCTGTCCCAGACAAGCTTGCGGATCGCGCCCAGCGCGGCGGGCCCTTTGGCGAGCTCCAGCGCCAGCGCATGGGCCGTGGACATCAGTTCAGCGTCCGGCACGCACCGATTCACCAGGCCCCACTGCAGCGCGGTGGCGGCGGGAACCTTGTCGCCCATCAGCATCATCTCCATGGCGCGCGCCTTGCCGATCAGGCGGGGCAGGAGGTAGGTCGAGCCACCGTCGGGCACCAGACCGATGCGGCGGAAGGCCTGCAGGAAGTAGGCGCTTTCAGCGGCGACGATCATGTCACCCATCAGAGCGATCGAGCAGCCGATGCCCGCCGCTGGGCCATTCACCGCCGTGACGATCGGCAGGGGGAAGTCACGCAGCAGGGTCATCATCGGATTATAGGTAGTTTCCAGCGCCGAGCCGGCGTCTGGCTTGCCGTCGACGTCCAACTCGCGACCGGCCGCACTGCCGCCCGAGAGATTGGCGCCCGAGCAGAAGCCGCGACCTTCACCGGTCAGGATCACGGCGCGCGCTTCGATCTTGCCGGCGGCGATCGACGAGAAAGCGTGATGCAGTTCGCGCGCGACCTCGGGACTGGCGGCGTTCAGCGTGGCCGGATCGGCGAGGGTGACAGTGGCGACGCCGTCCTGCGTCGAGACACGGATCTTCTGATAGTCCACGGCGGAGCCTCCCTTGTTCGTTAGGCGAGACTCTAGGCGCCTTTGCCCTTTGGGAAGGCTAGCGAAATCTTCGCAAACAGAAGCGCCGCCGATCAGGGACCGGCGGCGCGGAGGTAAGTCTTCTGCTGAAAAGATCAGGCGGCGTTGGCGGCGCCCGGCATCGACTCCGCCGCAGTGACACGATTGCGGCCACCGCGCTTGGAGGCGTAAAGCGCCGCGTCTGCGCGCTCCATGACCGAGTGGCCCGACTCGCCGGCCTTGCGCTCGGCGAAGCCCGAGGAAACCGTGATTGCGCCGAGATCCTCGTTGGTCGAGCGACGCTTAAGCATCCGCGACGACACCTCGACCCGGATTTCCTCTAGCGTGGTGGCGACGATCGAGGCGCTCTCACGTGGGAAAATCATGGCGAACTCTTCGCCGCCATACCGGGCCGCAAAGCGCGGCGGGGCGGCGACACGGCCGATGACCGACGCCACGTAGCGGATGACCTGGTCGCCGGTCTGGTGACCCCAGGTGTCGTTGAAACCCTTGAAGTGGTCGATATCGAGCACGGCCAGGCAGATGCTCGTGCCTTCTTCCTCTGCCTCGGCGCAGGCGCGGTCGAGTTCTTCGTCGAAGGCCTTGCGGTTCGCCAGGTTGGTCAGGCCGTCGGTCGTCGCGTCGCGTCGCACCTGCTCCAGGTGCTCGCGCAGACGTTCGACCTCGGCGGTGGAGTCGGCGAGACGCGCCTCCAACGACTGGTTTTCCTTGTGCACGCGACGCGTGGCTTGGGCGATGCTGCCGACGACCGCCTTGATCGAGGCGACATCGGTCTGTGTGTCCAGGCTCTTGCTCGCGCCGTCCAGTTCCTTGCCGAACGCGGCATTGGACTTCTGGGCGTTCTGGATGGCCTTGGAGACCGCCTCCAGTTCCTTCGACAGAAGGTCGCCCGCGTCGCGGATTTGTTCGTTCAGACGCGCCTTGGGCAGGAACGTTGCTGCCAGTTCCTCGCTGACCAGCTCGGTCATCGGTTCGCCCAGCGAAATCAGACGGGTCAGCTCGCGCGCCAGCGCCCCGTTCGGATCAGCCACATAGTGCGTCCACAGTTCAAAGTTCAGCGCGGTCGGCCAGACCTGATGCCGCTCCATGAGCTCCAAGGCGCGCGAGGCGATCTTGTAAGCCTCGGGACCGCGCAGCGTGGTTTCAACGTCCGACATGTTCTCTTCCCTCATCGACGCTGCCCTTGCGGCAACGCCGATCGCTTGGGGCCAGAACTTACCCCCCAGAGTTCTTACGATGCGTTAAGAACGAACGACGTTCGCTTGCGTCCGTTCGCCGCCTCCCTCATGGTGATCATTGATAAGATGAGTTCCGCGCCGATGGGCGGACCCTGGGAGGAGCGACAAGCCATGAACGCACCGGTGAATCTGTCGTTCGACGCGCATAAGGCGGCGATGAACGACGTGTTGCAGCGCCAGAAGGCCGCGCACCTTCGTGATGCCCCCCCCAGCGCTGAGAAGCGAATCGACTGGCTGAACCGCAGCATCGACCTACTGGTCGGACACCAGGCCGAGATCGCCAAGGCGGTGAACGCCGACTTCGGCTCGCGGTCTCCAGAGGCGACGGCCCTGACCGACGTCGCTGGCTCCATTGGGCCGCTGAAGCACGCCCGCGACCACCTGACCAAGTGGATGAAGCCGGAAAAGCGTAAGACAACGCCGGCGATCCTGGGCCTGTTCGGCGCCAAGGCCACGGTGCAGTGGCAGCCCAAGGGCGTTGTCGGGGTGATCAGTCCCTGGAACTTCCCCGTCAACCTGACCTTCGCCCCGTTGGCCGGCGTGTTCGCTGCGGGCAACCGGGCCATGATCAAGCCGTCGGAGTACACCCCGGCGACCTCCGACCTACTAAAGGCGATGTTCGCCAAGGCGTTCAACGAGGAAGAAGTCGCCGTTTTCGTGGGCGGCCCGGAAGTGGGGCAGGCGTTCTCGGGCCTGGCGTTTGACCACCTCGTGTTTACGGGCGCGACCTCCGTGGCCAAGCACGTCATGCGCGCCGCGGCCGAAAACCTGGTGCCAGTGACTCTGGAACTGGGCGGCAAGAGCCCCGTGATCCTGTCGCGTGGCGCCGACATGGCCACGGCTGCAGCGCGGATCATGAACGGCAAGACCCTGAACGCCGGCCAGATCTGTCTCGCGCCCGACTACGTCCTGGCGCCGCAAGAGGACGTCGAGAACTTCGTCAAGGAAGCCCAGGCCGCCGTCAGCCGCTACTTCCCGACCATCAAGGACAATCCGGACTACACCGCCGTCGTGGCCCAGCGTCACTACGACCGGGTGAAGGGCTATGTCGATGACGCCCGCGCCAAGGGCGCGCGGGTCGTCGAAATCAATCCCGCCGGCGAGGACCTGTCGCAACAGGAGCATCGCAAGATCGCCCCGACCCTGATCATCGATCCCACCGACGACATGACGGTGATGCAGGAGGAGATCTTCGGTCCGGTGTTGCCGGTGAAGAGCTACAAGACCATCGATGAGGCGGTCGCCTATGTGAACGCTCACGACCGGCCGCTGGCGCTCTATTGGTTCGGGGCCGATGAGACCGAGAAAGACCGGGTGCTGGAGCGGACCACCAGCGGCGGGGTCACGGTCAATGACGTGATCTTCCACGTCGCCCAGGAGGACCTGCCTTTCGGTGGCGTCGGCCCAGCCGGCATGGGCGCCTACCATGGCCATGACGGCTTCCGTGAGTTCAGCCACCGCAAGGCGGTTTTCCAGCAACTTAAGAAGGACATCGCCCCGATGCTGGGTCTCCGGCCACCTTACGGCGAGGGGATCCGCAAGTACCTCGCCGGGCAGATCAAGAAGTAGCCAATCGCGGCGCGGTATGCTCCAAGCGGCCGCATGACCGCGCCGATTTCCCTGCGCCTGATCGTTGAGGCGCGCGACCTGCCGCCGATGCCGCTGGAAGCTCTGCGCGGCTGTTTCGCCCGAGCCGAAAGCGGGGTGGCCTGGACGGCGGAGCATGACGCCTCGAGCGGCGCGCCTTCCGAAATTCTGGGCGGTCCTGACGCGTCAGCCTGGCCTTACACGTTGGCATCGCCGCCGCCGCTGAACGCGCCGGCCGTATGCGCGGTCGGGCCTTGCTGGTGGTATCCGAGCTTCGGCGCGGTGATCGGCATGGACGGCGCGCTCTACAACGCCAGCGTGGGCGAGGCGCGGCATGGCTCGGCTGATCTGTCGGCGATCCCAGGCGTGGCCCCTGGCGGAGCCAGCCTGTTACCGCCTCCGCGGGCTCCTTTTGTGGAGAGCGGGGCAGTGTTCGTGCCCTGGGGCGCGGGCTTCAACTACGGACACTTCGTCATCGACGCCCTGCCGTCGATCCTGGCCTTGGAGCAGGCAGGCCTTCTCCATGACGCGCCGCTGCTGGCGCCGCGCCTGAAGGACTGGCAGCGCGACCTGATCGCTCTGGCTGCGCCCGGGGTCACGCCCCAGGAAATCGACGCTCCGGCCGTGCGTCTCGGACGGGCGGTGTTCGCGACCAGCATGGATCACTTTCTGCATAACCCGAACGGTCTGCTGGCGACCTTGGCCGAGCGGATCGTGGCGAACGCGCCCCAAGGGACCGGCGCGCGGCGGATTTATCTGTCGCGGCGGGGTCAGTCGATGCGGGTGATGGTTGACGAGGCGGCCTTCGAGCGCGCCTTGCGGGCTCGAGGTTTCAAGATCGTGCGTCCCGAAACTCTGAGCGCGCGCGCGCAAGTGGCCATGATGCGCGACGCCGAGATCATCGTCGGCGCCAGCGGCGCGGCTTTGGCCAACGCGGTGTTCTTGTCGCGGGGCGCGCGGGTGATCGAAATTCAGCCGACGAACTTCACCAGCCAGTGGGTGAGGGCGGCGTGTCGTCAGGTGGGTGTCGAGTGGCGTGGCTATGTCTGCGCCTCGCCCTGTCCAGCCCGCGCGGCGCCGCTGCTTGCGCGCCTCAGGCGGGGCTTCAGGTTCGCCTTCCGGCCGGACCTGAACGACCTGCTGGTCTTCGTTGACGCGGCGCTTTAACCGCGCTCAACCCCACGGAAAAAAGGCGCCGGACAACGGTCCGACGCCTTCGTAATCGTCGACAGACTTGCGCCGATCTTATTTGCTGCGCGGCGGGCGAGCCAGGAAGGCGGGCACATCGGCGCCGAAGCCTACCACGCGGCGGTCGTCGTCGTCGCGGTCACGGACTGGCTGAACACCACGCACTGGGCGTTCGGGACGCTCGACGCGGGCCGGACGCTCGGCTTCGACCGGAGCCGGCGGAGGCGCGGCGGCCTTGGGCTCCCGCTCGCGCCGCGGGCGGCGTTCACGCGTGGGGCGCTCTTCGGCGACCGCAGGCGCCTCAGCGACTTCAGTAACAGACTCGACGCCGGCATCGGCCGCTTCTTCGGCGCGATCTCGACCGCGAGCGCGTCCACGCGCGGGACGCTCGCTGCGTTCGCCGCGCTCGCCACGGTCACGGTCGCGGCCACCGCGCTTGCGGTCGCCTTCGCGCTTCACTGTGACGGCGTTGGAGTAGTCGAGGTCGAGCTTCTCTTCGTCGGGCGTCGAGCCGATCAGCTTGATGACCTTGTCGAAGCCCTTGTCGTCGGCCGGCGTGACCAGCATGTAGGTGATGCCCGTCCGGCCCGCGCGGCCCGTGCGGCCGATGCGGTGGACGTAGTCGTCGGCATGGTGCGGGACGTCATAGTTGAAGACGTGGCTGACGGCGGGGATATCGAGGCCGCGCGCGGCGACGTCCGAGGCCACCAGGATCTTCAAGGCGCCCGAGCGGAAGTCGGCCAGGGTCTTCATGCGCTGGGTCTGGTCGAGGTCGCCGTGGATCGGCGCGGCGTCATAGCCGTGCACCTTCAGCGACTTGGCGACGATATCGACTTCGGTCTTGCGGTTGCAGAACACGATGCCCGTCTCGATGCCGGCCTTTTCGATCAGGGCGCGCAGCGCCAGACGCTTGGCCTTGGGGTCCGACGTGGGAACCTTCACTAGCAGCTGGGTGATGTTGGCGTTGGTGGTCGCAGGACGCGCCACCTCGATCCGGACCGGATTGTTCAGGAACTGCTTGGTCAGGCGCGTGATTTCCGGCGGCATCGTCGCCGAAAAGAACAGTGTCTGCTTCTTGGGCGGCGTCATCTTGAAGATGCGCTCGATGTCCGGGATGAAGCCCATGTCCAGCATGCGGTCGGCTTCGTCGACGACGAGGAATTGCACGCCCGTCATCAGCAGCTTGCCGCGCTCGAAGTGATCCAGCAGGCGGCCCGGCGTCGCGATCAGCACGTCGACGCCGCGATCCAGCTTCTTTTCCTGGTCGCCGAACGACACGCCGCCGATCAGCAGGGCCCAGGACAGCTTGGTGCCCTTGGCGTACTTTTCGAAGCTGGCGGCGACCTGGTCGGCTAGTTCGCGGGTCGGGGCGATGACCAGGGCGCGCGGCATGCGGGCCTTGGCGCGGCCCGACTGCAGGCGGTCGATCAGCGGAAGGGTGAAGGCGGCGGTCTTGCCCGTGCCCGTCTGGGCGATGCCGAGGACATCCTGGCCGGCGAGGGCCACCGGAATGGCCTGGGCCTGGATGGGGGTCGCAGTGGTATAGCCGGTGTCGGCGACCGCCTGCAGGGTCGTGGGCGAAAGCCCTAGGTCGGTGAATTCAGTCATTACACGCTGATCTGCGGAGCCGCCCGTGCTTGGGCGAGCGGGCGGCGCGGATTCGCCAGACCTGCTCCGAAGTTGGGGATAAATAGGCGGAAAGTCGGCAAAGTCAATCGGGGCGGGGGCGTTGCGGAGTATTCAAAAGATGAGCGACGGGGGTTGGAAAAATTCCGCCAAGGCCTGGATCGCCGATATGGGCGAGCATGGCGACTATGGTCGGCGCTTTGTTCTCGATGCGCCGATGATCGCACGCCTGCGCCGTCTCAACGGCGGTCGAGCCCTGGATGTCGGCTGCGGGGAAGGGCGGTTCTGCCGTATTCTTCGGGCCGCAGGCTTTAATTCGATCGGGCTGGATCCGACCGCCGAACTGCTGGCGGCGGCGCGAGCGCGTGATCCGGGCGGAACCTATGTCGACGGCCGCGCCGAGGACCTGGCCTTCGCCGACGGGACGTTTGATCTCGTCGTGGCGTGCCTGTCGTTGATCGACATCGAGGGGGCCGATCGCGCCATCGCCGAGATGGCCCGGGTGCTGAAGCCGGGCGGGACCCTGCTGGTCGCCAACCTCACGAGTTTCTCCACCGCACGCGCCAACGACGGCTGGCAAAGGAACCTGCTGGGTCACCCCAAGCATTTCGCGATCGACCGCTATCTGGAGGTTCGCGCCAAGTGGGAGGAATGGCGCGGCATCCGCATCATCAACTGGCACCGGCCGCTGAAGGACTACATGCAGTGGTTCCTCGCCCAAGGGCTGCTTCTGACCCATTTCGACGAGCCCGCGCCCAACGGAGGCGATCCATCCCGTGCTGACAGATACCGACGTGCCCCATGGTACGTGATCATGGAGTGGCGCAAGCCCTGACGCCGCTCTATATCCGCCGGGAAATGACGATTGATCACGACTCCCGCCTTCGGCGTCTTCGTTTCCGCGCTTGGCACCGCGGCTTTCGCGAAGCGGACCTCATCCTGGGGCCGTTCGCGGAGACCCATGGGCCGAACCTGACGCCCGAGCAGTTGGACACGCTTGAAACGCTGCTCGAACAGTCGGATCGCGAGATCTACGCCTGGATCGTCGGACAGGAGCCGACGCCCCCCGCGTTCGAGACTGACGTCATGGCGATGATCCGGACGTTCCGGTTCAAGGCGCACGCGTCGCGCCCGGCGGGTGATGGCGCCTGACGCCATGAGCTACGACGCCAAGCAAATCGCCAAGGCCGCCGGCGGCCTCACCCTGGCCGGCGCGCCGGAGGGGTTCGACGCCCTGGTTATGGCCGACATCGCCCGCGCGCGGGGAGGCTTGACCGCCTTTGTCGCTCGCGACACCGCCCGGGCCGGCGCCTTCATAGACGCGCTGAAGTTCTTCGCGCCCGAGATCGAGGCGGTGCTGCTGCCCTCTTGGGACTGCCTGCCCTATGACCGGATCGGTCCGTCCTCGGGCGTTTCGGCCACCCGCATGGCCACGCTTGCGCGGCTGGCCAGGGGGCTGGGCGACAGCAAGGCCGCGATCCTGGTGATCGCCGCGCCGGCGCTTCTTCAGCGCGTGCCGACCAAGGACGTGCTTCTGCGCGCCTCCTACTCGGCCAAGGTCGGCAATAGCGTCGATATCAAGGACCTTGAGCGCTATTTCGCGGTCAACGGCTACACGCGCGCCTCAACGGTGTCGGAGCGTGGCGAGTTTGCGATCCGGGGCGGGGTTATCGACGTCTACCCGCCCGCGGCCGAGGAGCCGGTGCGTCTGGACCTGTTCGGCGACACGCTAGAGAGCATCCGCGCCTTTGATCCCGAGACCCAGCGCTCGACCAAGCAGTTGAAGGAGATCGATCTCCTGCCGGTCAGCGAGGCCTTGCTGGACGCCGAGGGCATTTCCCGGTTCCGCAAGGGCTATGTCGCCGAGTTCGGCGCGCCGGGTGATGATCCGCTGTACGCCGCCGTCAGCGAAGGCGGTCGTCGCGCCGGTCTCGAGCATTGGTTGCCGCTGTTCTACGAGCGGATGGCGACCCTGTTCGACTATCTGCCCGCCGGGGCGCTGATCGGCGTCGACAATCAGGCCACCGAGGCGCGCGATGAGCGCCTGGCGATGATCCAGGACGCCTATGAGGCGCGGGCCAGCGCCGATCGCAAGTCGGCCTATCGCCCGCTGGCGCCCGAGGCTCTGTATCTGACCGCCGAGGAATGGGAGCGTGAGCTCTCCGACCGCACCCATCGTCGCTTCACCCCGTTCCAGCCGCAGGGCCTGGACGTCGTTGACCTGGGCGCCAAGCTTGGCCGGGCATTCGCTGCCGAGCGCGCGCAGGACAGCGTCAATCTGTTCGAGGCGACCGCCGACCATGCCAAGGCGCTGACCTCCCACGGCAAGCGCGTGCTGTTCGCCTCGTGGTCCGAGGGCTCGTCCGAGCGCCTGGGGACCATGCTGGCCGACCACGGCCTGAAGAAGATCCCCTATGCCGGCTACTGGCAGGCGGCCAAGGCCAATGATCCCAAGGTGCCCCAGCGCGTCGTGCTACCGCTGGACCACGGCTTTGAGACCGACAGCCTGGCGGTCATCTCTGAGACCGACATTCTGGGCGATCGCCTGGCTCGCCCGCGCAAGAAGCGCCGCGCCGCCAACTTCCTGGCCGAGGCCAGCGCGCTCACGCCCGGCGATCTGGTCGTCCACATCGACCACGGCATTGGCCGCTACGAGGGCCTCAAGACCCTCGACGTGCAGGGCGCGCCGCACGACTGCCTGGACCTGCTCTATGGCGGCGAGGCCAAGCTCTATCTGCCGGTCGAGAACATCGACCTCTTGACTCGCTACGGCGCGGCCGACGCTGAAAACGTGCAATTGGACAAGCTGGGCGGCGCGGCCTGGCAGGGCCGTAAGGCGAAAGCCAAGGAACGGCTGCGGGTCATGGCCGAGGGCCTGATCCAGATCGCCGCAGCCCGCCAGCTCAAGACCGTCGAGGAGACCGATCCGCCCTCGGGCGTGTTCGATGAGTTCTGCGCCCGCTTCCCCTACGAGGAGACGGACGACCAGCTCAGCGCCATCCACGACGTCTTGGAAGACCTGTCGTCCGGCAAGCCGATGGACCGCCTGATCTGCGGCGACGTCGGCTTCGGCAAGACCGAGGTGGCGCTACGCGCGGCCTTCGTGGTGGCGATGAGCGGCAAGCAGGTGGCCATCGGCTGCCCGACGACGCTGCTGGCCCGCCAGCACTACAAGACCTTCAAGGACCGCTTCCAGGGCTGGCCGATCAAGGTCACCCGCCTGTCGCGCCTGGTCACCGGCAAGGAAGCCGCCGAGACCCGCGAGGGCCTGGCCAACGGCCAGTTCGAGATCGTGGTCGGCACCCACGCCGTGCTGTCCAAGCAGGTGGCGTTCAAGGACCTGGGCCTCGTGATCGTCGATGAGGAGCAGCACTTTGGGGTCAAGCACAAGGAGAAGCTGAAAGAGCTTCGCGCCGACGTGCACATGCTGACCCTGACGGCCACGCCGATCCCGCGCACCCTACAGATGGCGCTGAGCGGCATCCGCGAGATGTCGATCATCGCCACCCCGCCGGTCGATCGCCTGGCGGTGCGCACCTATATCAGCCCGTTCGACCCGGTGACCCTGCGCGAGGCCCTGCTGCGCGAGAAGTATCGCGGCGGCCAGTCCTACTACGTCGTGCCGCGTATCAAGGACCTGGAGGACATCGAGAAGTTCCTCCGCACCCAGGTGCCCGAGGTGAAGTTCGTCGTCGGCCACGGCCAGATGGCGGCCACCCAGTTGGAAGATGTGATGACGGCCTTCTACGAGGGCCAGTACGACGTGCTTCTTGCGACCACGATCGTGGAAAGTGGGCTGGATATCCCGTCGGCCAACACCCTGATCGTCCACCGCGCCGACATGTTCGGCCTGGCCCAGCTCTATCAGATCCGGGGCCGCGTCGGCCGTTCCAAGGCCCGCGCCTACGCCTACCTGACGACGCCGGTCGAGAAGTCGCTGACCCTGTCGGCCGAGAAGCGTCTGCAGGTGCTGCAGTCGCTCGACAGCCTGGGGGCCGGCTTCCAGCTGGCCAGCCACGACCTGGATCAGCGCGGCGGCGGCAATCTCCTGGGCGACGAGCAGAGCGGCCACATCAAGGAGATCGGCGTCGAGCTCTACCAGCAGATGCTGGAAGACGCCGTCGCCGAGCTCAGGCAGCGTCAAGGCCAGGAAGCCCTGCTGGAGGATCGCGG
>FWPV01011744.1_pt1 | contig 11912 bp, 7 predicted proteins | sample 2228371 | NCBI WGS metagenome assembly FWPV01 (sample SAMEA103939776, study PRJEB20133) | metagenome | reverse complement strand
CATATAACAAAGTTAGTTTTTTTTAACTGTTAATAATATGTGGATAACCTGTTAGTTTTGATAAAAATTAAAAAAATGCTTGACAAATAAAGTGTTTTTATATATACTATATATAGTGGATAAATTTACGATCTTATACAATATAATGTAGTGTATGTTTTTAAGTTTTCTTGAAAGGGGGTGAAGAGATGGCGAAAAAGAAAAAAGCAAAAAAGAAAAAAAAATAAGTTATTATTAACAAATTATGATTATTTAAAACACGCAGGGATTTATTCCCTGCGTTGTTTTTATATATTTTACTTTACTTTTAATTAAAATTATTGCAGAATAACCAAAATTTATAAGGAGACAATAATAATTGGCTAAAAAAACCGATAAAAATAATAATGTAATTATAGGTCTTTCTTTAATAATGATCTCAATAATTGTTTTTTTGTCTTTTATTATTATTGATAATAAAACGAATTTGCTTGGAACTTTTGGGGAAATTGTATCAAGAATATTATATTTTTTAATAGGAAAAGCAGCATATTTATTGCCTTTGATTTGTTTTTTGGTTGGTATAACAATAATAAAAAATGATTATAAATATGCCGAAGCAAGATATATTACAGGTTTTATTTTACTTATATTAGTTCTGTCAATATTTTTAGGTGTCCTGCTTTATAAAACTCCTAATGAAATTTTTAGATTAAAAAAGGTAAGTGCTTTTTATCAACCACATTTAATTGACCTCTGGAAAAATATTCCAGAAAAATTTCGTATTATGGGTGATTACAAATTTTTTACAGCAGGGATTGTTGGCAATAAAACAGCCCAATTTTTAATTTCAATATTTAATATTGTTGGTTCATATATTGTTATTGTTATTCTAACTATCATTTCATTAATTATGCTGAGACTTGAAAAGATTATTATTGATTTTGCATTGTTTGTTACAAATATTGTGATTAATTTTTTTAAAGGAATAATAAAATTAGGAAATATTTTGGCTGTATCACTAAAAGAATTTTTTAATAAATTACATTTTAAATCCCAAAAAACATTTGAAGAAAAAACCATAAATAAAATAACCGCAGATGAATTAAAGGAAATAGAAAAACAAAAAACTGAAATTAATGAAGAAAAAATAATTAAAGAAAGAAAAAAGAAAGAAAAAATAAAAGTTATTACCCCGGAAGAAAAACCCAAAAAACCTGTTCCAATACAGGCATTGGTGCGAGGGGATTTTAATTTACCGCCAACATCTTTATTAAAAACACCCGATGAAACAAGTAAGATAGAGATGGATTATACATCAGATGCGGAACGTTTAAAACAGACATTGAATAATTTTGGGATAGAGGGTGAAGTTGTAAATGTTGTAGATGGACCGGTAATTTCTCGATTTGAAGTTGAACTTGCAACCGGGGTGAAAGTAAGTAGAGTAGAGAATTTAGCAACTGATATAGCTCTTGCAATGAAAGTTGAACATGTGCGAATTGCTCCTATTGCCGGAAAATCATTACTTGGAATAGAGGTTCCAAAACAGCATAGAAAAATAATATGTTTGAAAGAAGTTATAGAAGATGAAACATTTCAGAATGCATCATCTCTTTTAACTATAGCGCTTGGAAAAGATTTGGGTGGAGAACCAATTATTGCGGACCTGACACTTATGCCACATCTCTTAATTGCAGGTGCAACAGGTTCTGGAAAGAGTGTGTGCATAAATGATATTATTATGTCAATATTGTTTAAAGCAACTCCTGATGAAGTAAAGTTTTTAATGGTTGACCCCAAAAGGGTAGAACTTACACATTACAGGAATTTGCCGCATCTAATTGCTCCGGTTGTTACAGACCCCAAACAAGCTGCTTATCTATTAAAAAAGCTAATAAATGAAATGGAATACAGGTATGAAATCCTTGCAGAAGAAGGTGCGCAAAATATAGGCATATATAATAAAATGATAGAAGAATACAATGCAGATATTAAAAAGGATAAAGATGTAAAACCGGAAGAATTGAAAAAGACATTACCATATATAGTTTTAATTATTGACGAACTTGCTGATTTAATGCTTCTTGCCAAAGGGGCAGTGGAAGAGTCATTAAGGCGTCTTGCTCAGCTTGCAAGAGCGGTAGGAATACATTTAGTCCTTGCAACGCAAAGGCCTTCTGTTGATGTTATAACAGGCGTTATTAAAGCAAATTTTCCGTCAAGAATTGCATTTCAGGTAATGTCGCAGGTAGATTCAAGGACAATACTGGATACAAAAGGCGCAGAGACGCTGCTTGGACGCGGGGACATGCTTTATGCACCTTCTGATTTAAATAAACCCGTGAGGGGACAGGCTGCACTGGTAACAGGACAGGAAATATCAAAGGTTGTTCATTTTATAAATAAACAGAGAAAACCAGAAATTTCACCTGAATTTCAGATAAAAGAAGATGACATTGACCTGGATGCAATTGCAGAAGATGGGGCTGTTGATTCATCTTTGTTATCAAAAGCAATTGCGCTTGCAAAAGAAAAAGGCGAAATATCTACTTCTTATTTACAGAGAAAATTAGGTATAGGATATTCAAAAGCTGCCAGATTAATAGATGAGATGGAAGAAAAAGAAATAGTGACAGGCCCGGATGGAAATAAGCCAAGGAAATATATAGGGGACTAATAAAACATTGTAATTGAATAAAACAGGCCGGGTGCAAGGTGGCAAGTCCCAAATGCCAAGTGCCAAGTGTTATGTGCCAGATGAGATAACTATTTATTAATTTTAGTGAAAATACTATAATTAATACTTAAGATAATTAAAAAATAAAAGGGTCAAAATCGTAAAGTTAAAATTGTTTAAAGGATGTTTAAAAATAGTTCGTAAATAGTGCGGAAGTAGTTCGTAAGGAGTTCAAAGAGAGTTAAGAGTTGTTCATTAGAAATGTTCTCTAAAGATGTTCGCTAAGAATGTTCAATAAAAATAGTTTATAAATAGTTCGTAAATAGTGCAAAAATAGTGCAAAGATAGTTCAATAAAGACATTGTCGGTTGTTGTTTGCCAGTTGCTGGTTGTTTCAAATCGCAAACCGCAAGAAGCAAAAAGCAAACAACAGAAGCCACATGTGAAACGTATGGAGAAAAGATAATATACTATACATCAACCCTAAATGGGTTGAATAGTTTAAAATTATTAAGTTCTCATTCCTGCGAAACTTGTCCCTTTGAAAAAAAGGAGCAGGAATCTAAGTTTTTAATGATTATTTATAAGACATATTAGAAATATTTTAAAACTGGATTCCGTGTCAAGCACGGAATGACAGTGTTAAAAAACACTTGCATTTATCATATTTTATCATAAAATAATAAATCCCTACATTTTATAGATATATTTAAATATTGGAGATAGGAATGATAAGGAATTTTTTTATAATATTTATTTTTATTGAGATAATTTTCATTAATAACTGTATTTCCAATACAGGAAATAACCAGGCGTCTTCTGATGAGGTTATTTTAATAAAAAAAGATACAACTCCTGTGGAAAATTCTGAAAAACAGTATCCAACACCTACTGCTGTTGCAACTCAAAAAACAAATCAAGAAACTCCTGGAACTACAAAATCAGTTTCTCAGAGCACACCAGTTATGGATAAAGAAAAAATATCATTTGTCTTGAATAAACTGAAGGAAAATCAAAAAGGACGGGTAGCAATGTTCGCAAATGTTGTTTTGAAAACTTATTATGCACAACAAACTCCGCAGGTTGTTAAAGGAAGTATTATTATAAAGAAAAATGACAGATTTAAAATTCATTATACTGAACCAACAGAACAGTTTTTGATTTCTAATGGCAAGGTAATATGGATTTATACCCCTGAGTTAAAGCAGGTAATAAAACAAAATGTTACAGAGTCTCAGATGGGCGTTAATTTTTATATTGAATTGGAGAGTTCAATAGAATATTATGTTAATCAAAGTAAAACATATATAAGCGAGGATGAAAAAAGTTATATGCTTATTATGTATCCAAAAGATAAAAAATCTGTAAATTTTGATAAAATGGTTGTCAAAATTAATAAGGAAAAAATAATTCCTGAATACATGGGTTTGTTATATCAGGGAGTTGTAACCCGGGTATTTTTTTATAATGTCAGGAATTATACTTCAAAACAGGTTGTAAATATAAAAGAATTAGATGATAGTAGTTTTGAATTTATTGTTCCAGCAGGTGTTGAGGAAATAGATGCATCATTACTTGAACAGATAAAATAGAAATAAATAATAAGGAGGATAAAATGGCTTTTGGATATGGCGAAAAGTTAAAAAAGGCAAGGGAGGAAATGGGATTAAAGATTACAGATGTTCATAAGATGATAAAGATAGATCCGAATTATGTTAAAGCAATGGAAGAAGAGCAAACAGAATTATTTGAAAAAGAAATATATATGAAATTATTTTTAAAGACATATGCGCGATTTTTAAAGATTGATTATAAGGAAATACTTTCTTTATTTGAAAAGTCAAATGCTTTTAAAAAAGAAGAAGTAATTCCTAAAACAGAAGATATTGCAACAAGTGTTGTACGGGCAGAAACAAAAGAAGAAAAAACACAAACTATTAAAAGTGCATTTGAAATGACAATATCAAATCCCAGAAATCTAGCAATTGCCATAGGAGTTTTTATATTTATATTGGTTTTAATTGTTATTCTTATTGTTGTTAACAAAAACAAAAGTAAAATCAGCAAAGAAATAGAGGCAAAAAACATTTATGTTTCTGCTGAACCGGAGCAAACAATAAAAGTCGTTGTAAAAGCAAAAAGCGATTCATGGATAAAATCCCGATATGGCGATAGGGAAGAGGATTTTATTTTAAAAAAGGGGCAGGAAAAAGAATGGAAGGATATAGATAAAATAGTATTTTTGGTGGGCAATGCAGCTGGTGTGGAATTTATAGTTAATGGCGAATCCATAGGAACCATAGGAGAAGAAGGAGAAGTTATAAATGGTTTAGTTTTTCAGGCAGGTAAAAATTGGTTTATTGACAGGAATCAGGGTTTTAAGAGGGATAACAAACCAAAAATAGATGCAACAAATTCACCGACATCTGTTTCAACAGCAACGCCAACACAGGATACAGGTACAATTCCTGTTGTAACAAAAACACCGGAATAAAATATTAAAAAGTTTTTATTATTACATATATAAGGGTTTTTGATGAAAAAGATAGGGCTTGTTAATCTTGGGTGCCCAAAAAATACAGTTGATCTTGAGGTTATGCTATCGTTTCTGGGAGATTATTCAATAACACTAAATATTCAAGATGCGGATATTATTTTAATAAATACCTGTGCATTTATTAACGCGGCGAGAAATGAATCTATAAGTACAATAAAGTCTATTCTTGAAAAAAAGAAAAAAAGTGCAAAAATTATAATAACGGGATGCTTTGTTTCAAAAGATCTAAAATTTTTAATAGATAAATTTAAAAGTGTTTATGCATGGGTAGGGGTAAATGACATAAATAATATAAAAAAAGCAATAAATGAAGGCGGAATTTTTATTTCGTCAAAACCATATATTTATAATAATAAACAGAGATATGTTTTGTTAAATACATATTCAGCTTATGTAAAAATTTCAGAAGGTTGCAATCATAAATGCTCCTTTTGCGTGATACCGGCTATTAAAGGAAAATACAGAAGCAGGGGCATGGATGATATAATTGCCGAAATAAATAATCTTATTACGGCAGGAATAAAGGAAATAAATTTGATAAGCCAGGACAGCTCATATTATGGAAAAGACAATTATGGTTATTATGCGATTGATAAACTTATTAAAAAAATATTGAAAAGCAATAAAAATTATTTCTGGCTTAGAATAATGTATCTTTATCCTGATTTTTATGTCATAAAAAAAATCGTAAAAATAATGAAAATGGATGCAAGAGTATGCAGATATTTTGACCTGCCATTTCAGCATATAAACACTGATATTTTACGCGATATGAAACGCGGTTATTCAGAAAAAGAAATAGAAAATATAATTGTCTATATAAATAAAGAATTGCCGGATGCTGTTATAAGAAGTTCCTTTATTACAGGGTATCCCGGAGAGACAGAAAAGCAATTTAATGAATTACTTTTTTTTATAAAAAGTGGTAAAATAAATAAACCAGGTTTTTTTAAATATTCAGATGAACCGGGAACACCAGCGTATAAAAAGGAAAATAAGTTAAATCAAAAAACCATAAACAAAAGATATAAATTATTAATTAACACAGCAAAGAAAATTCCTTATTCCTGCAGCAATGGTAAAACTAAAACGGTATTGATAACAGGAATAAGAAAAAAGAATTTATATATGGCAAGGACGCAGGATAATGCGCCGGATATAGACGATTATTTACTTGTTGAGTCAACGCAGAATTTATCAACAGGGAATTTTTATAAAATAAGGATAAATAAAATACAGCAACCATGGATAGACAGGAAGGTTTAAAAAAAATACCAAACAGGATAACAATATTCAGGATATTAATAATCGCTATCTTTATACCCACGCTACTTCACAACACTATGTTTTCCAGTTATGTTGCTTTGCTTATTTTTATTACAGCTGCTATAAGCGATTTTATAGATGGCTACATTGCAAGAAAATATAATGTGGTGTCAACTTTTGGCAAAGTAATGGACCCCCTTGCAGACAAAATAATGACGCTTTCCGCCATACTCTGTTTTGTGCAGTTAAATATGATACCTGCGTGGATGGTTATTATAATTGTTGGAAGAGAATTTCTGGTTTCAGGTATCAGGATACTTGCAGCGGATGAAGGAAAAATAATAATGGCTTCTAACTGGGGAAAGACAAAAACTGTAGTTGAGATAATAGCAATAATTTTGATTTTATTTTTAATGTGCCTGAACCACACCATTAATTATTACCATGTATCAAGACAGAATTTGATACTGGAAGGCGAACCATTAACCGAGTTTTTGCTGTTAAAACTTATTCCCTATATTTTAATGTTTATTGTTGCAGGAATTTCACTTATTTCAGGATTTGAATATTTTTTTAAAAACAAACATCTTTTTGAAAAAGGATTATAAATAAAAAGGAAGATTGTATGAGACATTTTATTATAATATTTACAAGTTTTTTTTATACGGGATATTTTCCAAAGGGTTCGGGTACTTTTGCCACATTTTGTTTTCTACCTGTTTATTATTTTTTATTAAAGGATTTACATCCGATTATTTATTTATCAATAACTGCAGTCCTTTTTTTTCTCGGAATATGGGCTTCAAATTATGCCGTTGTCATTTTTAAATCCGATGACCCGCATAAAGTTGTAATAGACGAAGTTGTAGGATTTCTTATAACAATGATGTTTATTCCATGGACATTAAAAAGAATGATTGCTGGTTTTTTTATTGCTCGTATTCTGGATATAATAAAACCATGGCCTGCTTTTCAATCACAAAAGATGCATGCAGGAACTGGAATAATGGCTGACGATGCCATATCGGGTATCTATGGTAACATTCTTATGTGGGTTTTGATATACTTTAAAGTAATCTGAAAATAATGTTCACTGAAGATGTTCGCTAAATATGTTCGCAAATAATGTTCGATAATGATGTGGAATGTATAAAACAATAAAAAATTAAGAATTTTCAATTAAGGTAGGTTTATTAATTTAAGATTTGGAATCGAAAGAATAAAAAACAAAAAAATGTAGAGACGCGGTTCCATCCGCGTCTTAAAGGATACGCGAGGCGTAATTTAAAAAAATGTGTGATATACGATGTGCGATTTATAATTTAAGATTTAAAATTTGAAGATTTGAAAAATTGAAAATAATAATTAAAAACAAATATAGAACTTTCTTTAATTCAAAAAGGATTTAGAAAATAATATGAAAGAACACCTTTTAAAATCAATAAAAATCAAAAATATATTTAATACAATAAACAGGGGTGCTAAAAATTTTAAAATAAGTGGAATAAACAGGTCATTTGCACCTGTTTTTTATGCACTTTTGTGTTCTTATATAAAAAAGAATGTTTTTGTTATTTCACCAGGATGGGATTCATTTAACTTATTTGAATCAATATCCAGTTTTGTGAATATATTTGATAAAAATATAAAAACTATATACTACCCGGAAGATGACAGTTTAATATATAAAAATATAAAAAGTTCAGCAGAAATATCAAAAATAAGAAGCGAAGCTTATCTGGATTGCATCAAGACGGAAAATAAGATATTTGTAACAGATATAGATGCAATGGTTGAGAAGATACCGGAGGTAGAACAGATAAAAAAATTTTTAATAAAGTTAAAAAAAGGAGGGAAGATAGATTTAGATATTATTCTTGATTTTTTAAATGAAAATGATTTTGAGAGAAGAATAAAAGTAGAAAACCATTTTGAGTATGCAGTAAGAGGTTCTATTCTTGATATTTTTCCTGCTGGAATGAGTTATCCTGTAAGAATAGAACTGTTTGGCAATGAAATAAATTCTTTGCGTTTGTTTTCTCCGGATACTTCAACAACCACAAAAGAAATAGATGAAACAGATATATTTTTATATAATCCCGGGAAAAAAAATAGCAGAGCAGAAGGATGTGTTATAGATTTTTTCGATACCAAGAAAAGCATAGTTGTAATAGATAACGAAAATGCACTTAAAAAGGAGATTCTGGAAAAGATAAAAAAAATAAAAAAATATCTGGACTTTAATATTTTAAATGAAGATATATTTTCAATAAAAAAAATATATAAAAAGTTAAATTTATACCAGAAAATAAGGGTGACCGAGGCAGTCCATAAAAGTCAGGTGCGACTTGATATAACTATAAATCCGCCTTTTAATAAGAATATTGATTTATTATTTAATTATGCAGAAAAGAAAATTTCAAATGGGTATAAATTTTATATTGTTTCTGATAATAAAGGCGAAGAAAAACATTTAAAGGAATTTTTTATTCAAAAGGAAATCAGGGAAGAAAAGAAAATAACATCTTTTATAAATTTTATCATAGCCGACCTTGACCGTGGATTTGTTTTTGATTCAGCAAAGATAGTTTTAGTATCAAATAAAGAAATCTTTGAGCGGTATTTTGGTGATTATCAAACAGCAAAAAGAAAAAAGATTTTCCAACCCATACATCATATTACTGAATTAAAAGAAAATGAATATGTGGTCCACAGGGAACACGGAATAGGAATATTTTCAGGTATTAAAACGCTTACAATTGAAAATATAAAACAGGATTTTGTTTTGATAAATTATGCTGATGCGGATAAGTTATACCTGCCGGTTTATAAAATTGATTTGATTGACAGGTACATAGGTGGAGACAAACCTGTATTGTCAAAATTAGGTTCAAGGGTTTTCAGGAAAACAAAGGAAGAAATAAAAAGGGAATTAAGGCATATTGCCAGGGAATTGCTTGATATATATGCAAAACGCGAAATGCAGAAAGGCATTGAATATCCAGATGACGACGAAATTCAGAAAATTTTTGAAGAATCTTTTATTTATGAAGAGACGCCAGACCAGAAAAAAGCCATAGAGGATGTTAAAAGAGATATGCAGAGTAAAAAGAAGATGGACAGGTTAATCTGCGGGGATGCTGGTTTTGGAAAAACAGAAGTTGCGCTTCGTGCTTCTTTTAAAGCCGTGAATTCAGGATATCAGGTTATTCTGCTCACTTCCACCACACTTCTTGCATTACAACATTATAAAACATTCAGTGAACGTCTGGCTGATTATCCGGTAAGGGTTGAGATGCTTTCACGCCTTGTACCTGAATCTAAAAGAAAGAAGATTTATGAGGATTTAAAAAAAGGCAAAATTGATATTTTAATAGGAACAAATGCGTTGTTTAATAAAAAGGTTGAATTTTCAAATGTGGGGCTGGTTGTTATTGACGAAGAACAACATTTTGGCGTAAAGGTAAAGGAATACATAAGAAAAAATTTTCCTTCTGCTGATTTTCTTACCCTAACTGCAACTCCTATTCCAAGGACTTTATATTTATCTTTATCGGGTATCAGGGATATAAGCGTTATTAATACGCCTCCTATCGGAAAAAAACCAATAGAAGTATATATAATGAACGAAAGGTTAAGCGTGGTAAAGGAACTTATATTGCGGGAAATTTTAAGAAAAGGGCAGGTTTTTTATATTTATAACAACATCAATACGATTGATAAAATACATAATATGCTTTCATCTGCAATGCCTGAGGTAAAATTTAAGATAGCGCATGGTAGAATGAAAAAAAATGAACTTGAAAAGATAATGTTTTCCTTTATTAACAGAGAGTTTGATGTTCTTATAACAACAACGATAATAGAATCAGGACTTGACCTGCCGGATGTGAATACCATTATTATAAGTAATGCAGAGCGTTTTGGACTTTCCCAGTTATATCAGTTAAAAGGCAGGGTGGGAAGAAGGGATAAGCAGGCATATGCGTATTTGCTTGTTAAGGATTTTTTATCTTTAACCGATACTGCGAAGCAAAGGTTGCAGGCAATAGAAAGTTATGTAGACCCGGGAGCAGGTTTTATGATTGCAATGAAAGATATGGAATTGCGCGGGGCAGGTTCTGTTTTAAGCACAAAGCAACACGGTAATATGGAAAAGATAGGATTTGAACTGTATTGCAAATTGCTTGAAGAAGCAGTTATGAAATTAAAAGGGATGGAAGTAGAAGAAGAAGTAGAGACAAAAATAAACGTGGATTTTAAGTCGTATATACCAGATGATTTTATATGGGATTCATCTGAAAAACTGCGGATTTACAGAAAGATTTTCGTTTCAAAGACAAAAAAGGACATAGAAAACCTGGAAAACGAAGTCAGGGATATCTGGGGTAATCCTCCGGAAGAATTTAAGAATATTTTGTATGTAGGGTTGCTGAAAATATTCGGAAAAAAGTTCAAGGTGGACGAAATTACATTAAAAGACAATAATTTAAATTTGTCATGGAAAGATAAAAATACTGGTTATATCAAAAACCTGAAAGAGTTGTTAATGAAATTTAAAAATAAAATAATATTTGAACAAAACAGAATAATAATTAATTTTAAAGACAGAGAAGAAATTATGCGGATGATATAGGAGCGCCGGCTGGGATGCAGAAAGTGGATATGGCAGGATAAACGTATGTCATGCGCTTGCTGATTTGCCGGGAATAAGGGTGTCTCACAGTAAAATGTTTATTAATAATATTAATGATGGGGATACAATTGAAATAGTAGGGAAAAACACTTAAAAAAGCAATTGTCCTTAAATCCAGTAATAGAAAATATTAAAAGAACCTTTTTCTATTTTATAATATAGAAAAATTTTATTTTCAAAAATCACCCGTTGGGTGAAATTTATTACATGAAAAATAATTAACATTTAACCCCTTTAGGGTTGTTTTGTTATAATGTTTATTTAATTCCCCTTCACGGAAATCCCCGCCTGCCCGGCCGACGCAGCAGTAGCTGCTCTGGCGCAGGCGGCTAAAGGCGGGGATGTAGAGTGCTTCGGGGGAGGGTCGCATCGGGTTTAAGATTTATCAAACGGTTGATTGAAAGACTAACACGGTGACAGGATTTGAAATGCTGGATTGGAAATTTATGATTAATAAAATTCTATTTCATCTATTCTTATATAAACATTAGCAAAATATCCCATCTTAAATTTCCATTCAATCGCTTCAGCGTTTTGCAGGGCGGATGATAAAGGCACGGTATCGCCCCAGCCGTCTTCCTGTGTAAAATCAGAAAAAGGAAATTGGAAAAAAGCCCAGTCAGTAGACGCAGTAAAAGTCATACCATACATATTATTATTTTCTCCGGGTGTTAGAAAAATAGAAGGAGATGAAATTTGTACTCTTGCGGTTATTGTATCAGGAGTTGGATAAG
>FWPV01008137.1_pt1 | contig 11912 bp, 11 predicted proteins | sample 2228371 | NCBI WGS metagenome assembly FWPV01 (sample SAMEA103939776, study PRJEB20133) | metagenome | reverse complement strand
GTCTCCCGACTGTTCCGAAAAACTTCAAATGATTTTTTTACTTGTAAAATTCATTATCTAAAATCTTTACGATACCGTTTTTACCAATTGATGACAAAATTCTCTTAGCTCTGATAAATCCATTTTCCCTGTATTCACTGTAATAGGGCTTTGATTTGTTAAAACTGTTTATTCTCACTCTGCCGGCAGCGTGGATGAAATCACCATCTCCAATGTAAATTGCAACATGAGTTATTCGTTCTTTCTTATCGCCATCAGCTTTTGTTCCGAAGAAAAGTAAATCACCGGCTTGTAAATTTTCCCAACCTTCTTTTGTACCAATAAGTTCACCTGTATGAACCTGCTGAGAAGCATCTCTTGGAAGAATTATCCCGTTCAGAAAGTAAACCGTTTTTGTAAATCCGCTGCAGTCCATTCCTTTTGATGAAGTTCCACCCCAGAGATAAGGAACTCCCATAAATCGGTAAGCTGTTTGCAAAATAGTTTCTCCTGTGGGATTTAATCCCTGATACCATTTATCAAATTTTTCTGATTCTGATTTCAGAACAAATGCAACTCTTTTATCAGGATATTCTACTTTATAAAAATTATTTTCTTCATCAAGTAGTCTGAGAAGATTACCAGCAACCAGATCAGATATGTGTTGTGAGTTTACATCAGGTTTTTCGTAAGCCCAGCCAAACTCATTCAGATAAATTATTTTATCAGATTTCTTCCATTCCAACCACTCTGATTCATTCATAATCTGGAATCCATCATCATCAAGCCAGGATAAGTATCCATCCGGCGTCTGAACCTGATAAAATCCCCATTTACCTTTTTTCAAAACTTTAATTGGTGTACCCAATAGTGCCTGAGTGGAAAGTTCAGCAGGATGATCAGGATTTGATCTGATATTTGAAACCGAAAGATTTATCACTCCAAAAGTTTTATCTCCAAGCTCTTTCGAAGGGAGTAATTCAATATTGTCTTCATATTTTATTGCTTCACCATCCAACATTTTTATTAGTTCCTCTTTTGCTTCTCTTAGATTTGTTTCACCTTTTAATAAAATTTTCTTCTCTGGTTGCTCTATTTCAATATTAAAAATAGCTACTCTTTTATCGGGTGCATATTTTTCTTTTACCTGACTAATTATTTTTTTTGTTTTTTCCATATCCGGATTTACCTGTGATATTAAATTATTTGAAGATAGTACAAAAGTTATCAGGATAAATAAAATATACTTCATAATTATTCCTTTGTTCATTGTTTAACTTCAGAATATTCTACTTCCATTTTATAATTCCATTTATCGAAGTACAGATTGCCGCCCCGCCACTCTAATTCACCTCTTTGAAAATCAACCGTTTCACTTCTTGGAAAAATTTTTGCCGGAAATAGAGGCGTTGAGTAATCATCGTTAGTTATTAAATGATATGCATCAATACTTCCTAAAAAGAAATACTTTTCATCTTCAATTTCAGAGTCAACCAAACCGAATGATTGATCTACAGGAACCCAGCCATAACCTTCAAGATAAATCTCTGACCAATCGTGCAGATTCACTTCACCGGGATGAAGCATCCAGCCGCTTTGCCATTTAGCAGGGATTCCGTTGTATCTGCAGAGTGTCATAAACAATAATGTTTTTATTCCGCAGTCACCGTGTTTTCTGGTTATGCAATAGTCAGAGATATTTTCAATGGTTGAATACTCGCGTGCACCAGCCCAGGGAATATTCTCTGAAATCCAGGTAAAGATTTTTTTCGCAACTAAATATGGATTTTTTTCATCACCAACAATTTCCTGTGAGAGTTTTTTAATCTTATCAGTAAAAACAATGTGCGGAGGTCTTTCTGCTGTAAAAGTCTGATAAAGTCCTGAGTTTTTATTGTATGCTTTTATCTGCTCAGGATTTATGAAATTTACTTCAGCGAAGTTTGTTACTTCAAGTACGATATTAAAAACTGTGGGCTGATCTTTTTGAGCAACTTTCTCGAAATATATTGTTCGCTGCAAATTATCATTACTTGCTATGATATATTCATCAGCGTTAACGCCAAGTAATTTAATATCAGTCTGCCGCTGATGATTCTCTTTTGGAAATGGCAACCAACATCTGATTATTTCACCATGCGGCACTTCATTTGGTTTAACAATTACTGTGTAATTTAATCTCATTTTAACAGGTTTAACAAGATTCATCTGTGAATTCGCTGATTCATTAAGAACCAAAGGCACATAAGATTCAAGAAATATATCAAGTTCATCTTTCTGATAACCGTCAACCAATTCTTTTTGTTTTTTTGCTTCCTTGTTTATTCTGAAAAGATTTGACGCCGCTCTTGCAAAGTACCATTTTTTACCATCAATAACTTTGAATTCAAGTGAGCCGTCATCTTCCCACTTTTTCAGATATGTTTCATCCGCATCAGGGTAGTATTTTCTAACATATTTCAGAATGTCTTCAGAAGTTTTATTAAAATCTTTTCTTATTCTGTCTAATCTTTCTTTCTCAAACTGAAGCTGAAAAATTTCTTCGTGTGTCAATTCTGATGAATTTAATTTTTTATCAATCAGGTTTAATGCTTTTGTAAACTCACCGGAATTCACCAGTTCATTTACATCTTCGAATTTTGTTTGCGAGAGGACCATTGCTGTTGAAAGCATAATGAATGTTAAGATTTTTTTCATAATTATTTCCAACTGATTGGAATAAAGTTTAATTGTTTCTTCCTAAAATTAAATAAATCAGGTTTAACTTTGATAAAATTCAATTATTGAAACAATGACCTAACAGCTTTGATTGAGCAGAACATATTGTATTCCATTTCATCTCAGAATGGTTATTTTTGAGGTGTCAATAATCTTCTTTGGAGAAATTATGAAACCTTCCGAACGGCTTGTTTCTCTTGATGTTTTCAGGGGAATTACGATTATGGGAATGATATTGGTAAATAATCCCGGTACCTGGAGTGCAGTTTATCCTCAATTACTTCACGCAGAATGGCATGGTTGTACTTTTACAGATTTGATTTTTCCTTTCTTTCTTTTCATTGTCGGAGTTGCAATTTCATACTCTCTGACCAAAAGAAAAATGCAGGGCGGAAGTATGAAATCACTATATCTTAATATTCTCCGAAGAAGTGCTATTCTGTTTTTACTCGGACTGATTCTGAACGGATTTCCATTTGGTTTACTATTCGGTCATCAATTCTCATGGGAAACTTTAAGAATTCCCGGTGTATTGCAGAGAATTGCAATAGTTTATCTTGTTTCAGCGACATTATTTTTAAGCACTTCAACAAAATTTCAGTATTGGTTTACAGGATTTATTTTGATTCTTTATGCAGCATTGATGAGTTTTATTCCGGTTCCGGGAGTTGGTTATGCAAATTTTGAACCCGGAAAAAATTTATCAGCGTGGATTGATCAGATTATTCTCGGTTCTCATGTTTGGAGCGGAACAAAGCTCTGGGATCCTGAAGGAATTCTATCAACGATTCCTGCAATTGGTTCAGCAATGCTTGGCATCTTCACGGGCAATTGGTTGCGAAGTGATAATGATCAGAAAGAAAAGGTTGTTTATCTTTTCATCTGGGCGAATGTTCTGATGCTTGCAGGTTGGGTCTGGAGTTTCTGGTTCCCATTGAACAAAAATTTATGGACGAGTTCTTATGTTTTATGGACAGGTGGGCTTGCACTGAATTTTCTTGGTTTCTGCTACTGGTTTATTGATGTTAAAAAGATTACCTGGTGGACCAAACCATTTCTTGTTTACGGTATGAATGCAATTACAGTATTCTTCCTTTCCGGTATTTTGGGAAGAATTTTATTTCTGGTGAAATGGACTACAGAAGATGGTAAAGCATATACTCTTAAAACTTATATATTCGAAAACTTTTTACTTACCTGGCTCGAACCGATAAATGCATCACTTGGATTTGCAATTTTCTATATACTTTTCTGGCTCGGTTTGATGTGGATTCTATATGCAAAGAAAATTTTTATAAAGGTATGATGTAGAGATCGGTCTCCTGACCGATCCGAAGAAGGCTTGATCAAAATATAATGTAATTATTTAATTGTTCGAAATAATTAAAACCAGAACGGACAGGCGTTCGTTCCACACAATAAATAATATGAAAAAAATTTTACTGATTTTATTCTTAACAAATGTTTTGTTTGCTCAATCTCTTGAGCAGAAAATCTCTCAGATGATTATGGTTGGTTTTCCTGGTAAAACATTGACTGATACAGTAATCATAAATGATTTACAAAACCGTAAAGTCGGAAGTGTAATTCTTTTTGCTGGTAATATTGAATCACCATCTCAGTTAAATCAACTTACTGCGCAAATACAAAGCTATTCAACAATACCTGTTTTCATCGCAGTTGATCAGGAAGGGGGAAGGGTAGCAAGATTAAGAGAAACGAACGGATACTCCTCAACATATACTGCTTATCAGGTGGGGACAATTTTTAACGATGAATCAATCAACAGAAGCTGGGCATCACTGATGGCTGGCTGGCTCGATGATGCGAATATAAATCTCAATCTCGCTCCTGTTGCCGATGTAAATGTAAATCCTGAAAGTCCTGCAATTGGCTATCTGGACAGAAGTTTTTCCGGAATTCCTGATACAGTATTCAGTCACTGTGGTTGGTTTATTGATGAGTTTCATAAGAAAAATATTATTACCTGCTTAAAACATTTTCCGGGTCACGGCAGTGCATCAACTGATTCACATCTCGGTTTTACTGATATAACAACCACCTGGTCTGATTCAGAGTTAATTCCTTACATTAAACTTATTCAGAATGGTTATGATGATTTTATAATGAGCGGACATCTTTTTAATGCTCAGATTGATTCAGTTTATCCTGCTTCACTTTCATACAATACTTTGACCCGATTACTTCGGGATTCACTCGGCTTTGATGGTTTGATAATTACTGACGGAATGTTTATGGGAGCAATAACCACCAATTATACATTTGATAAAGCAGTTGAGCTTGCAATAAACGCAGGCAATGATATCTTGCTTTACACTACAAATAAGCTTTCAGGAAAGTCTTTAGTTGATAGTGTTGTAAATATTGTTCTGAATAAAATTGCCGAAGGTAAGATCACTGAACAAAGGATTAATGAATCTTATAACAGAATTATTCAGAAAAAGCAGCAGTTAATTAATCACGCAGATTTGTTGAATGAATTTATTCCAACCGGATATGAGATAAAAAATTTCCCGAATCCTTTTAATGCTTCGACGCAAATAGTAGTTAACGTACCGGTCAACGCAAATATTTCATTAAAAATTTACAATCTGATTGGTGAAGAGATAACAGAGCTTGCAAATGATTTTTTCAGTTCAGGTACTTATCGTTTTACTTTCAATGCGGATAATCTTTCATCCGGAATTTATTTTGTCAGACTTATTTCAAATAATACAACATTAACTCACAAAATTCTTTTACTTAAATAATATGAAAACATTCTTAACAATTTTTATGATTTTATTAACAACCACATTTGCACAAAAAAGTGAATTGAAAACAGTAGAATTTGTTGATTTAAATAAATATGCCGGCTTATGGTATGAGGTTGCAAAAATTCCAAATCGTTTTCAAAAACATTGTGTTAAAGAAACAACTGCAAAATACACTTTGAAAGAAAATGGTGAAATTGAAGTTGTCAATTCCTGTATTGATGATAAAGGAAAGCCCGACAAGACTGAGGGCATTGCAAGAGTGGTTGATAAAAAATCAAATGCAAAACTTGAAGTAAGCTTTTTCAGTATTCTTGGCTGGCGACCAATTTGGGGAGATTACTGGATAATCGGACTTGATGAAAACTATCAGTGGGCAATAGTCGGAACACCATCAAGAAAATACGGTTGGATACTTGCAAGAACTCCAAAACTAAGTAACGATGTAATGGAAAAGATTAATCAAATCTTAGTTAATCAGGGATATGAACCTAAGAAATTTATGGTGAGTGGATATTGAATTCAACCTTAAGGGGTTGCATTATACTAAGTTTTAAACAATATAAATACTGCTAATAAGTAATAAGATCTAATCAATGTTTTGTAGCAGATAGGAATATTATCCTGGAGATACAATGTAACCATGAGCTGCAACTAAAATATTACTTCACGAATATGATGATGATTATTATGTTTTCTCAATCTGAATAACTATTTAATAACTTAATAAAATTTTCGAATTTATATGTTGCTTGATATTCTTTTCTGATAGGTTTTTGGCTTAAATCTAACGAGGGGTTATTTGAAAAAAGAATTAAATTTTCTTTAGGCAACCCAGAGTTTTTGCTGAATTGTAGTTCATAATCTTTTATCTTTTGGCTGGAATTTTTTCTATGCACATGAATTAACGATGGTAATAACATAAAGATTTGTTTGTTCTTAATGTTATAGGTATCGCGGTATTTGTTTAACTGATTTTTTAATCTCTCGATTAAATCCTTGGGGTCAAATTTACTTTCACCGCTTCTTAATTTTTTCATATCGTTAAAGTATGTTTCTTTTGAAAAAAAAGGTTGGATCCATCCGGCTTTAGCTTTAACCTCAATTATAGCCAGCGTTTTGTTCTTAGATTCTATTCTTATATCTGGAGCAGTTTTACCAAACTGTCTTCTTAAGTAAATTTTCCAATCTGTTTTCTTAATAATCGAATAGTGATATAAAGCTCTTGCAATCAGAAACTCCAATTCAGAAGTGATAGGATTATGATAAGCTGATTCAAATTTTTCATTATTAAAATTATTGTCTTTTGCAGATTCATAAAGCTCTTTTATATAATCAAGCAGTAATATAGTAACTTTCTGTTTTTTTGATAACTTAATTGCTATATACCGTGCTTTACTATCAAGATAGTTATAGTAATTTTTTTTAAGTGAAATTAATTTTCGAGTCACAGTAATCTTTCATTTTTTGTATTTAATAAAACTTTGTGTAAACTTTAGAGTAATATAAGCTTTATAATTTCTTCATTTGATTTAACCAGGTTTTGTGCTTAACTTTTTGAAGCACCAGATAGTAATGAGATAAAAGTTTGTTATAAATAGTTTTCATTCAAAAATTTTTACTTTTTGTATTTATCTCTAAGCTTATTGTATTCAAATATAGCCTTTTCACCGAATTTAAAACATTTTTCTAAAAAATCTTTATAACCAGTTTCAATCAATATCTCATAGGGAATTCGTTGTATGACTTGTTTATTTCCCTTAACCTTATCAATAAGCGGAAGCGATGGAATAACTTCTTTATTAAACATTCTTACATAATGTGTAAAACTCATCAATATCCTTCCGAACAAATCATATTTGTCCTTTAAATTAAAATATTCGTCCTTATCTTCATATGTCATTAGATCGAACTATTCAGGTAAAAATGGTTCGCTAATCTCAAAGATCGGTTCAAGAAGTTTTTCTATTTGAATTGAGAAATATGATTCATTCCAATTCTGAAAAAAAAGTTCCTGAAATCTTTCCCAATTCAAAAGCTCAACATTAGTGTATTCCGACGATCTTATAGAACCTGACTGAAAATTACGGATAGTAATTATGTAACCAATATTGCATCCTAAATCATTAACAACTGTTCTGAATCCATGAATCACATTCTGTGGTATATTTGATTCCAAAATTTGCATTCACAAACAATAGAGTATTTCCTTCCTTTTATAGTTTCTTCAGCGTAGACATCTAATTCAACCTTTCCTCGAGCTGTTTTAGTAATTTTGTTTATCTGTACATAAAACCCACATTCGCTTAAAACTTCAGAAACCTTATTTTGTAAATCTTTCCAGTCTTGTGGTTGGCTTGTTGATAATTTCATCTTTTGAATCTAAATTTTTATAGTTAGTTCTCCAATTAGCAATATGTGCAATTTATTAATAACAATAATAAAAAATATTTTTTCCAAAAAAATTGCTGGAAGAAAACTACCTTAAACAAATCTTAAGCTCGCACTTAATTAAAATTAAAATATCCTCCCGGAGTTTTTAATAATATCATTTGAACGCAATCAGTGTCGCTTAGTTTAGTGAAATATTCTCACTACTTAAGTTTTACTAATTGTTTATAAACATTGGCGCACCCGGACCTACAGGAATTCCAATTATAAACCACAGGATAAAAAGCATTGTCCAGATTATAAAAAACACAAATGTGTAAGGAAGCATTGTTGCAATCAGTGTTCCGATGCCTGCTTTGGGTTCATACTTACCTACGAAAGCAATAATCAATGCAAAGTATGACATCATCGGCGAGATAATATTTGTAACACTATCACCGACCCTGTAAGCTGCCTGAACTAATTCAGGTGAGTAACCAAGAAGCATAAACATCGGAATAAACACCGGTGCCATTACCGCCCACTTTGCAGAAGCACTACCAATAAATAGATTAATTATTGCTGAAATAATTATGAATGAAATCAATAAAGGTACCGGACCTAATCCGGATGACTTTAAGAAATTTGCACCTTCAACAGCTACTATCAAACCCAAATTCGTCCAGTTAAAAAATGCAACAAACTGAGCTGCAAAGAATACAAGCACAATGTATGAACCGAGTGTTTCCATTGATTTGTTCATCCCTTTGATTGCATCGTTGTCAGATTTAATGGTTTTAGCACCTATACCATAAGCAAGTCCTGCCAAAACGCCGCCAAAAAATATGAAAGCTACTATACCACTCAGAAAGGGAGATTTTAAGATGCTTTGGGTTTTGGGATCTCTCAGATAACCATCCTCAGGTATTAATCCAGCCAGAATTATTGCAGCGAATATTATTGTGGCAATACCGGCGTACCACAATCCTTTTATCTCATCTTTGGTGAGAGGTTTTATTTCTTCAGCTTCTACTTTACCTTCATATTTTCCTAATCGGGGAACCACAATCTTTTCTGTAACCCAGGTTCCTGCAGCAGCAATAAAGAATGTTGATACGAACATAAAATAGTAATTTGCTGCTGCATTAACTTCGTATGATTTATCAATTATGTGTGCGGCTTCCTGAGTTAATCCTGCCAGCAAAGGATCTATTGTTCCCAATAATAGATTGGCACTATAGCCACCGGAAACACCGGCAAACGCTGCAGCAAGTCCTGCAATCGGATGTCTTCCGGCGGCAAGAAAAATTATAGCTGATAATGGAACTAATAGTACATAACCAATTTCACTTGCAGTGTTGGATAAAATGCCTGCAAAAACAATTACGAATGTAAGAAGTTTTTTGGGGGATTTAAGAACTAACAAGCGAAGAACAGTTCCTATTAAACCGCTGTGTTCGGCAACTGCAATTCCGAGTAATGAAACGAGTACGGTTCCAAGAGGTGCAAATGCTGTGAAGTTGGTTATCAGGTTCAGAATTATTTTATGCAGTCCTTCAACAGACATCAGATTGACAGGTCTTATTTCTTTTCCCGTTCCCGGATGAATAACTGAAAAATCGAATTGACTCACCACCCACGATAATACAATCACTGCGAGAGCAAATATTGCAAAAAGTGTTGTTGGATTTGGGAGTTTGTTTCCAACAGTTTCTACAATACTTAAAAATTTTTCTAAATATCTGTTTGTTCTGTTTTGTTTTTCCGCCATTTATTTTCCCTGTTTGTTGATAAATGCTCCAAAGTTTTTGTAATTATTTTGTAATATATAAAAAAAAGTTTGAGTTAAAGAGAAAAAGTTTAGGGGTAAATTTTTGATTAAATCTCAAATGCAGCAGTCAGGGTTTATTCATTATCAACTGACATTTATTCCTTTGCAATCAATAAGGTTATATTTCCATCAAAATCAGTTGCGATAACCCTGTTTTTATCAATTACTGTTAGAGTGTTTACAAAACTATTTGTGACTTTGTATTTCCACAGGATTTTTCCCTTCGAAGAATCAAGTGAATAGATTACTCCGTTTTTGGTGGGGTAAAAAATCATCCCATCTTTCTCAATGATCTGAGCTGAACTAATATCATAACCGAATCCACAGTTGGTTATCCATAAAGGATCTTTTAATTCTTTTGAGGCAGGTATTGCAAGGATTGAATCATTCATAGTTCGAATAAAAATTCGTGAACTATCATTTGATATTCCGATAGTTTCTCTAACCTGATATTTTCCTGTTCTCCATAGCTCGTTCCCTGATTCGATATCAATTGCTGTAATTTTTCTGTCTGGTTGTACAATGAAAACTATTCCACCAGATATAACTGGTTTACACACAGCAGGCGAATAAAAAATACCTTCGCGATCACTTTTCCATTTCCATATTAGTTTACCTAATCTGGCATCGAGGCAGTAAAAATATTCGTCCCACGCACCGAAAAGTATTTTACCCTTATAAAAAACAGGTTGAGTTTCAACAAATCCAATTAATTCCGAAAATTTCCAAATCAGTTTTCCGGATTTTAGTTCAAATGCATAGAAACTGTGATCGCTTCCTCCGATATAAACGGTGTTTTCCCAAATCAATGGTGAACCAAGCACCGCAGCATTTGTTTTATATTTCCAGATTAAACTACCGGTAACATTTGACAAACAGTAAACAGAACTATCTGCACTTCCGAAAACAATAAAGCTATCCATTAGGGCTGAAGTTGAATAAATTGGTCCATCAGTCCTGAATTTCCAATTTGCAGTTCCGTCATTGTAACTTAGCGAATAAAAATATCCTGAAGCATCTCCAATGAAAATTGATTCATCATTAACTGAAGCTGAAGAACCAATAGTAAAGCCGGTATTGAATTTCCAGAGAGGTTTAACATCAGGATACAAATCATTGATTGAAAAATCTACAGCAATATCGCCATTTGAAGATGAATCCTTTTGCAATGATTCCAATTTTAATTTATGCCAGAGATTAGTCTCTGAACTGGTTCTCTCATAAAAAAATACTGAATCATCAATTACAGAAATGATATTGTATCCGGAACTTTTATTTGTCCCGCTCAGATTTGATCTGCCCATAATTCCGGTGAATGATATGAAATCGTATACTTTATTTGAGTGTCCGTGTCCGAATAAAACTAATTTGGTATTTAATCTTTTTAAGCGGTTAAGCATTTCATACCAGTTTGAAATACTTTCATCAAGAGGGTAGTGAGTGATGAATATTAATTTTTTATCAGCATATAAATCTGATTCAAAAAAGTCGTCGAACCATCTCAAATCCTCGGGTGCAAAGTGACCATCAGCCATTCGCATTCTCGGTCCCTGATGCAAACCAATAAAAAGAAATCCATCTTTCTCAAAAACAAAACGATCATTGCCCCATAGTTTTATGAAATCAGTGCAGCCGGACTCGCTCCATTTTGTATCGTGATTTCCGGGAATTATGTAATATGGTTTGTTGAGTTTGTCGAGTAAAGATTTTGCTTTGCTGAGTTCATTCAATGTTCCGGTGGCTGTGATGTCCCCTGAAATAACTGTGAACTCAATTTCATCATTTGCATTTATATCATTAACTGAATTGATCAGGTCCTGCTCAGCAGTCGGATAACCAATGTGAATATCAGAAAGCCACGCTAAATTGAATTGCTGTGGGTATGCAACAGAGATAAGAAAAAGAAATATGATGAAAATTTTTTTCATACCATCCTGCTCACTAACTCATCAAATTTATCTCTGAAAAGCTGATGAAGATAATCCATATCTTCCACTTTGATTTCAACCAATGGCTGAGTATTCTTTACTGCCTGCTCAGGAGTTTTGATTCCCGGAATTACAGTTGATACTCCTTTATGATTCATTATAAAACTTAAAGCAAAAGTAACTTTATCAACATTGTACTTATCAGAGATTTTCCATACATCTTCCAATGCATCAAGAAGTTCAGACAGAAGCTGAGGATTAAGGCGGAAACTTCTGTGGTCATCTTTATTAAATCTTGTTTCTTTTGTGAAC
>FWPV01013996.1_pt1 | contig 11918 bp, 11 predicted proteins | sample 2228371 | NCBI WGS metagenome assembly FWPV01 (sample SAMEA103939776, study PRJEB20133) | metagenome | reverse complement strand
CCAGACCTTCCTCCTCACCGCCGCGGCCGGGCAGATCGGGCGGGCCGCCGAGCTCGCTCGTCAGCTCGTCGAGATCGACGCGAGTGCCGAGGAGGCCCGGCTGCTGTTGGCCGTGGTCGAAGCGGCGGCCGGCCGCTACCAGGCGATGCGCGAGCAGCTGGCCCGGCTCGGTGGTCGGGGGCCCACGGGGGCGGTGGCGCCGATCCTGCGCGCCTGGGCGCGGATCGGCACCGGTGATGCGGACGCCGCCTTGGAGCTGTTGGAGCGCGGCGGCCGCGACGATCCGTTCGCGCTCCTGCGTCACTACCACCGAGCGATGATCCTGGCCCGGGCGGGCCGGCTCGAGCAGGCCCGCGCCGTCCTCGACGCGCTCGATCGCGACGGCGAGGCTCTGCCCGTGCGGGTGCTCACGGCCCAGGTGGCGCTCGATCTGCGCGCCGGCGAGCGGGAGCGGGCGCTCGCCCGCCTGGCCGACTACCGGGCGCGAGCCGGCGATCCGCCGGCCGTGGCGGCGATCACTCGGCGCGTCGAGCGCGGCGTGACGGTCGAGCCGCCGGCCACCGACCCGGCCTCCGGTGTGGCCGACGTCCTGTTGAGCCTGGCCGAGCTGTCGCGCGAGCAGCGCCTGTTCGTCCAGGCGCTGTTCCACGCCCGTCTGGCCGCCCACCTCACGCCCGAAGCCGGCGACGTGTGGCTGGCGATCGGCCGGATCGCCCAGGCCCAAGACGATCCCGAAGCCGCCATCCGGGCCTTCGACACGGTCCCGCGGGAATCGCCCTTCTTCCTCGAGGCCCAACTCGCCAAGGCCACGGCGCTCGATGCCGCGGGGCGGAGCGAGGCGGCGGTGGCACTCTTGCGCGAGCTCGCCGATCGCGAGCCCGGGCGGATCGACGCGCTCGTGGCCTTGGGCGATCTGTTCCGCGCCAAGGAGCGCTACGCCGAGGCGGCCGTGGCCTACGGCGAGGCGATCGGCCGGGTGAGCGACCCCGAGCGCGGCCATTGGCGGCTGTTCTACGTCCTCGGTATCGCCCTCGAGCGGACCAAACGGTGGCCCGAGGCCGAGGCGGCTTTCTTGCGGGCACTCGAGCTGCAGCCCGATCAACCCTTCGTGCTCAACTATCTGGGCTATTCCTGGGTCGACCAAGGCGTGCACCTGGAGCGGGCCAAGGCCATGTTGCACCGCGCCGTCGAGCTGCGCCCACGCGACGGCTTCATCGTCGACAGCCTGGGCTGGGCCTATTACAAGCTCGGCGATTACGAGAAGGCCGTGGAATATCTGGAGCGCGCGGTCGAGCTCGAGCCGGGTGATCCGACCATCAACGATCATCTGGGCGACGCCTATTGGCGGGTCGGGCGCCACCGCGAGGCCCGCTTCCAATGGCAGCGCGCCTTGGGTCTCAAACCCGAGGAGGACGCGATCGCCGCGATCCACGAGAAGCTCGAGAAGGGGCTGCCCGAGCCCGATGCCCGCCGCGGCTGAACCCGTCCTGGTCGTCGAGGCGCGCGCCAAGCTCAACCTCGATCTCCTGGTGACCGCCCGCCGGCCGGACGGTCGCCACGAGCTCGACAGTCTCGTGGTCTTCTGCGAACTGGCCGACACGCTCGAACTGCGCCCGGCACCCGACCTCACACTGACGCTCGACGGACCGTCCGCGGGCACGCTCTCGGCCGCGCAGGACAATCTGGTGCTACGGGCCGCACGCCTCCTTCAACGAGAGACCGGTGTGGCAGCCGGGGCAGCCATACGGCTGACCAAAAGAATTCCGGTGGCAGCCGGATTGGGAGGCGGTTCGGCCGACGCGGCTGCCGCGCTCACCGGTCTGCGCGCCCTCTGGGGCCTCGCCATCGACGACGAGGCCTTGCGCGAACTCGGCTTTCGGCTCGGCGCCGACCTGCCCGTGTGCCTCTACGGCAAGCCCGTGCGGATGCGCGGGGTGGGCGAGCGGCTCGATCCGGTTCGCGGCCTGCCCGATCTGCCGCTGTTGCTCGTCAACCCCGGCCGGCCGCTGGCCACCGCCGCCGTCTTCGCGGCCTGGAGCGGTTCGTTCGCGCCGGCGCGCCGCCCGCCCTTTCCGCCGAACCCGAGCCTGCTGCGCTTCGCCGCCTGGCTCGCCGAGAGCGGCAACCAGCTTGAGGCGCCGGCGCGTCGGCTGGTACCCGAGATCGGCACGGTGCTGGGCGAGCTCGAGGCGCTCTCGGGCTGCCTGGTCGCCCGGATGACCGGCAGTGGGGCCACCTGCTTCGGCCTGTTCGGCGATCGCGGCGAGCTCGAGACCGCGGCCCTCTTGCTGCGCCGTCGCCATCCCGACTGGTGGATCCAGCCGACCCTGGCCCGGGGGGCGCCGTGATCCTGCTCGCGACCGACTTCGGTGTGGGTGGGCCCTATGTCGGCCAGCTCCATCTCGTGCTGCGGCGCGCCGCACCGGATCTGCCGGTGATCGACCTGCAGCACGATCTGCCGGCCTTCCGGCCCGATCTCGCCGCCCCGATCCTGGCCGCCCACCTGGAGTGGGCGAGGCCGAAAGACGTGCTGGTGGCGGTGGTCGACCCCGGGGTCGGCAGCGAGCGGGCGGCGCTCGCCCTGCGCCTCGACGGGGTGTGGTGCGTGGGGCCCGACAACGGGCTGTTCGAGTTCGCCATCCGCCGCGCCCGGAAGGTCGAGAGCTTCCACGTGACCTGGCGGCCGGCGCAGCTCTCGGCCTCCTTCCACGGCCGGGATCTGTTCGCGCCGGTGGCCGCCCGGCTCGCCCGGGGCGAGGCCGCGGGCCTCGTGCCGGCCCCGCCCACCCGCTTCCCGGACTGGCCGGACGATCCGCCGACCATCGTTCATCTCGACGCCTACGGCAACGCCTGGACCGGGATCCGCGCCGCTCGGGTGCCGCCGGGAGCGCGGCTCGAGGTCGCCGGTCGGGTCCTGCCGCGCGCCCGCACCTTCGCCGACGTCCCCTCGGGAACCGCCTTCGTTTACGAGAACAGTTCGGGTCTCTTGGAGATCGCCGTGGCCGGCGGCCGTGCCGCGGACCTCTTCGGCCTGCGTCCGGGGGATCCGGTGATCCTGCGCGCAGCCGATTGCTGATCGGGTGGCGAACGTCATATAGAGAGCGTGCTTGGGGCGTCGCCAAGCGGTAAGGCAGCGGACTTTGGATCCGCCATTCGGTGGTTCGAATCCACCCGCCCCAGCCCCGAGCCCTGGGACCATCGAGGAACGTCGCCCGTGGAGCCCTTCGACCTCGTCGTCCGCGGCGGGACGGTCGCGACCGCCACCGACCTGTTCGCGGCGGACATCGGCATTCGTGACGGCCGCATCGCGGTGGTCGGGTCCGACCTGGCAGCCGGAGCCGAAGAGATCGACGCGCGCGGGCTGATCGTCACGCCGGGCGGCGTCGATCCCCACTGCCACATCGAGCAGGTCTCGGCCGCCGGCCTGTTGAACGCCGACACCTTCGAGAGCGCCACCGCCTCGGCGGCACTCGGCGGCACCACCACCGTGATCCCCTTCGTCGCCCAGCACGTCGGCACCTCGCTCGCCGCCGCGGCCGAGGACTATCACCGCCGCGCCGAGCGGGGGGCGCTGGTCGACTACGCCTTCCACCTGATCCTGGCCGACCCCCGGCCCGAGATCCTGAACGAGGAACTGCCGCCGCTCGTGCGCGCCGGCCACGCCTCGTTGAAGGTGTTCATGGCCTACGATCGGCTGGCGATCGACGACGAGCGGCTGCTCGACGTGCTGGACGCCGCTCGCTGCCACGGCCTTCTGGTCTGCATCCATGCCGAGAACCACGGCATGATCCGCTGGATGGGCCGCAGGCTCGTCGAACGCGGCTTCACCGCCCCGCGCTATCACGTGCCCTCGCATCCGCGCATCGGCGAGGTCGAGGGCATCCATCGCGCCATCGCCTGCGCCGCGCTCCTCGACCAGCCGATCATGATCTTCCACGTCTCGACCGCCGAGGGCGCGGCGCTGATCCACCGCGCGCGCGGCGAGGGCCACAAGGTCTGGGCCGAGACCTGCACCCAGTACCTGACGTTGACCGCGGCCGAGCTCGACCGGCCGGGCCTCGAAGGGGCCAAGTGGATCTGCTCGCCGCCGCTGCGCGAGCCGGCCGACCGGGAGGCGCTCTGGTGGGCGCTCGAGGTGGGGGCGCTGCAGTGCGTCTCCTCCGACCACGCGCCCTACCGGATGGACGAGACCGGCAAGCTCGCCCGCGGCCCGAGCCCGACCTTCAAGGAGATCGCCAACGGCATGCCGGGCCTTGAGCTCAGGCTGCCGATCCTGTTCGACGCCATGGTGAGCCGCGGCCGGTTGGGCCTGTGCAAGTTCGTCGAGCTGTGCGCCACCGCCCCGGCCAAGCTCTACGGGCTGCACCCACGGAAGGGCTCGATTGCACCGGGTGCGGATGCCGATCTCGTGCTGTGGGACCCGACCCGGAAGGTCACGATCGAGGACGGCCCGCGCCGCGATCGGGCCGGCTACACGCCCTATGCCGGGCGGACGGTGCAGGGTTGGCCGCGCCGCGTGCTGTTGCGCGGCAGGCCCGTCGTGCGCGAGGGCGAGCTTCTGGGCCGGCCGGGGGAGGGCCGCTTCCTGCCGCGCCGAGCCGGCTGGGCCGCGGTGCCCACCGGCCGGCCCGCACCGGAGTTCGATCCCTCCCGCAATTTCGGCGCCCGGCTGTGGTGAGCCCGGCCGAGCCCCGATAGGCGGGCGCGCACCGCGCGCTCGAGCGGGCCGCGCCCGCCTCCTCGTCCACCTCCTCGATGCCGGCCTCGCACCGCTGATCGCGCGCCGCGCCGCCGGGCGAGCTCGCCTGCCCGATCCTCGACGACCTGCCCGAGGCGAGACCGGCGGCTGCTGCCGCTCGTCACACCCCCCGCCGACGCCGTCCTCCCGAAGCTCCGCCTGCGCGCCCTGCTCGGGCTCGGGCCGGCTCGCCGACGGGCGCCTCGCCGAGATCGAGCGAGCCCTGCCGATCGGCCGACGAGGCCACCCCGCCCCGCTCCTTTGCCGGCTCGCCCGATACGACCTCGCGGTGCGCCTTCCGGAACCGATCGGGATGCTTCACCAGCTCCGCGAGCTCCGAAAGCCCGCCCAGGCGAGTTTGGAGAGCGAGGAACACGGCGGCGGCGCGGGCCTGGCAGTTGAGCGAGCGCGCCGGGTTGAAGGCGATGTCGGTGAAGGCGTCGTGCTCCGCGAGCTGGCGGGCGAGATCGGGCACGTCGCACAGCGCTCGGACGTAGAGCCAATCGTAGAACGCGGTCAGGCTCTCCACCGGCCAGGTCTCGTCGCCGAAGCGGAACGCCACCCGCTTGCGCCGCTCGCCGCGCGCGTCGACCAGCCGAGGATCGTTGCGCGCTTCCCGACCGGAGCGCCCGTAGAGGTCGGTGTAGGGCCCACCGTCCTCGAACACCTTGCTGCCCTGGAACAAGGCCTCGACGGTCGAGAGCGAGCCGTCCGGCGCCCGGGCCGCGAGCTGGAACGCGCTCAGTCGGAAGCCGAGCTCCTCCTGCGAGGCCGAGGAGATCTCGAGAGGTTTCGCTACGCCGAGCCGTTCGCGTGCCGCCTCGTGCAACGCCGCGACGCACTTGCGTTTCTGCTCGCGCGAGAAGCCCGGATACCAGGGGAACTCGACCTCGATGGTGCGGATCCGCCAAGGCGCCTGGCGCGGCGGCAGGAACACCGGCCGTCGCGCGCGACCGGTCATGTCTGCGGCCTCACGGGGCGGCGGCGTCCGAGAGTGTCGCATCGGGGCTCGAACATCCTCGTGTCGTACTCGGCCCGAACCTGCGGCAACCCCAGGGCGGCCAGCCGTTTGCGGATTTTCGGTGGGTCGGCTCGGTTGTACACGATCACGGCGGACAGATATTCGCGCGGCACGCGATCGCGCACCAGGACCTCCGCCTGGGGATCCGTCGTGTAGCAGGGCGGCAAGCAGGGGTCGCGTTCTCCATCGAACATCGCAGCGAAGGCCTCCGGTGACCTCAGGTCGTCGTCCGTCCGTTGCCGGATGTCCGTGCGGGCCGCATTCCCCGACGAGAAAAGGCAGTCGAGCTCCCACAAGAGATCGGGGCGGAGCGCCAGCACCACCCACTCGGCGACGTCGCGAAGCTCGTTGCGCTTCTTGAAAAACATCCGATCGTTCGGGAACGAGATCGACAAGGAGATCCAGTCCGGCCGGTCGTCCAGCCGGAGAGGGTCGACGATACGGGCACGTGCCGATCGCGCCTCGAGCTGCTGCCGCGACAGGAGACCGTATTTGAAAATGTTATCCAAGTTTTCGGCCGGTGTGAAGTGCACCACCCGGGTGATGCCACGCTGCGAGACGATCCGGCGGATCCGCGCCTTGCGCGCCTCCTCGGGCGATGTCGGCGCCGGCGAGATCCGGGCCCCTCGATGATCCTTTGGGCGGGGGGGCGGGCGCCGGGGAAGGAGCGGTCGACGACCGGTCCGGTGCCGCAACCGGCACGGTGGCCGGGCCTTGCTCGGTCGGTCGATCGACGGCGACCGCTGGCGGCGAGGGCAGCGCCGCAGGTTCGAGGCTCCCCGTCGAGCCGAGGGCGAGCGGCGGTTCCTCGCCGGGAGCGCCGGCCTGGGAGGGCCCGCGTTCTCTGCGCTCGTCGGTAAGTCTCGACAGATCACGGTGAGTGAGCGGCGGCGAGCGGTTCCGGCGCACGCCGAGGGCGACCAGAAAGGCGAGAACGACCAAGACGATGACAACTTCCACGTGAATTCTCGCGGTCTCGAAGGAATTCTACGGACACGTTATCGGACAACGAACATCGGCTGAAGTGCGGGGCGAACGCGATTCCGTTCGACCGTCGACCGAAACGCGACAGTGCAAGTGGACCCGGCTTAGCGCGCGGTGCACCGCCCCGCCGCGCGCGGCGCCGTTCCCCGTGTCGGCTCGACGTGCTAGCGGCCGACACGGGAGGTGCCGTTGCCGGAGCTCATCGAACGATCCGTTCGACCCTTCGCGCGCGTGGCCGTGATCGGTGCCGGGACCATGGGCCACGCGCTGGCACTCGTGCACGCGCTGGCCGGCTGCACCGTGCGGCTGCAGGACGTCCACCCCGCGGCGCTCGAGCGCGCGCGAGAGCTGATCGCCGCCGCGGCCGACACGCTCGTCGAGGCCGGCGAGATCGAGGCCGCGGCCGCCGCTTCGGCCCGCGCGCGCATCCGGCCCACGAGCGCGCTCGAGGACGCGGTGACCGATGCCGAACTCGTCGTCGAAACCGTGGTCGAGGATCCCGCGGTCAAGCGCGAGGTCTTCGCCGCGATCGCACGAGCCGCACCGGCCGAGGCCGTGGTCGCCTCCAACACCTCCTATCTCGACGTCTTCCCGCTGATGCCCGAGCCACTCCAGCCGCGCGCGGCGATCGCGCACTGGTACACCCCGCCCTACATCCTCGATCTGGTCGATCTGGTGCCCGGCCCGAGCGCGGATCCGGCGGTCCTCGACCGGCTGGAGGCCTTCTATCGGGGCATGGGCAAGCGGCCGGTGCGCTTCGCGCGGATGATCCGGGGCTACGTCGCCAACCGGCTGCAGGCGGCCATGATGGCCGAGATCTTCCACGTGCTGGACGAGCAGGGGATCGATCCCGAGACCATCGACACGGCGATCCGCCACGGGCTCGCCTTGCGCCTGTTGCTCCAGGGGCAACTGGGCAAGGCCGATTTCACCGGCCTCGAGTTGGTGGCCAGGGCCCTCGCCAACCGCGCCTACAGCCCGCCGCCGCCGCGGGCGCGCTCGAGCACGCTCGATGCGCTCCTGGCGCAGGGGCGGACCGGCGTGCTCGGCTGCCAGTCGAGCGGGGTGGGCAATCTCGTCAACATGCTGGGCCTCTCGGCCGCCGGCCGCTTCCCGCTCGCGATGATCGTCACCATGCGCGGCGAGTGGGGCGAGCGGAACCCCTGGCAGGTGCCGATGGGCCGGGCGGCGGCCCCTGTCCTCGAGGCGATGGGCGTGCGGCTGTTCTCGCTCGAGCGGGCCGAGGAGGCCGAGGCGGTCGTGGAGGGTGCGCTGGGCCTCGCCTTCGGCTCGGAGCAGATGGTGGCGGTCCTGGTCCGCCAGCGCCTTCTGGGCGCCAAGCGCTTCGATCCGGCCGGGGAGGCCCGGTGAGCGAGGGGCTCGACCGCCGCGCGCTCGTGGCCGCGCTCGTCGCCCGCCGCGGCGAGGCGCTGCTTCTGGCCGGCCTCGGCTCGCCCGCCTGGGACCTGGCGGCGGCCGGCGACGATCCGCGCCACTTCTATCTCTGGGGCGGGATGGGCGGCGCCTTCGCCACCGGCCTCGGGCTCGCCCTCGCCCGGCCGGAGCGGCGGGTGGTGGTGCTCACGGGCGACGGCGAGGCGCTCATGGGGCTCGCCTCGCTCGCCACGATCGCCGCCGCGCGGCCGGCCAATCTGGCGCTCCTGGTCCTCGACAACCGCAGCTACGGCGAGACCGGCGGCCAGCCGACCGCGACCGCGGCCGGGGTCGATCCGGCCGGGATGGCCGAGGCCGCCGGCTTTCCCGCAAGCTCGCGCCTCGAGCGGCCGGAGGCGGTCCCCGCCGCCCTCGACCTTCTGCTGCAGGCGGCGGGGCCGGTGCTGGTCTGCGCGCGGGTCGAGCGAAGGCCGCTGCCGCTCGTCACACCCCCCGCCGACGCCGTCCTCCCGAAGCTCCGCCTGCGCGCCCTGCTCGGGCTCGGGCCACGATGGTAGTACGCCTCCCGCCGAGGTCCGCAAGCTTGCGGTAAGCTTGCGGCGCTAAGCGCACAGGGGGAGGGTGGGATGCGCCTGTTGTTGGTCGAGGACGATCCGGATCTGAGCGAGGCCTTGGTCGCCAACCTGGCCCGGGACGGCTTCGCCGTGGACCTGGCGGCCGACGCGGCGACCGCCGAGGAGGCGCTGGCCACGGTGGCCTACGATCTCATGCTGCTCGATCTGGGGCTGCCCGACGGCGACGGCCTCGTGCTCTTGCGGCGCCTGCGGCGCCGGCGCTCGAGCCTGCCGATCCTCGTGCTCACCGCGCGCGACACGGTCGACGACAAGGTGGCCGGCCTCGAGGCCGGCGCCGACGACTATCTCGTGAAGCCCTTCGCCCACGCCGAGCTGGTCGCTCGGATCCGGGCGGTGCTGCGGCGGCCCGACCGCGACCTCGGGGCGACCATCGAGATCGGTCGGCTGCGGCTCGAGCCGTCGAGCGGCCATGTCGAGGTCGACGGCCGCACGCTCGTTCTGCCGCGACGCGAGCGGATGCTGCTCGAGGTGCTGGTCCGCCGGGCGGGTCGTGTGGTGACCCGGCGCGTCCTCGAGGAGGCCCTCTGGGACCAGGACTGCGAGATCGGGTCGAACACCCTCGAATCCCACGTCTCGCGCCTGCGGCGTCGGCTCCTTGAGGCCGATGCCGGGGTGCTGATCCGCACCGTGCGCGGGGTGGGTTACATGCTGGAGAGGCAATGAGCCGCTCGCTCACCCGTGCCCTCGTGATCCGCTGCTCGATCCTGGCAGTGCTCGGTCTGTTCGCCGCGGTGGGCGAGCACTTCGTCCGCGACGGCGTCGAGCTGCACTACGAGCTCGACGAGATCGCCGATGCCCTCGCCGCCGCCGTCCGCGCGGGGGACGGGCGGCCGATCCTGGAGCCGGATCCCGCGCTGCGCGACCATCTGGCCGCGGTGCCGGGCCTGCGGCTGGTGGTGACGCGACCGGATGGCGAGGTCCTGTTCCTCTGGAGTCGGGAAGACGGATCGGCCGAGCAGGTCGAGCGCATTCTGCGGTTCGCGGCGCAGTCCTCGACCGCCTATTTCCACGCGACCGGCCCCGGGGACCAGGACGTGAGCTTCGGCTACGTGGCCACCCGGTCGGCTCCCACGGGCGAGCTCGTGCGCGTCGCCGCCGAACGCGGTCCGGCGGAGCTGCGCGATCGGTTGATCTGGATTCGAGCCGAGCTGCTGGGCGAATACGGCCCGTTCATGCTCTTGAGCACGGTGCTGTCGATCCTCGTCGTGGGCCTGACCGTGCGCCGTGTACTGCGACCGCTCGATCGGGCCTCGGCCCACGCCAAGACCATCGTCCCGGGGCACGGTACCAAGCTCGCGGTGCCCGACATGCCCACCGAGATCGCCCCACTGGTCGAGGCGATCAACGGGGCGCTCGACCGGTTGCAGGACGCCCTGCAGCGGGAACGTCGCTTCGCCGCCGACGTGGCCCACACCCTGCGCACCCCGCTCGCCGCCTTGCGCGCCCGCATCGAGGGCATGCCACCGGGCGGCGAGAAACCGGGGTTGCTGCGCGCCGTGGGACGGATGGAGCGGCTCGTCGAGCAGCTCCTCTTAAAGGCCCGGCTCGAAGCGGGCGCGCTCGACGAGCGCGGATCCGTCGACCTCGCCGAGCTGGTCCGCGAGATCGGCGGCGAGACGGCGCCGCTCCTCCTGCGCGAGGGCAGACGGCTCGTCGTGGACGTTCCCGAGCAGCCGGTCGTCCGCGAGGTCTCGGCCTCGGCCGTCGAGCAGGCGCTCCTCAATCTGGTCGACAACGCCGCCAAGGCGGCGCCGCCCGGGACCGTGGTGGAGATCCGCCTCGACCGGGACGGCACGCTGCTCGTGCGCGACCGCGGCCCGGGCTTCGCCGATCCGGAAGGGGCCACCCTGACCGCGCCGTTCCGGCGCGGTCGGGCGAGCGCCTGGCAAGGTGCCGGCCTCGGCCTGGCGATCGTCGCCGAGGTCGTCCGCCGCCAAGGGGGCGAGCTCGTGCTGCGCAACCGCCCGGGCGGGGGCGCCGAGGTCGGCTTCGCGCTGCCCGCCGCGGGCGCGGCCTCCCGCCCGCGCAGACACGTCGCCTGAGCGCAAGCTCGGCGCAAGCCGACTGCGGACGACGGCAAGCTTCTCGCCACGCGGACGCAAGCGCGGCGACGCAAGAGAGCGGCGTCGACGACACCAATTGTGGAGCCTCACGATGGTTCGACGCGTCGCTCTCGTCTCCACCCTCGCTCTGCTCGTGGCCGGGCCGGTCTCGGCGGGGCCCAAGTGCACCGGCAACGGAGAAAGGTTGCCGGAGGCCCAGGTGCAGGAGATGTACAAGAGGCAGGGTTACGAGATCCAGCGTTGGAAGATCTCGAGCGGTGGCTGCTACGAGATCTACGGCCGACTGAACGGCCAGAAAGTGGAGACCTACATCGATCCCTGGACCGGCGCCAAGCTCGAGGAGCACCGGAGCTGAACCGCCGTGGCTCGGCCGGGGCGTTCCGGCCGAGCCCATCCCACTCGTCCTCGAGGAGCTCGACCATGCCGCAGAAGCTTCGAAGGATCTGGGATCCCGTCGTTCGCCTCGCGCACTGGACCTTCGTGTTCGGCTGTGCCGCGGCGTTCCTCACCGAAGAGGCGCGGACCGCCCACCGGGCCGTCGGCTACGCGGTGATGGCCGCCTTGGTCGTGCGCCTGCTCTGGGGCTTTGTGGGCAACGGCCACGCCCGCTTCGCCTCGTTCGTGCGCGGGCCGCGCGAGGTGGTGGCCTACACCCGAGCGATGCTGCGCGGCGAGGAGCCCTATTTCGAGGGGCACAATCCTCTGGGCGCGGTGATGATCCTGACACTCCTCGCGCTCCTCGCGGTGATCACCGTGTCCGGCTGGATGACCACCCTCGACGCCTTCTGGGGCGAGGAGTGGGTCGAGGAGCTGCACGCCACGAGCGCCGAGCTCCTGCTCTGGCTCGTGCCGCTGCACGTCGCGGGCGTGGTCTTCGCGAGCATCCGCCACCGCGAGAATCTGGTCGTGGCGATGATCACCGGGCACAAGCCTCCACGTCCGCGGCGCTGCGGCCCCGCTCCCGCCGCCGACCTCGTGGGCGAGGCGGGCTGAGCCCCGGCCCCGGGCGCGGCCCGGCGCGCGGCGCGCCCCCCCGTCGCGCGCGGTGCCGTTCCCCGTGCCGGCTCGACGAGCTAGCGGCG
>FWPV01013995.1_pt1 | contig 11918 bp, 15 predicted proteins | sample 2228371 | NCBI WGS metagenome assembly FWPV01 (sample SAMEA103939776, study PRJEB20133) | metagenome | reverse complement strand
AGCCCCGGCCTGAACCACGACAGAGAACCCGGCCGCGCCGAGTTTCTTGACCGTTTCAGGCGTGGCCGCGACCCGCGTTTCGTTGGCGCGGGTCTCTTTCGTGACGGCGATGACGGCCATCGGCATTCCCCTCCCCAGGGCGGTGTTACCTCACCAGCATGTGGGGCTCTGTAGGGGATAGTCTTGCCTCTTGTCGAGGCATGACGTGCACGTCAGGGAAAAATTATACCGATGGCCACCGGTGTCAGTGGCTTTGCGTGGGCTTTTCCTTCAGGAGCACCACGCCCAGGGCCAACAGGACCACCGAAGCGATAGCGCTACCAATGAACCCAGCCGGCGTGCAGAACAGCAGGGTGATGAAGAGCAGCAGGACCGCGACGGCCAGCGAGCCCCACTTCGTCATCTTGCCGAACGCGTCGTAGGTGGCAGCTTGTTCGTGGATGTCCATTTCACCGCGGTGATAGTCGCCGGCCATGTGTCGTCCTCAGGAAAGAAAAGAAGAAATCCCGTTCGCGGATACAACGCGGGCGACAAAGGCTCAAGCGCGCGCATCGCCCCAGCGCTCGGCGACGAAGCGACCGCGTACAGCCGCAACCGCTTCATCGACGGTAATATCCGTAATCCGCCCCTGCCCGCCATCCAGGCGCGATAGCCAACGCGAATAGGCCGGCACCGGCGCGGTGCCCATCAATCCGACGCACGGCGTGCCCACGGCGGCGGCGACATTCAGCGCCCCTGAGTCGTTGCCAAGGAAGCCGGCGGACAGCGCGATCAGCGCCGCAGACTGGTCAAGCGGCAGGTCGCACGCTGCGACATTGCCAGGCATGGCGCCCATGGCCGTCGTCGCGATCTGCGCCTCGTGCGGCCCACCGACCCAGAACACCGTCCCAAAGAGATCCGAGAGCCGCCTTGCCGTCTCGGCGAAACGCGCCGCCGGCCAGGTCCGCGCGGGCTCGCTGGCGCCGATCCCCAGGCACAACCAGGGGCCCGGCCGATCGGCGTACTTGGCCTTCACGGCCTGTAACGCCTCAGGGTCAAGCTTCAGCGCGGGTTCGCGACTGTCGACCACCAGGCCATGCGCCTTCTCAAAGGCGGTGAGCTTGTCGATCCGGTGCGCCAGGCGCATGACCTTCGGCAGGAACGGCCCCGTGGTCAGAAAGCGCTCCTGGCTGTGGCCCAGGCCAAAGCCACGCCGCTCGGGCACGCCCGCCAGGGCTGCGGCGATGGCGGGACGGTCGATCTTCTCCAGAATCCAGACCGCGCGCGGCTTCTCGGCCTGACAGATCCTGTAGAAGTCGAGCGCCTCGCGAACACCCTTGAGACGATCCCTATAGTGCGGCGCGTAAAGCACCCGCTCGCCTGACGGCTCCCCCTTGAGCACTTCGGACGCCCGGCTCGACGGCAGCGCGACCAGGACCACCTTGCCTTCGGGCGCTGTCGCCGCGATCGCCCGGATCGTCGGCAAGTGCCACATCAGATCGCCAATCCCGCGATCGGGCGCGTAGACGAGGACGGGGCCCTGGAACGTCGATGCGGACAAGTTAGTCGGTCTCTCGGCGGCTTGACCCGCGATTACCGGGCGCGAAGCGCCTTGTCACCCGTGACGACGTATCAGGGCCAGTTCGCGAGCAGACCGCGTAATCCCGCGACACAGGCCAGGGGCTGATCGACCATGACGTGATGGTCAGCGTCGGGAATGGCGAGCCGAAGGACGCCTTCCGGCATGCGCCCCACCATGTAGGCGAGCGTCTCGTCGGTCATCAGATTCGACCGTTCCCCCCAGGCCAGAGCGGTCGGGCAGGCGACCTGGGGCAGCAAATCGCCCAGGTCCGGCATCTTGAAATTGCGCCAAAGATCCGGATCGAACTTCCAGGTCCACCCGTCCGGGGTTTCCTTCAGCGAGCGCCTGGCGATGAAGTCGGCAATGTAGAGGTTCTCGCAGCCCTGCGGCGGCGCGAGGCGAAAGCGCGTCAGGGCCTCTTCCAAGGTCGAATAGGCTGGCGCGCCCTTGCCCGAACGCGGCGGAGGCCCCTTCCAGCGCTTCTCGGGCGGCTGGATCGTGGTGTCGAGCAGGATGGCCCCGCGCAGGCGATCGGCGTGTCGCGCGGCGCAGTACAAGGTCGGGAAGCCTCCGAAGGAATGACCCACCACGATCGGCTTGACTCCGCTCGCCTCTAGTCCGGCCGCCTCGACGGCCGCGAAGATCTCCGCGGCGAAGAGTTCGGCGGTGTAGGCCTCTCGCCAGTCGCTGCCGCCCATGCCGGACCACGAGATCGCCGCCACGCGCCAGTCCTTGGCGAAGAACGGCGCGATGAAGCTCCACCAGTCGGCGTGCGCGCCATTGCCGTGCAACAGCAGCAGGCCCGGCTTGCCGACCTCGCCCCAGGTCAGAAGCTCGATATTCGCCCCCTCGACCGGGATCATCGAGCGCGTCGGCGCCTCTGCGATCGCGGCGTCGAACCATGACGGAGCCGGAGGCGGCGCGCCCATGAACGGCGCAAGCAGGGAGGCTGGCGCGGATTGGTCGTCGGCCATCGGTTAAGCCTCTTCCTTGTAAGCCAACTCGCCGGGACGCGGCTTTCGCGGGCTCAGCGCCTTGAAGACGCCGGTGCCGGTGATCAGGGTCCGATCGCCGGACCAGATCCGGCCGCGAACCGTGAACAGCAAGTCCTCCTCGCCTATCAGCTCCCCTTCGCCTTCCACCCAGTCGCCCAGCTTGGCGCCCGAAAGGAAGTCGCACATCAAGCGTACGGTGACCCAGCTGTAGGACTTCTGCAGCGAGATGATCCGCCCCCAGGCCATGTCGGCGAAGCTCATCAGCATGCCGCCGTGGCAGTTGCCCAGACCGTTGGTGTGGTGCTCCTCGACGCGGAACGCCAGGCGCGCCTGGCCGGGCCCCTCGCGGTGCTCGAACAGCGGGCCGATCTGACGGCCAAAGCCCCGTGACCAATTGAGTTGCGAGAAGCCGTCCGGAATCGCGGCTGTCTGGGCGTCTGTCAAATCGTCGGACATGGCGTCAGGCTAACAAGCGTTTGAAAAAAGGAAAGCCTTCCGTAAGGACGACGCTCTGGCCGGCGTCTAACCTCTCGAAACAGGGGGATGGCTTGAGCCGAGACCACGACAATTTCGCCAACTGGCTGGCGCCGCATTTGCCGATGCTGCACCGGACGGCGCGGGCGTTCGCGGAAGCGGCCGATCAGCACGACCTGCTGCAGGAGCTGACCGTGGCGCTGTGGAGGGCCCGCCCCAGCTTCCGCGCGGAGAGCGCGACCGGGACCTTCGCCCACCGCGTGGCCCACAACGCCGCCTTGACCTGGAAGCGAGGCGAGGCCCGCAGGCGGCTGCGCGGCGTAACGGTTGAGGCCGAACTGCTCGTCCGCGACGCCGGCGAGGATCCGCAAGGTCCGCTCCTAGAGCGGCTGTATGCGGCGATCCGCACCCTGCCGCCGGTCGAGCGATCGCTGGTCCTGCTGTCGCTGGACGGCGTGCCCTACGCCGAGATCGCGCGGCTGCACGGGCTTTCGGAGAGCAATGTCGGCGCGCGGCTGACCCGCCTGCGCCAGCGGCTCTCCACCTTGGTGAAGGAGGACGCCGATGGACTTTGAGCGTCTCGAACAGGCCTGGCGGTCGGAGGCCAACCGCCCGTCCGAAGAGCAGCAGGCCCGACTGATGGAGGAACTGATGATGATGTTGAACGCCCGCCGCAGGACGGAATTCGTGCTGGCCGCCATCCCCTTTGGCGCCATGATCGTGTTCACGGTCGTGGCCGGGGTGGCCGCCTATCGCGGCGACTCCTTCGCGCACGATTGGCCGGGACTGGCGATGCTGGGCGTCTGCTGGGCGGCGCTGATCGGCACGTTCTGGAACGGCTTCCGAGCCCGCCGCCGCCAGACCGGCCAGCCGATGCGCGACACCCTGGAAAACCTCCTGGCCCAAAACCAGGCGGCCCGGCGAAACTACATGACCTTCTGCGCCTTGACGCCGGTGTTCCTATTCCCGCTGTGGATGGCCGTCGACCACCTCAAGGATGACGGTCGCATGAGCGCCGCCGCCGGGTTCCAGGCCACGGCCCTGTGCGTCGGGGCCCTGGTGGCCAGTTATGCTTGGAACACCCTGCGCTTTTATTGGGTGATGAAGCCCGAGCAGCGTCGACTGGAAAGCCTGCTGGCGGAGTACGAATAACCCCCAACGCCGTTCTCCCCGGCAAATGCCGGGAGGAACGGACTATTGGATGCCCACCGCCGCAAGCGCCGTGGCCTGCCGTGCGGCGACGGCCTCTTCGGAGAAGCCCTCAAGCGAGGCCTCGAACAATTGCTTCCAGTTGTGGCTGGCGCCCAGGTGCAGGAACGCCGCGCCCAGGCCGATGGCGGCGCGGTCCATGAACACGAACTCGCGCGGGATGGTCACGCCGCCGACGGCCTTGAGCGCCTGGCGAACCTTGAACGCCTCACGCCGACCGTACTCGCCGGGCGGAACGTCATCGGCCACCGTGCGGACACGGTCGTCCAACAGGGGGCCGTAGATGAACCGGGCCCAGACGTTCAGGGCGTCCACCAAGGGATCGCTCAGCCCCTGGAAACCCCAGCTGCGATAGGCCTCGACCTGTTCGGCGCGATCATCGTTGGCGAGCGCGCGGTACAGACGCACAACCCCGGCCACGAACTTCGGCGGGAAGATGCGGATGCAGCCGAAATCCAGCAGGTTCAGGTGCGTGGCGCCCTCGCCGGCGAAGGTGTAGTTCCCGAGGTGGGGGTCCCCATGGATGATCCCCAGGTGGGTCATCGGGCTCCACCACGCCTCGAACAGCAACGCGGCGATCCGGTCACGCACGGCCTGGGGCGCGGTCTTGAAGGTCAGCAGGCCCTGGCCGTCCAGCCACGTCATCGACAGCAGGCGTCCCGTCGAGAGCTCCGTGACCGGCGAGGGCGTCCGGATATCCGCGCGATCGGCGAAGAAGTTGGCGTAGAGCGCCATCAGCTTGGCCTCGCGGGCGTAGTCCAGCTCCTCGCGCAGGCGATCGCCGATCTCGACAATGGCCTCGGACGGGTCGAGCGCGCCGTCCATGCGCTTGACGAGCCCGATCAAGGCGCGCAGCTGGCCCAGGTCGCTTTCGACCGCGCTCTGCATGTCCGGGTACTGCAGCTTCACCGCCAAAGCACGGCCGTCGTGGGCGACGGCGCGGTGCACCTGGCCAAGCGATGCGGCGGCGGCGGCTTCTTGCTCGAAGCTGGCGAACCGCGCCTGCCAGTCGGCGCCGAGCTCGGCCGCCATGCGCCGCCGGACAAACGGCCAGCCCATGGCCGGGGCGTTGGTCTGCAGCTCGGCCAATTCCTTGGCGAACTCGGGCGGCAACAGGTCCGGCACGGTGGCGAACATCTGGGCCGCCTTCATCAGCGGCCCCTTCAGCCCGCCCAGCGCCGCCTTCAAGGCCTTGGCGTTGCGCGCATCGGCTTCGTCGCCACCGAACATCCGGTTGGCGCCGTACGACACGGCCGCCCCCGATAGCCCGGCCCCGACCTTGGCGAAGCGGGAAAGCCGGCCGGTCAGCCGGTCGCGTTCGGGGTCGCGGGCGTCGTCGGCCATGTCACCTCACACCAGGGTTTCGAACTCGTCGACCAGCCGCTCGAGTTGGGCGCAGCCGGCGGCCCAGAAAGCCTTGTCCCTCGGGTTCAGACCGAAAGGCTTCAGCGCTTCCACATAGGTACGCGTACCGCCCGCCGCGAGGAGATCCTCGTAGAGCGGCGCGAAGGTCGCGGGATCCTTGCGGCGCTTTTCCATCAGGCCCCGCACCAGCAGATCCCCAAAAGCGTAGGCATAGACGTAGAACGGCGCGTGGCAGAAGTGGCTGACATAGGCCCAATAGTGCTCGTAGCCGGCGTTCAACCTCACCGCCGGCCCCAGGCTCTCGCCCATGACGTCCAGCCACAAGGCGCCGATCTGATCGGGCGACAGCTCGCCGTCCTGGCGCGCCTCGTGGAAGCGGCGTTCGAACCGGTGGAAGGCGATCTGGCGGACCACCGTGTTCAGGCCGTCCTCGATCTTGCCCGCCAACAGGCCTTTGCGGTCCTCGGGCGTGGCCTCGGCCAGGAGGCGGTCAAAGACCAGCCCCTCACCAAAGATCGACGCGGTCTCGGCCAGGGTCAGAGGCGTGTCGGCCAACAGCGTGCCCAGCGGCTGGCACAGTGTCTGGTGGACGGCGTGGCCCAGCTCATGCGCCAGGGTCAGCACATCCCTGCGCTCGCCCATATAGTTCATGAACACGAACGGATGGCGATCGGCCGTCACCGGATGGGCGAAGGCGCCTGATTGCTTGCCCGGACGGGGCCTGGCGTCGATCCAGGGCTTGTCGAAGAAGACCCGGGCGGCGTCGGCGAACTTGGGCGCCAGGTCCTGGAAGCTCTCCAGCACCATGCCCTTGGCCTCGTCCCAGGCGTAGGCGCGAGGCGCGGCGGCGGTCAGCGGCGCGTTGCGATCCCAATAGTCCAGGGCCTCGACGCCCATGACCTTGGCTTTCAGGGCGTAGTAGCGGTGCGACAGGCGGGGATAGGCCTCGACCACCGCCTGCTCCAAGGCGTCCACGGCGTCAGCGTCGACCTCGTTGGCCAGGTGGCGCGACTGGGCCGGCGTCTCATAGCGCCGCCAGCGGTCCTCGACCTGCTTTTCAAAGGCCAGGGTGTTGAGCACCAGCGCCTGGGTGGAGGCGCGGTCTTCCAGAGCCTTGGCCAGTCCGTCAGCCGCCGCCTTGCGACGCGCGAGGTTGGGATCAGAAAAGCGGTTGAGGGCCTCGGCGAGGGTCAGGCTCTCATCGCCGACCTTGACGGTCAGCTTGGCCAGCGTCTCGTCATAGAGCCGCACCCAGTTGGCGACAGCCGGGGCCTTGTCGACGATGAAGCGCTCCAGCTCCGGCGACAGCTCATGCGGTCGTGACAGGCGAACGCGACGCAGCCACGGCGCCCAGCGGGCGGCGTCGGGATGCGCCTCAAGCGCCTTGGCGATCTCGCGATCCTCCAGCTGGTTCAGTTCGAGCGTGAAGAACAGGCTCTCGGCGGCGATCTGGGAGGAACGAGCCCGCAGGTCGGCCTCGAACTTGGCCCAGGCCGGATCATCGCGGGCGACCGAAGCCGCCAAGCCCGCATAGGCGCCCACGCCCCACAAGCCGTTGGTCGCCTTCTCGTAGAGGCTGATCCCGCGATCCAGCAGCAAGCCTAGCCGCTGAGGCTCCTTGCGGGCCTCCAGGAACATCCCCTCCAGCGAGGCCAGCTCGTCATTGGCGGCCTTGGCGGCGGTAAGGTCGGTCTCGATGCGGGGGTCATCGCGGCCGGCATAGAGGTCGGCCAAGTTCCATTCGGGCGGGGCGTTAGGCTTGAAGGGCGCGTTCATAGACCAGCAGATAGGGCGCTCGCCCCCCGCCGCGCAATGCTTGAGCCCCCAAGGTTTCAGGCTTTGCGCGTTCTGAACTCTGCGAAGAACGCCACGAGGCCTACGATCAAGTAGGTCGCGATGGCCGAAGACCCCAGGCCGACCGGATCATCGGCCAGCGGTTTGAGCAGCGGGACGATCTGCAAGACGAGCAGGAAGCCCAGAAAACCGACGGCGCCAGCCCAGCCCCGTCCCTCATGACCACGTCGCCAAGCCCAGGCCGCAGCGGCCATCGCCAGAAGGCCCATCTCGATGGCCTGCTCAAGAACCGCGTGGTCCCAAAGGCCAAGGCCGACCTTCGGACCGCTCCACAGGAGCGGCAGGTCGGGACGATGGACCAGGAAGTCGAGCAGCCAGTGCGATAGCACGGCCAAGCCGACGAAGAGGCCAGCGCGCTTGGGCAGCTTCAGAAGCAGGGCCAGGCCCACCGCCACCGCGACGGACCACAAGGCGGCGGCCGGCAGGCTGTGCGTGTAGGGCATGTGGGACAGCACGAGGGCGCTGCCCGGCAGGCTATGATCGACGGACACCTTCTCCACGCCCGCGATGATCATGCCGCCCCAAGCGATGTCCATCGCCTGGCAAGCCAGAACATAGCTCCAGAGCGGCGCGCGCGGCTCGATCGCCTTGGCGACAAGCGCGCCCGCATAGTGTCCGACGAACATGGCGCCCTCCCCGGCTCCAGACTTTGCAATCGAGCAAAACCCTGGCGTCACGATCCTTGGCCCCAGCTTGGAAGTCCAGCCCGATCCAGACGGGTCGAGCGCGAAGAGGTAGACGCTTCCCGCCCGTCGCGCTTTCGGCCATCGCGCCCCTCTGCGCTGGGAAGTCACTGTTAACTATACCGTTTAAGGTTCGCGACACCTCTGCGAAAGCCGGTGTTTACCCACGGCCTGTATCACTCTGAACCAACAAGAGCCCTGTCCCACGTGGACATGGCCGGTTCTGGTGGATGTGCCCAATGACCAAAACGGTCCTTGTCGTCGATGACGACCCGACACAACGTCGGTTGATTCAGGCGGTGCTCGAGCGCGACGGGTTCGCGGTCTCGCACGCTGAAGGTGGTGACGCGGCGATCGCGCACCTGACGTCGGGCGCACCCGCTGACGTGATCCTGCTCGACCTTGTCATGCCAGGCCTGAATGGTCAGGACACGCTGAAGGAAATGCGCGCGCGCGGCTTCCAGCAGCCCGTGATCGTGCTGACCGCCAGCGGCGGCGTCGACACCGTGGTCAAGGCCATGCAGGCCGGCGCCTGTGATTTCTTCATCAAACCCGCCTCGCCCGAGCGGATCACCGTGTCGATCCGCAACGCCCTGTCGATGGGCGACCTCAAGGGCGAGGTTGAGCGGCTGACCAAGCGCGCGGGCGGCAAGACCACCTTCGCGGATCTGATTGGCGCCTCGCCGGTCATGACCATGGTCAAGCGCATGGGCGAACGGGCGGCCAAGAGCGCCATCCCCGTGCTGATCACCGGCGAAAGCGGCGTCGGCAAGGAGCTCATCGCCCGCGCCGTGCACGGCTCATCGGAGCGCGCCGGCAAGCCGTTCGTGGCCGTCAACTGCGGCGCGATCCCTGAGAACCTCGTCGAGTCGATCCTGTTCGGCCACGAGAAGGGCTCGTTCACCGGCGCCACCGACAAGCACCTGGGCAAGTTCAAGGAAGCCGACGGCGGCACCCTGTTCCTCGACGAGGTCGGCGAACTTCCGCTGGACATGCAGGTCAAGCTGCTGCGCGCCCTTCAAGAGGGCGAGATCGACCCGATCGGTTCCAAGCGCTCGATCAAGGTCGATGTCCGCATCGTCTCAGCGACCAACCGCGACCTGCAGCAGGCCGTCTCGGCCGGCCGGTTCCGCGAAGATCTGTTCTATCGCCTGAACGTCTTCCCGATCGAGGCGCCGTCGCTGCGCGAACGCCGCGAGGACATCCCCGCGCTCGTTGAGGCCTTCATCCGTCGGTTCAATGTCGAGGAGGGCAAGCGAGTCATCGGCGCCGCGCCCGAGACGATGCAACTGCTGACCGCCTTCGATTGGCCCGGCAACGTGCGTCAGCTGGAAAACACGGTTTATCGCGCCATTGTCCTGGCCGACGCGCCCTATCTGCAGCCGTTCGACTTCCCGGCGATCTCGGGCCTCGCCGCGCCGATCGAGGCCGTCTCGATCGCACCCGCACCACCGCCGGCGGCCTTGCTGCAGGCGACCCACGCGGCCATGGCCGCCTCCGTCGGTGAGGCGCCGGTACGCATTCTCGACGATCGCGGTCATCTGCGGACGCTGGAAGAGATCGAGCGCGACCTCATCCAGCACGCTATCGACGTCTATGCCGGCCATATGAGCGAGGTCGCCCGCCGCCTCGGCATCGGGCGCTCGACCCTTTATCGCAAGGTTCGCGAGCAGGGCATCGAGGTCGATATGAAGGAAGCAGGCTGATGAGCCCGCTGATCCTGCGGCCATTGTCGCGCGAACAGCGCCTGAAGGCTCTGCTCAAGCCCGCGCGCGCGACGACCAAACAGGTGTCATCGAGGAACTGAGCGGGCGGTAGCGCCGCCCTCTCCAACCTCAGTGGCCGGACGCGGCCAGAAAACTCGGCTCCGCTTCGGTTCTCTCGGTCTGCTCCTCGACCCTGACCCACCCCGCGCCGGACCGCTTCACCAGCCCTTCCATCGCGAGGGGCTCGAGTTCCCGCCCGACCAAGGCGGGCGTGACGGGTCGGCTCCAACGGTGGTCCAGTTGGCGGGCGATCTCCGCCTCATTGAGGCCCGGCGCTTGGGCCAAGGTCATCAAGATCATGTCACGGGTTGAACGACCGCGACGTCCACGCTTGCCCGGCGTCGGCGGCGCGAAGGCGGGCGCCTCTCTAGCCGTCAATCGTTCGGCCATGCCGGCCTGTCGCAGCGCGCCCAGCGCCAAGAGGATCGCTCTCAGTTCGCTTTCGAACGGGGCTTGGGCCCGTCGCTGAGCTTCAACCATGCGGGTTTCCAGCTCCGCCTTACGGCGCAGCAGGTCTTGGTATGTCGTCGCCATTGTCCTTAGTTCCGAGAAGTCGTGAGGACACTTAGCGCCCGCCGCGGGATATCCCCCGCGCGCCTAGAACCTGGAGCCGCATCCGCCCGCAGCCCAGAGCCTCACAACATGAAAACCATTAACTCTTTACAATTGTTCACATTTTCTCCCAGCACGGTTACCAAGACCTTAACGCAGTTCGGCGAACGGCAGTTTTTGGTAAGCCTTTGGGGCGAAAATTCCAGATTGTGGGACTAGATACACCACACGGGAAAATTGCGCTCCGAGGGCGGCTGCTTTAGCCCCTCGCAAGGAGCGGATCAATCCTCGTCTTGGGGCGCCGAGGTCGAGGCGCGGCGGGGCTGACCAAAGCCCTTGCCGCGTTTCATGGGCTTCTTCTCGCCCTTGGCCTTGCGGACGATTTCCTTGAGCTTGATCGCCTGGTTGCCAGACAGGGCCTGACCGCGCGCCCCCTTCTCCGGATCGGAGAAGGCGCGTCCATAGGTCTCGACGCGCTGCGCGACGCTGGTGAGGAATTCGCCCTCCCATTCGGAGAGCTCGACGCCGGCCTTCTCGGCGGCGCGGCGGGCGCGCTTCAAGGCGTTCAGCGCGGCTCGCTTGGCTTGTTCCTTGGGATCAGGCGGCTTGGCGCGCATGGTGGGAGACTATCCCGCACGTCGCGCGCCGACGCACGCCGAAAAATCTAGATCTCGCCGATGGCTGACAGATAGAGGTCGAGGATCGCGTCCTCTTCTTGACGCTTGGCGCGGTCCTGCTTGCGGATACGGACCACCTTCTTGAGCACCTTGACGTCGAAACCGTTGCCCTTGGCCTCGGCGTAGACTTCCTTGATCTGCTCCATGATCTCGGCCTTCTCGACCTCCAGGCGCTCGACGCGCTCGATGATCGACTTCAGCTGACCCTGGGCGGTCGAATTCAGGACGTCGGCGTGGGGAATGGCGTCGTCGGCCATGAGGCGGTCTCGCAGAAAGGCTGGAATTCGGAGGCGCGGAACCTAGTTCGAAGCCGCGCCGCTGGGAAGCGCGATTCAGCGACCGTCCACTACCTTCCTTCAACCCTGGCACGCGCCACCTCGGCCAAGGCCGCGAGATCGAGATTCTTCTCGTCGCCGCTGAGCAGCATCTCGAGGCTCGCCTCGGCCAGATCGGCCAGCGGCATCGACAGCCCCTTGGCCTCGGCCGCGTCCAGCACGAGGCGAACATCCTTCAAGCCGAGTTCGGCGGCAAAGCCTGGCGGGACATAGCGGCGCTCGGCGATCATGCCGCCATAGATCTTGTAGATCGGCGCGGCGAACAGGGTGCTGCTGAGCATGTCCAGCAACTCGGGCGCGGGAACGCCGTAGGCCTCGCCCAGCGCCACGGCTTCGCCCATCGACTCGATGGCCGAGACGATCATGTCGGCCGGGATGTCTTCCTCCGTACCCTCGATGTTCTTGATCTCGAGCTTGCCGCCGCTGACCTTGGCCTCGCAGCGGATC
>FWPV01013994.1_pt1 | contig 11918 bp, 11 predicted proteins | sample 2228371 | NCBI WGS metagenome assembly FWPV01 (sample SAMEA103939776, study PRJEB20133) | metagenome | reverse complement strand
TACAAATCTATTCATATCAACATGGTTTTCTACAAAATCAGCTAGCATGTTTTCAATAGTATTTTTATCAAAATACTCATTTAAATTGCCTTGAATAAATAACCAATTAGTATCTTTTGATCTGAATCTTGCCATAAACCTCTCCCTTTGTTAAAGTTATGATAAATTATAGAATACTTTATTAATTTTATCCAGTTTTTTGCCCGTTAAATCAACAGGCAACGGCGTAATATCCACCACCAGGGCTTCAAACCCCAGAGTTTGAAGAAAGGCACATGCCTCCTCGAGGGAGTTAAAACCCTTTTGTTGACACAAGTCACGGAAACTTATCCTTTTTTCACCCTTAAGAAACGAAAGATGCTTACGCCATTGTGGATAGCTATAACACAACACACCCTCGCTAAAATCCCTTATCTCCTCATTCCATTTCCCCTCAAAAACTCGTTTCTGGGGAAGCTTTTCATTCTGTTGTTTGAGATAGGACGCAAACTTATACGTCTGAACCACCTCAATAATCACCTTGTATAGAGCCGTCGCCACATCCAGTGATGCAGCAGCCCCTACACACAACGCTGGAACTGAGGGCTGTTTCGCTCTCTCATCATCCTCTTCTATCAAACCCAAAAAGACAGGAAAACGGGTATCTGTTGGCAGGGAAAACACACGAATTTTCTTCTTCCACGCTCCCAATCGCTCATCAAGCAAACGGCGAACCCGTTCATCATCGACAGAATCGAGATCCAGCTCATCCGGTGTAAGCCGTGCCCACCACGTCAAAGCAAAAGCATCCCGTTCAACCACCTCACACAACCCTGTTTTCCACGCCTGAGAGGGCACAAAATGAAACGCTAGTCCTGTGGAGGTTGTATGGTTGATACGTGCCTCCTGCCCAAACTTATACATATACGGCATATAAACAAAAGCCGCCGGAACCCATACTTCATCTCCCGAAACCAGAGATATCCCCTTAACCCACCGCACAAGAGATGATGGTAAAAAAGGATCATACGCAAAGTTTTCCTGCTCGTACTGCCACGAAGCATACAACATAAACTTGTCCGGCGAAACCACCCTCTCTTGTCTTTTCATCATGGTCTCATAATCTGCCAACGGAAGTTGTTTCACAGGAACCACCGACGAGGCATACCGCTCCACAGCCTCCCCACACGCTGAGAGAAAAGCCTCTTCCGCCGTCTCTCCAATCCCCCCAACCTGAGGATCAAAAAGCATCCCCAGATGATACGACATTCGATGAAGACGTGCACTCGAAAAAAAGAGTTGTGGATCTCCAGGACCCACCTCAGCCACATAATAGTAGTTGATTATCCCGGTCAAAGGTGAAAAAAAAAGGCTCCATTCTTCTCACCCAATACGAGAGTTCACTAGAAACTCCGGATGAAGTTACCTGGAACGCTCCAAAACGCACCTCATACCCCATGATTATCCTCCGTCCAGACCATCTGAGGCGGAATACGATCCACATATCCGCAGACAGAACAATACGGAGACTTGAGAACAGGATGAAATTGAACACGATAGTTCACCGCATCAACCAGAAAAATCCCCTTCACCGTCTCACAGGGTAAATACCACGAGAGAAATTTTACAGATTCTGTCACTGCTATCGACACCAACCACATCACAAAAGGGGAAAACCCCGTCTGCGTCTTCACATCCCCCTCCACCTTCCGCATGAGTTCAAAACCGATATCATACTCCTTGTTGGTTTGTTTTCTCTCAAGATAACACCTATAACACGGCGTCTCTCCAGGTATCACCAGAGGTCCCACCACACCCCCTGTCCAATCCTCTTCAACATAGAGCACACGAACGTTTTCCAGCATGGCCGCCTCATTCACCGCCTCAAGAAAACCCAACGAACGCCCACTTCCTGTCACAATAACCAGAGAAAAACCCCGCAAAAGACTCCGTATTCTGTCAGAAAGAGAGGATTCCTCCTCGTTCAACCATGGGGATCTTTTCACCTGTACTCTACTCTCCCGTAGCCCCTCTTCAATCCCCTGAGCCACCCTCCCTTCTCCTAAAACAAGAACAGAGGCTCTTTCCAGCCGCTGAAGATAGGTTATTTTCTTTTCCTCAAGATAAGGTGTAAAAAGCCCCAGAAACCCCAAGACCCCTTCATCACCTCTCACATCATCACATTCCTCAAGAACACCCAATCGTACCAGCTGATTCAAGGCATCCTGTATATCCTCCGCTCGAGCACGATTTTCAAACTCGGCCAAAATCTCTTCCAGAGTATGTGGCTCATCCAGATAACCAAGTAAATCCCTCACAAGTACCTCTATCACCTGCCCTCTCAAAAGAAACCAGTTCCCAAGGTGATCAACAAAAAGACTCTGCGGATTCTCTTCCAATAGGAAAACATACCTCCGCTTCTTGTACCGCATCCTTTTCTCCTCTACCTATAGGTATATGGCAAATAATCCAGGGATTCGGGATAAAAAATCTGATCCCGAAGCCCCCTTTCCTGAAGATCTACCATCTCTATCACTGTTTTTCTGTTGGTAACGAGCGCATCCTGAATCTCAACCTTTGTGGCAAAATTGTAGTTTTTTATCCTCCGATGAGCAAGATACCTCGCCGTCTTGAGATGCACCCTGGTCCGAGTATAAAACTCTTCTCTTGTTATCTTTTCTTCAGCGGTATTCCACCAGAGCAAAATATACTGGTAAGGGGCTGTGTCATCCTTTGCCACCAGCTCAAACACAGACTCCTTTGAGGTGTTACTCACCAGCGTCACCGTATATGTCGCCAGAAGGGGCGGTTTCACGATATCTCCTACCATAGCATCCCCGAGAAGCCTCTGCTTGGGAGAAATTTTCACACTCTGTCTGGTTTTTGGAAAATAGAACCAATAATCCCGCCCACGCTGGAGAATCGCCTTTCCCCGGTCACCTGACGGTGTAAGATACCGAGCTATCGAGAGTTCCAGGCCTTTTACATACAGTTCAAGTGAGGCTTCTCCCGTTTTTCTTTGTCCATCATAGGTTGTGAGGAGCATCTTACCAACATAGCTATCTGCTGCTCGCTGCGCATGTTCGACTTTTTGAAGGAGCGTCTGGAGATCCTGTCCCATCATCACAGACATAACCATCATCAAAAACATCCCGATAACACATTTGCTCTTATACATGACGAAGTGCCTCCACAATACGAAATTTGAGTGCCTTACGTGCAGGAATCATACTGGCCACCACAGCCCCCAGGATGTTAAACACCGACGCCCAAACCACCACACCCACGCTCAACTTAAACACCAGTGGATAAGACTCTGACTGTCCTGGATAGGGGGGGAGCATAATGTTCATACGATTCAACACGACTATCAACACTATGCCAACAACGACCCCTACAGCCGTCGCTACAATACTGATCAGCGCCCCCTCGGTCACAAACATCCCAAAAAGCATCCTGGGAGAAGTTCCTATCGCCCGGAGTGTTCCCACCTCTGAAACACGCTCCATCACCGCCATATACATCGTATTCACAATAGTAAACCCAATCACCACCAGAAAGATAATAGTAATGATGGTAAACGTCGTCTGAAGCATGCGCATCGTGGGGAGATAGGTATCATCCAGGTCATACCATATTCTCACCTCGTATCCAAGCCCCTGGTTTTTGAGTTCCTGAGAGAGTTCTCCCACATACCTCTCCACATCCCCACGGGAAAACGACTCATCCAGTAACGCCACCATCGTATGAAGTTTTGGTGTATAAAGAAGCTCCTTCATCGTAGTGAGATTGGCTATCACGAGCCGGGAATCTACCGCTGTCACCCCTGTGGACAACACATCCCCCACCCTGACATAGACTGCCTCAAGAGAACCTCCCTCAGACATCGACATAAGCGTAATCATTTCTCCCGGCACAAGCCCCATCTGTCTGGCAAGAATCTTTCCCAAAATAACAGTCTGATCCTGGAGAAGCACAGAGAGATTGGCTCCCCCAAACCCCACCATCTGCAAAAGATCAAGCTCCTTCTCTGGCTCGACCCCATACCCCACAAAGATCGTAGAACGCTCCTGATTCCCCAGGATCCCGGAGGTGGAGAGCCTCCCCGTCAGTACCCGCACTCCCCCCTTTTTTTCAAGAATCTCCTGAATTGTCTTCTGATCCTCAGGAGTGAGAGCCAGAGCAAGAGACTCCTCTTCCCCCTCCCAGTAGCCTTTTCTGGCCACCTGAAAATGTCCCTTCTGCGCTATCACACTATTCCCGAGATAATAATACACCGCCTCAATATACCCACCAAAAACCACCAGGGCACTCACCCCCATCACCAGCACAGCCGCTGAGAGGAGGCTCCGCCGTTTGTTCCTCAGGACATTCCGCCATGCCAGCTTCCATACTTTCAGAATCTTTTTCATCCTAATCTCCCACCTGCTTCAAAAGCTCCTGAGCTCGGTCATAGAAGCTTGTGTTTTTTTCTACCTTCTGGAGGTTTTCCCGTGCCTGGATTCTATCCTTTTTGTAAAAGGCCACAAGCCCCTTACCATAATAGGCAAGAGCACGCACTTCCCTCGCATATTCGCCATACTCTTTCTGGTATTTTTCCACCCCTGCGAGTAGCTTATCCGCATCCTCCGGTATACTCTGGTAGACATTGGGAAAATACTCGGGAGGCAGATTAAGATAGTTTCTCAAGCGATTTTCCCGGATACGAAGGTTTTCAGGTGCCATCAACACAGCCTTATCGTTATAAAACACCCCTTTTCGTCCATTGCGCATCTTGTCCATCACACTCCCCCACTGAGAGGAAAAAAGATACGCTCCCCCTAACATCGAATACAGCATGGGCTCACGAGATTCCAGTTTCTCCGCCTTTTCAAAGGCATTGATAGCCTCCCTGGTAAGCCTTCTCGCATCCTTTGAGGAAACCTTCATGACCTTGAGCACCCCATAGGCATGATACATATAAAACACCCCCACCTGATAGTAACCAAGAGCTGTTTTATTCGTCTGGAGAAAAGCCTTTACCTGTGATTCACTGGTAAATACCGCTCCAATCCTCTCAGGATTCACAAACTCCTCATAGAGAGAAGCTGGTTCCAATCCCCAGCTACAAACACATCCCAGCACAAAAATACAAACCAGACTATACCAACGCATACTATGCCTCCCTTCTTTCATCTTTGGTTATTATACCATCTTCGAGGTGCACCACCCTGTCCACCACATCCAGAATACGGTTGTCATGCGTCGAAAAAATCACCGTCACTCCCATAGCCCGGTTACACTCACGCAACAGCTCAATAATCTGGTGCGCCGTCTTTGAGTCAAGGTTTGCCGTGGGCTCATCCGCCAGAATCAGTTTCGGTTGCCTCACCAGGGCACGAGCTATCGCCACCCGTTGCTTCTGCCCCCCAGAAAGCTGTCCCGGATACCGGGAGGCATACTCTTTGAGCCCCACAGACTCAAGCATTTTCATCACCTGGGATCTTCGCTTCTCCTCCGGGGGAAGCTCCTGATCAAGCCAGAGGGGATATTCGACATTCTCATACACAGTCAGAACGGGAATCAGGTTATAGTTCTGGAAGATAAAACCCAGGCTATCCCGACGCAAGAGGCGTAGCTCCTCTTCGGAGAGGTTTTTGGTACAGCGGTCATCGTACCAGATTTCCCCCTCATCATAGCTATCTATCGCGCTAATCAGATTGAGGAGTGTGGTTTTGCCACTGCCTGATGGACCCGCTATTGCCATAAACTCCCCCTCATCAACCTCCAGCGTTACCCCTCGTAGGGCCGGAACCCCCACACTCTCGACCATATAGGTCTTTTTCACATCCTGAATCCGTAGTCTCATAACCCTTCCTCCCCAAAAAGCCACATAAACCCGGCCACAATCTGACCATGTCGCTCCGTTTTTGCCAGGGGATAGTTGTACTCCACATGAAAGGCCTGATTCCAGCGCCATTGCCAGCGAACACCAAAGCCAGCACCCCCTACGGTTTTCCAGCCATCTGACTCGTGCACCGCACCATCCACGCCCATCTCAAGCCTTATCCCCTTCACTATCTCCCAGATGAGACTTGTCTGAAGTATTACCCCGACTCTCGTCCGTATCTCCTCCTCATGGTATCCCCGCACCTCGCTTGCCATCTCCTCCTGGAAAACATTGGCACTCACCCCAATCAGACGGGGCGTCTTCTCCCACCAGAACGCCTCCCCTCCTATCTTGAGCGACAACGCTGTTCCTTCTAACGGTAGCCGTGAAAGCCCCCGCAAGCTCACCCCCTGATCAAAGGCATGCAAAACCTCCCCCTCATCATACCCCCACCAAAGATCTCTCCCTCTCCAGACGAGATTATACCCGAGGGAAACCGATGCCTTTGTCCCCTCATCATACGTAAACACCAGCGAACTCCCTGCCCGATGAGTCCAATGGTCTTCAGGGAGTGTTATCTCGGTTTTTTCCATTTTGTTGTAGAAACAATACTCCGGCTTGTACCATACCGTCCATGCCCAACCACCCCCAAAAAGATAACGAAACTGTGGACCCAAACCAAGAGTCGTCCCCCAGAAACTATCATCCTCCGTATTCCCATCCCCATCCTTGTCTAAAAAATTCCCGGCAAATCCTATGAGCGTATCACCGATAACGCCTATCGCCCCATCATACCGAAAGAGACTCGTCATCATCACCTCTGCCCGGAGATACGGTCCACCCCAGAGAAACAAACTCTCCACTGGCAGACTCCCCCACGAGGGAAGCATCATCCACGACAAAAAACGAAACTGCCCAAAAACATCCTGCGCATTGGTCCAATCAGTAGGATAGGTTCTCAGTCTGTACCACAGCCCAGCTACCCCCCATCCATCCCCAAGAGATGGTCCAACAAAAGCAAAACCACCCTCCACTATCAGAAAAACGCTCATCCCAAAGATAAACCTTTTCATCCTTTCCTCCACATCCCTGATATCATAAACTACTGGACAAACTCAATTGCCAGTGGATTTTTTCTACCATTTCACCAAACAGTGTGTATCGTTCCCCTCCCACAACACTCACAGAAAAGCCAACCTCCCAGAGAGAAAGACTCTTCCAAGTTATCCCCCCCTGCCATCGCCAGGAATACGTCGAGAGTTCAGTTGTCACATCCTGGCTCACCTCCCAGTGGTCTCCTATGGTTTTGGTAAGCCCCAGAGAGACCAGCCAGGGCGCATAGGTATCAAACGAGAGATGCCCCGCTGCCAAAAGAAGATACGTCTCCGGCACAACAAAATAAAGCTCATTCTTATAACGACTCTCCGCATACCTTACCCCATCCCAATAGGCTTTTCGCTCCTCGTCGTTCCAGCTCCTCTCGCGATACAAAACCTCACACCGTAGCGTCACATCCCAGGGAAGTTCCGCCCGGACACCTACCAGAACATCCCAGAACATCCTGGAAAAACTCCCCTCCCTCTCAGAAAACTCATATTTTCCTGGCGTGATATTGGTAATCCCGGGAAAAGGCACATTGGTCTCTTCTCGTCCATCAAAGCCTGGCACTTTAAGCCCCACCCCGTTCTTATAGGAAGCCTCCGTATAAAAAATCCATCGCTCCCAGCTCCATGCCGACGAGATCGCGTATTTAGATACCGGGAATTTTCCCTCTTTCGTCCACTCCCAGAGAGAGAGACCTTTGAGCATCACCCCTCCTATCAAACACGAAAACGCCCCTCCCCCCAGCCAGTTCGTCGTCGCATTCTGGAAACAATCGTACCACTCATTGGTCGATTTCTCCTCCCCAAATCGAGAAGGCACCACATACCCCGACAGCTTCACATCCCCCAAACGCACCTCCCCCTTCACCATATAAAACCCCTCACCATAACGCCTATAGCCATCATAATCCGCCCACAAAAGCATCGGTTTATAAAAAAATCCCTCACTCATATCCCATTTTTTCTTGCCCACTGTCACAAAGTAGCGAAAATCATGCATCCATTCAACAAACATCTCCTCAGGAAATGCCCGAAAATCCCTCTGTCCTGGCTTCCAGTCATGATCATAGAGCGCATCCTTCTCCGTTTGCCAGTGCAAACGCCAGGTCGTTTCTGTCTTGATACCCCAGACCTCCCATATCTGACGAGCAAGAAGCCTCTCCTCCATTCGAAACCCCTGAACAAAAACCAGGTCATTGGTACAAAAAACTGAGGAGGGATTCTTCTCCCTCTGGTTAAGCCTCACTTCGTACGTCGTCCCCCCATACACTCCCAGCGGGAGAAACACGAAAATTATCAGTCGCCTGATGTCCATTGGAACCTCCACACCACCAGAGGCAAAGCTATCACCACATAGGCCAAAAGTACCCCACCCCCCCGTACCATAGCCATCATATCCCCATCCTCTGCAAAGAAAAACCGGAGCCCATCCAAAAAATGTGACACCGGAAGTGCGTACGCCACCCATTGCAACACAACCGGCATCTGTGCCAGGGGAAAATACAACCCTCCAAGAAACATCATCACATATGCAAAAAGATTAAGAATTGCTATCGACCCCTGAGAAGTTTTCGCAAATCCTGCCACAAAAAGAGCCACCGTTGCCAGAGCAAAAAAACCAAACCCCAGATACATTATCATCCCCAGCCACAACATCAAAGAAGACGGCAGATGAACCCCATAGAGTAAAAACCCTACCCCACAGAGCACACAACACTGCACCAGTGTCACCCCAAACTGAGCAAGTCCATCTCCCCCGATATATACCATCCGTGGCACCGGAAAAAGCGAGAGTTGCTTCAGAACCCCATATTCCCGATAAACAACCATCTTCTGCCCAAAACTAAAAAAAGCCGACGACAACACCACAAGCGCAAGAAGCCCAGGGAGTAAAAAATCCACATACGAAGTCTCCATTCGCCCCTTGATTTCCTTCATAAGATAGGTTATCTTGCCCTCCACCTTTTTCCTCTGGATAATCTCCTCATACAAGATACTATCAAGGATAGAAAAAGCTATGGTATTCATCTCCTTTTGTGAAGCATTGTACAACACCTCAAAGGCAGGCTTTCCATCCCGACGTATCTCCTCTCCAAACCCAGAGGAAAGAAGAATCCCCAAAACCACTGTGTTTTGCTGAACCTTTCTCTCCACTTCCTCTCGAGAGGCCACCTCTTCTACCACAAACACCCCCAATCGCCCCAAACCTTCAACAAGACCACGTGAAACATCCGTACCATCACCATCATAAACCGCCACACGTATCATTGGCTGTTCATAACGAGAAAAAATACTCCCCATAATCACCAAAAGAAGTAAAGGAAAAACCACAATCCAGAAAACCGCTGCCGGTTCCCGAAAAAAGAGCTTCATCTGCACAAAAAACCATGACCACAACGAGGAAACAACTGTTTGCTTCTCTTTCATCGTCTCTCTCCCGTCAGCTGAACCACCACATCCTCAAGTGAACCAGAATCAAACTCGATATTATACAGCCTCACTTCTTTCTCTCTCATAAGCTCTCCCAAATCCCTCAAAAAAGCCTCTCGAGACACAATACGAAAAACACCCTCTCTCTCATCTTGCTCCACCACCTCCAGAACAGAGGCAAAGGCTTGTACCCTTGTAAGGTTACTCTTCTCATCGACCACAATACGAACAAAAACGGTATTCCCATATTTTGCTACAACCTCAGAAGGAGTCCCAACACAGACAAACCTCCCATCCACCAGAAGCCCTACACGGTCACACAACACCTCCACTTCTTCCATATAATGAGAGGTGAGAAAGATAGTCATCCCCAACTTTTCCCGCAAACTCTGCAACAGTTCCCAGAACGCCCTTCGCGAATGGGGATCTAACCCTGTGGTTGGTTCATCGAGAAAGAGAAGCCTCGGCTTACCCGCTAAAGCCATTGCTAGCCTCAGTCGCTGCCTCTGTCCCCCACTGAGATGTTCGTAGAAACTTCGTTTCTCCGTAACAAGTCCAACCATCTCCAGGAGTTCCGAAACCGAAAAGCCATCCCTATAAGCCGAAGAGGCTACTTCAACAATCTCAAACACCCGCAAACGGGAAAGAAGCACATTTTCTTGAATCTGAGCCCCAAAAAAAGAACGAACCCTCTCCTCTCGGGACGAAACCCCAAAAACAAAAGATGCTCCGGAATCTGGAATTCTGAGTCCTTCAATGATTTCTATAAAAGTTGTTTTGCCTGCTCCGTTAGGCCCCACCAGTCCAAAACACTCCCCCTCTTTCACCTCCACAGAAAGGTCAAAAACCCCCTTTCCAGAAGGATAGCGTTTGGTCACATTTCTCACCTCGATAGCAAACATCTCTTCTCTCCCTTCGTCAAAAACAAGACGTATGCCCTGGTATGGGACCACCAAATACCAAAAAACTGAGAAAGTTACTTAATTGGAGAACTCCAACAACATGAACAGCAGCAGGAACAGGAACAGCAACCACTAGCAGGAGCCAGTGTTGTGGTTGTTGTGGAAAGAGTAACAACTTCTATCTTCATACACCTCACCTCCTCTTTGTTTTTTTACCTCACGTCATCTTAAAACCTTCTTACCACCCACACCAGGGCATTCCTTTCACTTTTATTGTAGGGAGACTTTTTTTTTTTGTCAAGATGCCGAATTGATTTATAATAAAAGTACTCGAAATTGTATCATTGCGTCAAAATGAAAAAGTACTCAAAATAAGTTTATAATGTCCAGTCTAAAAAAATAGGCTGGAGGTAAAAGTTAGGTTAAAGATGTTTGAAAGAAAGCCAATTTATCGGGAAACGGCGAAAGAATATCAAAAGTCGACAAAGATAGAAAAAATAGAAATTTTAAACTGGTTTATGAGGACGACTGGACTAAAAAATCGTAACTATGCAGCAAGATTACTAAGGTTGCATGGTAAAATTGTAAGAGTTGATAAGAAGGATTATGTCAGGGCAGACATTATGAAGCGTGGTAAAATTCCCGGCAGGAAGAAAAAATATGATAAAGAAATCTTAAAAGTTTTAATTGAGATATGGGAGATTGAGGGATACATTTGTGGGAAAAGATTAAAAGCTGTCTTAGATAGTGTACTGGATAATTTATTAAAGAACGGTCATATAAAATGTTCTGAAGAAGTTATAGAAAAGTTACATTGTATTAGTGCTTCTACGATTGATAAGCTTTTAAGACCAGAAAGAAAAAAATATGAAATAAAGGGAAGGAAAGGGACAAAACCTGGCACAATTTTAAAGCAACATATAGCTATAAGGACATGGGCTGAATGGAATGAAAATCAGCCTGGATATGTAGAAGTTGATTTAGTTGCCCACGAAGGTGGGAATAGTCGTGGAGATTTTATCCAGACATTAAATATGAATGATGTTTTTAGCGGATGGATAGAACCTGTTGCTATAAGGAACAAAGCCTCAAAACATGTAAGAGAAGGTATAATAAAGTGTAGAAATAGATTGCCATTTCCTTTACTTGGCATTGATTCAGATAGTGGGGCAGAGTTTATCAATCGTCCTATGAAAGAGTGGTGTGAGGTAAATAATATAAAATTTACAAGAGGTAGAAGTTGTTGGTCAAATGATAATTGTTATGTTGAACAGAAAAACTATTCTGTCATTCGGCAAAACGTAGGATATTTTCGTTATGATACAGATGAAGAATTATATTGGCTAAATCGTCTCTATTCTTATTTAAGGCTTTATGTTAATTTCTTTCAGCCTGTAATGAAGATGACAGAAAAAATAAGAGTGGGGAGTAAGGTAAAAAAGAGATATGATGATGTAAAAACGCCTTATCAGAGGCTATTGGAAAGTACCTTTTTGACAGATATACAAAAAGAGAGACTAAAAAGGCTTTATAATGAGCTGGACGTTTACCAGTTGTCAATTTTAATGCTAAAATACCCAAAAATTATAATTGAAAAATACCCATTTTTTGTATATCTTTTCACCTCGAAGGAGG
>FWPV01013993.1_pt1 | contig 11920 bp, 3 predicted proteins | sample 2228371 | NCBI WGS metagenome assembly FWPV01 (sample SAMEA103939776, study PRJEB20133) | metagenome | reverse complement strand
AAATTTTTAAACAGTCAACTTAGAACAATATCAACATAAACAATTCTTTTTTAAAACTTTACATTATGTATTTGAATATCAAATTAATATTTATACTATTTATTTCAATCAAACCAACCGTCGGCTGAAGCTTTCACAAGTTAATTGTAATTGCATTAAATCTAGATTTTCTAACAGCACAATGCCGGGTTTCTTTCCTTTTTCTACACTACCAAAAGTATTTTCTATACCTAATGCCTTTGCTCCGTTTATGGTAGCCATGGAGAGCCAGCTACTTAAAGGAATTTCAGGATAATGAAGCGACAATGTTTTGATTTCTTCCACAATAGAAAGTTCTGCATTAGAGGCAAGGCTATCTGTGCCAAGGCATACCTTTTCGGGACATTGTTTTATAAGGTGTAAAGGTGGCAAAGTGTTTTCAATAAAAAGATTTGATTTCGGACACAAAACAAAATAGGGATTTTCGAACGTTTGCAAAATTTGATGCAGGTCTTGTTCTGTCAGATAAGTATTATGAATAAACAAAACTGGTTGACTCTTAGGCAAAAAATTGACGAACGCCAACGACGGATCTTCGTCTTTATTGACTACCTGCTTAAACGACTGTTGAAACTGAAAAAACAACAAATTTTCTTCATCACTTTCTTTAAAATGAATAGAATATCTATCGCTATGAGTAGAAATAATTCGCTGAAGCAATCCTTTTGCTACCGAATAAGGTGCATGAGGAGTAATGGAATATGTTGTAAACAATTTGCCCAATGCATGAGCGTTTGCAATTAAAACCTCAAAATCTTCATCATCATTAACCGAAAAAAGCTCTATAAAATTATAATAATAAACCAACGACTTTTTTTTTGCAGTTAAACTGAGTGAAGTATTAACAATATCAGCACATACGACTATACCTTCGTTGTACATTGCTCTATCGGCCTGTTCTATAGCATCCAAATCTGTAACAGAAAGATTTCGTCGGTTTATGTTTTTTATTTGTTCGATAAAACCAGATAATTTTGTATGTCTTTTCAACTGATTACGTAGAAAAGAAAGTTCCAGATGGCAATGCGCATTGACAAAACCAGGACATAATATACCGTTGTAGAATTCAAGTCCTTCAATCTCTTTATTTGAAGTTAACGAAATAATGTCGAGCACAACGCCTGTATCGTCAACGACAACTGCAAACTCTTTGCGAAATTGTTTTCCGTCAAACAAATAATGAGCAGCTATTTTCCTCATGGTATCGAATCCCTGTATCCCAGACTTTCAATCATGTTGAGCTTTTCAATAACAACATCGTAGATAGAATCGAGCACTTTTGGATCTTTTGCATAGTATTCAAGACTTTCATTGAATTGCTGGCGAGTAATACGATGCTTATTCATGACTGTTTCATACAATTTGTTCGAAGAAACATCGGATATTTTTGACTGTACCATAGGGTTTAGCAAAATTGCATCGGCCAGATGAAGGTCAACTATTACATTGACCATTGAATCTTTGGGAATTAACTGTTCAGGAGCCTGACTCTTTGTCGAACAAGAAAGTCCAAAAACTACTAAAGTAACAAAAACAATTTGTTTAATGTTGAAATTCGACATATTGTGCGATTAAATATTTTACCTCATAATACTTATAGCTTACTAAAACTAATCTAATTTGGCTCTCCATTGACTTTGTTTAATTTTGTTGAAGCGAGCACCAATCATTAATTCATGTGTTCCGGAACTATATTTTCTCAATTCACTAAAGGTAATATCGTAAGAATAGCCAAAAATCAACTGATCCTGATAATTGTATCCAATTAGTATCGAAGCAGCATCTTTAGTTCTGTAGCCCAGTCCACCCCACAACATATTTCGGTAAATCACTCTTGCATTAATATCAAACTGAACTGGGACAGGTGCTACATATTTAATCATAAGTAAGGGTTCTACACTGAAGTCGTCGTTTATATCGAAGGTATAAGCCCCGGTAAGATATATATGCTGCTTTAGCTTGCTAATTCCCAATTGTTCCAACTCTTTAAATTTAATTTTGGCAGGGTACAACTGCGAAACCGAGATTCCACCGAAGAATTTGCTGGCATACACATAAATTCCCAACGAAGCATCGGGCATGTAGGTTACATACATGGTATTCCCCAACGACTGGTCGTTGTAGTCGTGAAGTGTAATTTTTGACCCATCTACCTTATACTGCAAAAGTCCAAGGCTTAACCCGGATGATAACCTTATATCATCTTTTATTCTCACATTATAAGCATAAGCACCATACAGTCCTGTTTTGCTGGTAGGACCAGTTACATCATTAAAAACTATGGCTCCAAAGCCCATGTCACGTGTACGATGTGGTCCATAGATGCTTAAAATATAAGTACGTGGTGCATCTGCTACTCCAATCCATTGATAACGATTGTTCGATTTTGCCTGATAATATTCTTTAGTTCCCGCTATGGCAGGATTGTATGCAAAATCATTCATCATATACTGAGTGTACATAGGAGTCTGCTGTGACTTCAAAGTTTCGGTCAGGCTCAATAACACAATAATATATAGCAATTTTTTTCTCATAACTCTACCTCATTATAGTTAACGGACCAGTTAAGGGTTCTTTATAAGCCTCATCATGCAGGTTAATTACATAGTAGTAGGTTCCCACGGGCAAAGGTTTGCCTTTATAAGTTCCATCGAATCGCTCAGAAGCAGGATATCCACGACTATAGAACAATTGTTCACCCCAACGATTAAATATCATCACTTCGCAGTTTGGGAAAAGTTCTATTAAATCAATTACCCATACATCGTTCACACCATCGTTATTTGGGGTAAATCCTGATGGAATACGTATTCGTGGCACAACGGTTATAGTAACCGAATCAATCACAGTACATCCGTTAGCATTAGTTGCCAGCAGATAATAAGTTGTTGTTTCGAGCGGATGAGCTAAGGTATTCAAACTGGACGAATCTTGCAATCCTATACTTGGTACCCATAAGAAAGTAGCCGACGGGTCGCTACAAGTTGCTTGCATGTATGTATCGTGATCGTATAGTATAGTTTGATTGGGACCTGCATCAACGGTAAATTGCGGATAAACTCCTATGGTAACCGAATCTACATCAAAACAAATGCTATCGTAAACAAAGAAGTAGTATGTTGTTGTTAGCAATGGCTTAGCATAAGGATTGAAAATAGTGCTGTCGCTTAACCCAGTACCAGGTGTCCAGAAGTAAACATTTCCGCCGAAACCAAATATCTGAACACTATCGCCATAACAAATAGTAGTATCCTTCATTGCCAGAGCGTTAACAATAATTGTTGGAGAAATGTTAACAGAATCTACTTTCTGACATCCATTGGCATCGGTTATGGTGAAATAATAAATTCCTGCATACAAACTATCGATCGATGTTATCGTATCTCCTGTGCTCCATTGTATCTGGTAAGGGATAACACCTCCCTGAATCGTTACAGCAGCAGATCCATCATTTGTTCCACTATTACAAAGCGATGTCTGAATGCTAATCTGATAATTAATCTCTTCTGGCTGAACAAGTTGATAAGTTAAGGTATTGGAACAGAGATTTGCATCGCTCACTGTAATACTGTAACTTCCTGCACATAAATTGGAAACAATGGTATCTGTGTCAGAGGTATTCCATGTAAAAGCATAGGGTTGAGTTCCGCCCATTGCACCAATAATAAGCTGACCGCTGCAATCATTGTAACAATAAATGGGCAAGCTGTCTTTTACAAACAAATATAGGCTATCGGGCTGAGTAATTTCTATCATTCTAACACGTGAACACAGGCTATCGTCGGTAACTGTTACCAGGTACGCTCCTGCACATAAGCCGTTGGCTGTTGCTGTATTTTGTTGTGGATTGGTATTCCACAAATAATTGTATGGAGGATAACCATTCATCGCTTCTGCCGTCGCCCATCCGTTGCACAAGCCATAGCAGGTTACCATGCTTGAATCTATGATATGCAACTCAAGATGTGAAGTGTCTGTTATTTCAAACATGCTGCTGAGCGTACATCCATTCTGATCGGTTACAGTGATGAAATACAAATCGGCACATAACGAATCAATAGAAGGTGTAGTTGCAGAATATCCTGTTGAAACCCACTGATAAGTATAAGGTCCGATACCACCAGAAACCAAAGCTGTTACCCTGCCACTGCAATCTCCACCACAGGCTACCTGAAGAATATTGGTAAATTGTATTTGAAGCTGATCAGGTTCTGTTAAATCAATAGTTGCTGTTTCAGAACATCCACCAAGTCCAGTAACTGTTACAGAATATACGCCTGCACAAAGTCCGGTTAACACAGAATCTGTACTGCTGGTTGACCATTGATATTGATATGGTCCTAATGCACCCGTAACCGTAACACTCAGACTACCATTGCAATCACCATGACATAAAATTGCTTGCAGAACATTAATGGATACTGTCATCATTCCTGGATCGGGAACAACAACACTATCGCTTACCACACAGTTGTTAGCGTCGGTAACTGTGTAGTAATAAGTTCCCGGACACAAACCAGTAGCAATAGAATCTGTTGGCCCTGGGATTGACCATTGGTAAGAAACATAGGGAGGTGTGCCTCCGTGTGGAATAAGGATAATACTTGCATCGCACATTCCCGGACAGGAGATTGGGATAACTGAATCTGTTACAGCCAAAATATCTGTATCGGTAATGTCAATCATTCCAACTCTTGAACACAAGCTGTCGTCAACAACAGTAACAAAATACGTACCCTGACATAAATCAGTAGCTGTTGGCGTAGTTTGAGGCGGTGTAGTACTCCATACATAAGAATACGGAGGATAACCACCGGTTACTGTTGCTGTAGCACTACCATCACAAGCCCCATAGCAAGATATATTGTGAACTTCTGTTATGGTTAATGTCAAATTTGAAGTATCCACAATGGAAACATTTCCAACAACCGAACAACCATTAGCATCTGAAACCGTAATAAAATAAATATTAACACATAAATTATCTGCTGTTGCTGTTGTTTGATTTCCAGCATTTGCATCCCACTGATAAGTATAAGGTGATGTACCTCCCGTTACTACAGCCGTAGCACTTCCGGTACAATTGCCACCACAGGCAACAGCAGTTACATTGTCAAAGGCTAAATTCATCGAATCGGGTTGAGTAAACTCAATGGAATCAACCAACGTACAAAGATTGGCATCTGTGATTGTTACATAAATCCACCCGGCACATAAAGAATCTGCAACGAACACACCGTCTCCATTTGACCAGTTATATTGATACGGAGGAGTGCCGCCATTTGCTGTAACACTGGCTATACCATCGCACGACTGATAACAACTGATTGGTTGATCTATCTGTATGACAGAGGTTAACAATGGTGGATTTGCCAACGATACAGAATCAACTATTGAACAACCATTAGCATCCGAAACTGTAACATGATAGGTTCCATCGCAAAGGAAGAATAAGGTATCGTTTGTTGATAACAACGGATCATCCCATACAAAGCTATAAGGAGCTGTTCCGCCATAAGGAAATACGGCCACAGAACCGTTGCAGGAATTATAGCAAGAAATTGCCTGTAATACATTGATAGAATCCAGTAATTGAGGGGGATTATTAATGGTTATAGTTGTCCATTTCTGACAAAGGCTATCATCGGTTATGGTAACTGTGTAATTGCCCGCACACAGATTCGAAATGGCAGGAACTGTTGGTCCATGCTGCCACGTAAAAGTATAAGGTGGATTACCACCCACACCGTCAACCGTTATAAAGCCATTACATTGATTAAAACATAAAGGATCTTGCTGACTAACAATAACTATCTGTAAGTTAGATGTATCAAGAACTTCTACTGTACCTGCTTTGGTACATCCGTTTGCATCTGTAACTGTTACTGTAAAAAATCCTCCGCACAGATTGGTAGCTATTTGCGTAGTTTGGTTGTTGGCATTGGCATCCCACTGGAATGAATAATTCGGTGTTCCACCGGATACCAGAACCATGGCATTTCCGGTACACTGGCTACTACATGCCACCGGCGTTGATGACAATATAATTGATAAACTATCGGGCTGGGTTAGTTGAATGGAATCTGTTTTTACACAGCCATTCAAGTCAGTTACGGTTACATAATTCCAGCCCACACACAAAGTAACAGCAGGATTGGTTGTTTCACCATTTGACCAGACAAAAGTGTATGGAGGCGTGCCTCCGTTGACTGTTGCTGTCACACCACCATCGCATAAGCCGTAGCACGTAATAGGCGAACTAACATTTAAAGTCGTTGCTATAGGCGACGGGGCATCAAGCTGAACTGAATCAACTTTTTCACAACCATTTGCATCATATACAGTAACATAATACCATCCAGGGCATAAATCGGTTAATGTAGTCTGACCAGAAGAAGCTAACGACCATAAAACTATATAAGGTGGTGTTCCACCATAAGGAAATACCTCTACAGCTCCATTGCATAAACCATCACAGGTAATGGGTTGCAATATAACAATAGAATCCTGTAATAATGGTGGATCTACTAAATTAATAACGGCAGAATATACACACAAACTGTCGTCGGTAACAGTAACTTGATATGTCCCTGCACATAAGTTAGATTGATTAGGTTGCGATGGCAAACCATTATCCCAGATATACGTATATGGCGGAAACCCTCCACTTGCTAAAACATTAATTGTTCCATCACACGATCCATAACACAATGGATTTTGTTGATTAATGATGTTCAGCGTTAAATTTGAAGTATCGTCAATAGAAACGTAATTGCTATTCTGACATCCATTGGCATCAGTTACGGTTATATAATGAATACCTCCGCAAAGGTTTGTTGCTGTTTGCGTTGTTTGATTACCAGCACTTGCATCCCATTGATAATTGTATCCTGGTGTACCGCCTGTTACCTGAACGGTAGCCTCACCACTGCAATCGCCTTGACATGCTACCTGTACAATATTAACAAACATAAGCTGAATGCTATCGGGTTGAGTAACTTCAATAGAATCAAACTTCTGACAATTATAAGCATCAGTAATAGTTACATAAATATATCCAGCACAAACATTGCTTGCAGATAGTCCAGTAGAGCCATTTGACCATTGAATGGTAAAAGGTGGAGTTCCACCATTTACCACAACAGTAGCTTGTCCATCGCAGTATCCAAAGCATGTTGGCTGAACGAAGCTTAGCGTTGTTGTGATCATTTGTGGTTCAGTCAATTCAAGTGAATCTACCTTTGTACATCCATTTTGGTCTGTTATCGTAACATGATACCATCCTGCACATAAATTAGTAACAGTTTGCGTTGTGCTATTAGAAGGATCATCCCATTGATAAGAATAGGTTCCCGTGCCGCCATAAGGATATACGGTAATAGAACCGTTGCAGTTACCATTACAAAGAATCGGGCTGCTTACTTTTATAGAATCTTGCAATAATGGTGGATTGGTAAGTGTTACAGGCAGCACTCTGGAACACAGGCTATCGTCGTAAACTGTTACTGTGTAGGTTCCGGCACATAAACCCACTGGGTTTGGCACAGGAGGCAAACCGTTATCCCACGAGTAGGTATATGGAGGAAAGCCTCCACTTGCCTGTACCACAATATTCCCATCACACAACCCGTTACAAGTAGGATTCTGTGAAGAAACCAGCTGGATAGCAAGATTGGAAGTATCGGTAATTTCAAAAGAATTTGTAGCCGTACATCCCAAATTATCTGTAAGTGTAGCATAATAAATACCAGCACAGAGATCAGTAAAAGAATTACCATTTCCTACATTTGGATTCCACGTGTAAATGTAGGGTGGTACGCCGCCATTTCCTGTAACTGTCAATGTTCCTGTACATGCTCCGTTACATGCAACATCTGTTTTGGAAACAAGGTCTAAAGTCAACAAAGGTGGCTCATTTATCTCAATATTGTTGGCTACAATAGTACAGCCTAAATTATCGGTAACCGTAACCGAATAAATACCGCCAGAAAGTCCATTGAAGGTATTGCTTGCCTGATTACCCATTCCGATATTGTATTGGTAAGGAGGCTGTCCACCGGAAACATTCACAGTAATGCTACCATTAGCACTGCCAAAGCATGGACTTACATCTGTAGTGGAAACTGAATTAATACTAAGTACGGATGGTTCGGTTATTGTAACGGGATTTCCTACCAAAGTACAGCCATTTGCATCAGTTACTGTAACAATATAAGTACCTGGAGCTAAACTGGTAAATTGATTGCTTGCCTGATTTCCACTTCCAATGTTGTATAGATAACCAGGAGTTCCACCTTGCACATATACGGTCAAAGTTCCATTATTTGCACCGTTACAAGGCTGAACATTGGTCGAAATAATAGAATCTATCACCAGGGCCAAAGGTTGATTGAAAGTAACATCGCCAGTTACTGAACATCCGTTTATATCAGTAACTGTTAAATAGTATATTCCAGCGCATTTGTTAGTAATAATCGGACCATTATCGCCACTATTAGGCGACCACGTATATGTATAGGGAGGAGTTCCATTTATAACGAAAACAACAGCAGAACCGTTACAATCTCCGTTACACAATATTGGATTTGTTATAGATGTTTGAAGCTGCAAGTTTAAACCATTGTTTATAGTTACAGAATCAACATCTGTACAGCCATTGGGGGTTGAAACAGTAACATAATATGTTCCTGCACAGAGGTTAGTAATGGTTTGAGTAGTTGCACCGGTTGACCACAAGAAGTTCACAGAACCACCACCAATGGAATAATGCACAGTAGCAGACCCATTGCAAATACCCGAACAGGATGCATCTGATTTAGTAATGGAATCTATTGCAAGATTTGCATCAACAATGGTCACACAATCGGTTGCCGTACAATTATTACCATCGGTTACAGTAACACAATAAGTGCCACTACATGCATTAGTCAAATTTTGTGTTGTAGCACCGTTTGACCAATAATATGTGAATGGAGGTTGTCCACCTGATACAGTTAAGGTAGCTCCACCATTACAAAACTGATTGGGATACAGGCTTGGGTCAAAATTAATCAACCACGAGAAAATGTATCCATTATCCAAACTTAAATGGTCAGTAACTTCTATCGTCCAGTTTCCATTTAATGGACATCCTATCAAGCTGTTAAATGTTTGATATGGAGTATATGTCCCTGCAGGTAAATAATATCTGTTAATATGAGGATTTCCTGCATTGTCGGTATAAGAATAAATATAAGTATTAGCTGTTGCAACCATTGTACCATACATTGCTCCACCTGGCACAAAGCAATAATCGTAACCTGTACCTGGTGTTATATCGTTGCTATTCTGGTCGGGGTAGCCAACCGAAACAGGTTCGCCAAGATAAGTTCCACCACCTCCCGGATATTGTTTCAAAATAACTGATTGGCCATTGGGACAAATAAGCTTTATTTCCAGATCGCCCAACCACGAGTGCTCCATATTTAAGCAAATAGATGATATGTCGCTTGCTGAAGTTATGGTTTGACCGGGAGCAAAGTCTGTTTGTGTTAATGATGTTGTATAAGACACACCACTACCATCGGGCAAAAAGGTTGTTCCTGCTATAACGGTTGGAATACTTCCACACGACATTACAGAATCTGTTATATCAGCAAACAATGCAGGTGGTGCCAATATTTCTGTAGAATCTACTGCAGTGCAATTATTTGCATCTGAGACTGTTACATAAACCCATCCTGCACACAGATCAGTAGCTGTTGAATTTGTTTGTCCGTTGCTCCAATTGTACAGGTACATCGGTGTTCCGCCTGTCGCTGTAACTGTCGCTGTCCCAACACAAGAACCTCCACATTGCATATTTGTTTGCGATGTAATATTAGCTTCAAGCTCAGTTGGTTGACTTATATCATAGCTATACGATTTAGAACAGTTGTTTCCATCAGTAATCGTTAAGCTATATGTTCCTGCACATAAGTTTGTTAAATTTGTCCCACTACAAGGGCAACTCGGTCCTGTCCATGTATATGAATAGGGTAAAATACCTCCCGAAACATTAATGGTAATATCTCCATTACATAATCCAAAACAGGTAACATCAGTAATTGTTGAATTGACTGTGATATCTGATGGTTGAGTAATTACAATGCTGGTAGTTATGGAACAATCGTTTGCATCGCTTACAGTTACATCGTACGTACCTGCCGATAGATTGGTAATCGATCCACTATTTGGGCAAGGGCACGACGGACCTGTCCAATTATAAGTATAGCCTGGTGTGCCACCATTTACAATCAGAGTAATGCTACCATTACTACCACCAAAACAAGAAACATTGGTATGGGTTTCGCTTAGACTCAAAGCTGCTGCAGGCTGAGTTATGTTAATACTCGTTGTTATCGTACAGCTATTTGCATCGGTTACAGTTACATTATAGGTTCCTGCGCTTAATCCATTTAAAGAATTTGAATCCGGACATGGGCATGACGGACCTGTCCAGTTAAAACTATAACCCGGCATACCACCATTTACAGTTAGCGTAATACTACCATCACTACCACCAAAGCATGAAACATTGGTGTGGGTTTCGCTTAAATTAAGTGCAGATGGTTCTGTTATGGTAACAGAATATGTTTCGGTACAACCTACATTGTCAGTAACGGTTACTGAATATGTTCCTGCAGAAAGGTTAGAGATGTCTTCATTATTTCCACAAGGACAACTTGGTCCCGACCAGTTGTAAGTATAAGGCGGATTTCCATCCGTAACTGTTAAATCTATTGAACCATTCGACATACCAAAACAGGATACATTTTGTTGAGTATGTGATATTTGAATCGGATATGGTTGAGTAATTTCAAATGAAGTATCTTTAGTACAATTAAGACCATCGGTAACCGTAAGATAGTATGTTCCTTGCTCAAGATTTGTAATGTCTTCATTATTAGAGGAAAAACCATTAGGTCCTGTCCATTGATAAGAATAAGGAACAATGCCACCGCTGGTTGTTATATCAATTGAACCGTCAGTACTGCCATTACAGGATACATGAACGATGTTGGCAGTTATGGTTATATTGGATTGTTCAATAATATTTACCGATAAAGTATTGGAACAATTGTTTGCATCTGTAACCGTTACAGAATAAGTTCCGGCATATAAATTGTTTATATCTTCCGTATTAGCAGTATAAGAATTTGGTCCTTGCCAGTTGTAGGTTAGCGGAGTAGTATAAGTTCCTCCAACCGTTAGATCAATGCTGCCTGTGTTAGTCCCGAAACAGGTTACATCAGTATGAGTTTCTGTTAAAGTCATACCAGGTGGATCGGTCAAATCAAAGGTGCGTAATTTTGTACATCCTCTGGAATCTGTTACAGTAACTGTATAACTACCTGCACAAAGATTGCTTACATTTTGAGTGGTTGGGCCATGACTCCATGCATAGGTAAAGGGTGGTGTACCTCCGTTAACATTTAAATTAATTAACCCATCACAAAAACCATTACAAGTAGGGTTCTGAACAAAAGCATTGATAGAAATATCGGGTGGTGATATAATATTAAAACTACGAATCTTAGTACATCCCACATTATCTGTTATGGTAACCCAATATTGTCCGGCACAAAGATTTGATAAGCTCGAACCTGAACATGGACAACTTGGTCCTGTCCATGTATAAGTATAAGGTGGTGTTGCTCCTGAAACATTTAAGGTTATAGTACCGGTACATTGTCCGTAACAAGCAACATCTGTTTTATTTCCTACAATTGACATATCTGTAGGCTGTGTAATATCAATAGATAAGGAAACCGTGCAGCTATTTGCATCGGTTACTGTGACATTATAAGTACCTGCAGCAATATTAGTTAGTGAACCGCTATTTGGACATGGACAAGAAGGC
>FWPV01012999.1_pt1 | contig 11921 bp, 8 predicted proteins | sample 2228371 | NCBI WGS metagenome assembly FWPV01 (sample SAMEA103939776, study PRJEB20133) | metagenome | reverse complement strand
CGGGGAAAATAGAGTAACCTCACTCTGTCTTATAAATAATTTCATGTGTTGAAAATCCTATATTAACAAACCCTTAATTGCTTATTACTTTTAATAATCCTATATCATATTTTTTATTGTGTCACTACCTCTCTTAAAGAGAATCAATTAGTTAATTATAATTCTATTCACCCGTTTGAATCAGACCAATTATATCAAGTGAAACCATTTTGCCGATCGTATTTATATCAGCACTTCTTTGAACAGAAAAATTACCACTAACATTTACCTGAGATGGTGTATTATCCTCAAGAATGCCTGTAAAATTACCTGAAATAGCTCCGCCCACATTTCCATAAGCTGTAAGATTTGTATTTCCTTGAACCGGCGTATATATGATTGTACCGGAATTACCATATTGAAGTAATAATACACCTGTATCCTGGTTCAGATCCCATGGCTGATTACCAGTTTGCTTTCCCAGGGTAACCAAATAGAATAATAATGTGTCTCCTGCTTCAGCTTTAGTAAACTGGACATAAGTTACATCCTCCTGAATTGCATAACCACCAATTCCCTGATTGAATGTAATCTGTTTAGAGCCAAATGTAAGTTTTAATTCATTTGTTGGATTTGTTGGTCCAACCGGATTATCTGTTTTCTTTGAGCAGGCAAAAAACCCGATTAAAGAAACTACCAGGAACATTGGAATAAGCATTTTTGTTTTCATTATAGTAACCTTCCTTTTTGTTAATGTATTTTATGATTATTTAATTAATGACATTTTTCTTGCAAACATTTTTTCTCCAATCTGTAACTTATAGATGTATATTCCGCTCGTTAATGAAGATGCATTGAATTCAACTTCATAAACTCCAGCAGGTTTTTGTTCGTTAACAAGTGTTGCAACTTCATTGCCAAGCATATCATAAACTTTCAATTGTACCAAAGTCCCTTCTCCTTTGGAGAAGGGATTTAGGGTTGAGGCTGGTATTTCAAATTTTATTTTGGTTACCGGATTAAATGGGTTTGGATAGTTTTGGTGGAGTTCGAACCCATCAACTAATGGGGAATTAGATTCAACATCTGTAGTTTGATTAGTAATAAATTCCACAATGTTTACCGAAGCACCGAATTCATTCAAACCACCAATTACATAGTAATTATTTTTATACAATATATCAGTCATATATGCTCTTTTGGCTGATAATCCGTTAGCGAAAACTGACCATTGATTAGTTGACGGATTATAAACCAAAACTGTTTGAAAATTTCCTGCTCCGGCTGATTCATAACCACCTGCATAATAGATTTTATCATCAATAACTCTTAGCGTTCCGCCTGATCTGAAAGCCGGAAGACTTTGCAATTCAATCCACTGATTGGAAACAGGATTATATTTATAGAATTTTGAGAGACTCCAGCCGGCAATATAAAATTCATTGTTATAGATGGTTGAAGATTGGAATGAACCAGTGTGACTTAAAGTTTGTCCGCTGGACCAGGTATTAGTCGCAATATTATATTTAAGAACATAGCCATTGTAGAATGCATACAAAAATCCGTTATAATATTCCAATGTCTGACCATAACTAGTGAATCCGGAATTTGATGGTGCTTCCTGAAGTGCCTGCCAGGTTTTTGTACTCAATCTGTACATATATAATTTATTCTGTCCAACAGGCCAGCCGCAAAAGATAAAAACAGAATCACCTTTTATTGCTGTGGAAATGCCCCAAACATGATTAAATGGTATTCCATCATAAAAGCTCCAGGCTGTTCCGTCGTATTTGTAAATATTATGATATAATATACTTCCGCCATAATCATTTGAACCACCAAAATAGTAAATTGAGTCGCCCCAAACTTCAGCTGAACCAAATGATATATTCATTGGAAAAACAGGAATAGATTGAGCCAGTGAAAATTGAGAGAATAAGTAGAGCGAAAAAAGTAAAACGAGTTTTTTCATTTTTAGACCTCTTTATTTTAAGATTATCATTTTTTTAGTTTGATTAAATGAGCCTGCCTGCAGTTTGTAGAAATAAACTCCTGATGAAAGTTGCGATGCATTAAATTCAACTTCATAAACACCGGCAGGTTTCTCTTCGTTAACAAGCGTTGCTATTTCATTTCCTAAAACATCATAAACAATCAGCCTCACCCCCAACCCCTCTCCAAAGGAGAGGGGAGTTGAAGGAATTGTATATTTAATTTTTGTTATAGGATTAAAAGGGTTTGGATAGTTCTGGTATAAATCAAAATTATCAATAGTTAAATTGTTAATGTTATCCCGATTATCGGTGGTTCCGAACTGATAAATATTTTGTACTTCCTGGTAAGTTAATGCTCTGTTGAAAATCTTAATATCGTCAATTTTCCCATAAAAATATTCCGTCGTGCCTGGTACATCTCTGCCAATTTCCAGCGGTTTATTATCGTATTGTATCGGTCCGGTTAGAAGCATATAACTTACATATTCGTTATTTACATAAGTGAAAACAGTATCTTGCCTCAACACAGAAGTAATCATGTACCATTCATTAAGATTCATATTAAAACCAGTTTGCCAGACAGTATTTAACCAATTATTGATGGAAGTAATAACAGTGTTAGGAGATAGCGCCAATCGGTACTGAAAAGCATTTGCCGTTGAATCTGATTTCATTAGTATTGGAACAAATGAATTTCCGCTTAATCCCCAATTGTAAACATTGACCCAGGCATTTTGAGTTAATTCATAAGCAGGTGAACTTAACAAAGATGAATTGGGAATGGAGATATAAGAATTTGCACCATTAAATTCATAAGCTGAATTTGGATTACCGAATCTGTCCTGAGTTAGTGTTGCATTAAATACAGATCCATTATTTGAATAAAGTTCATCCACAGCATTACCGGAGAATGGATAACTAGCTATAAAACCTAGCTCATGTTGTCCGGCACAAAAAACACCATTTGCATCTACCTGTGAACAATATATGTCAAACTCACCGCCTCTTAGGTCTGCCCAGGTTGCAATAATTCCATCAGATGAATCAGAGCAAACTGAAAGCTGACTCTGATTAATATCTGCGTTACAAATCACTCCAACTCTTTTTTCTCCATAAGAAGATATTTTTGCAAACCAAATATCTGAGTATTCAGCGTCAGCACTTAGAAATGCCAATAAAGCTCCCCCTGCTCTATCTGAAGTAAAATGTAAGTTGTTAAATCCACCGTTAAATTGCTGAGCAATAGTTAGCGTTTGGGACCAGTACTGAATATAATTTGAAGGATTGGTATAAAATGATCTTGCTTTTAGAAATGAGTCTGTTAAATAATAATTAACCCAGGCTATCATAAAGAATTGATTTCCTGATAAGCATAATTCGGGCATAATATCATCTCCTGCAGATCCTTCAAGATATTCTCCTTCATATGTTAAAAGATTAGCCCCATTTGGTAAAATTATTTGGCCGTAAATATCAAAATCACCGGAACGATCATCCTGCCAGGAAATTATATAATTGCCATTTTGTAACTGGATTACATCAGGTAACTGTGCTTTAATATTCAGATCAGAGGAGGATATTCTTAAATCATCCTGATTAAACTCCCATAAAAAGTTTCCATTCTGATTTAGCTTTTGCGCGAAAATCATTCCATCTATATTAAATGTAAAATCTTCCCAAACCAGAACCAGATTGTTATCTGTGTCTACAATTGATTTAAAGTTCCTAAGATTTCTTGTATGATTACCCATTTTTCCATTATCACCCCAAATCAAATTTCCCTGTGAATCTATTTTCTGAACATATATGTTTTGAAGTCCCATTCTATCATCAAGGCAGGTAACATAAAAAATATTATCTGCGGTTCTAACAACTTGTGGTTGTATCTGGTTTCCATTATTATCAAATACAATTTTTCCATTGGTGTCCCATAGTTTATTTCCAATGGAATCAACTCTTTGTGCATAAAGATCGAAATTACTATTCCTGTCATCTACCCAAATAATTAATGCTCCACCAGTTCCATCAGAAATTACCTGTGGATTACTTTGCTCTGAATTAATATTACAAAGTTTCAATCCGTTGAGATTCCATTTTATGTTACCATTCTTATCAATTCTTTGTGCATAAATTTTTGAAGAGCCATCTCTGTAATCTTCCCAAACTACATAAGCTCCTCCTTTTTCATCAGAAGTAATTTTAGGTGCAGTTTGAAATCCGGGCGCTGTGCAAATAGCATTGTTTAAATTAGGATAAGAATTCCATTGAGAAATAATTGAATTACTAAAAATAACCTCGAATAAAAACAATAACTTTAAAAGATTTTTAATTTTCATTTTTCACTCACATTTATTTTAACACGATCATTTTTTTAGATTGATTAAATGAGCCCGCCTGCAGTTTGTAGAAATAAATTCCTGATGATAGTTGGGATGCGTTGAATTCAACTTCATAAACACCGGCAGGTTTTTCTTCGTTAACGAGTGTTGCTACTTCATGTCCCAGTATATCATAAACTTTTAATACAGTCAGGGTCAGCCCTGACCCTAAATTTGGAATACTGAAACGAATTTTTGTGCTTGGGTTGAAAGGGTTAGGGTAATTCTGTTCCAGAGAAAATTTTTCAGGACTACTTATTTCAACTTCAATAATACTTGAATATTCAAATGAGCCATCAAAATCAATTTGCTTTAATCTGTACTGATACCTGCCTGATTGAAGGTTATTATCCTGAAAGAAATATGATTGTTTTTCTGTTGTTGTTCCACTGCCGTTTGTGAAACCTATCTTTTTCCATTCTACATTGGCGACTGAAGACTGCGGACTGGCAACTTGTTTTCTTTCAATATCAAAACCGAAATTATTTAATTCTGTGACTGTTGACCAGTTAAGTGTAACTGAATTTCCGTTGACAGTTGCGATGAAATATTCAAGTTCAACCGGAACACCAGCATTTATTGTTTTTAATATTGTACCTTTTTCACCAACGACGAAGTAAGTTGCTGTATCTACAGCAGTAATTCTGAAGAGCCAATTGTTGGTACTGCTTATTTGTTGTGACCAGGAATTTCCACCATCAGAAGAAATTAATATTTTCCCCAAATCACCAACAATTATTGCATAATCAGGAGATATAAACTTTACACTGCTAAATTTGTAGCCCAATTGTGATCCTGAAATTGAATCCCAACTTATACCTCCATTAGTTGTTCTTAAAATTAAATAATAATCTCCAACTGCCAGCCCTAGATTATCATCCCAGAAATCAATTCCTCTAATCCATGTTGTAGTTCCGGTGTTTGAGTTAAACCAGGTTGAGCCTCCATCAGTAGTCTTGAGAATTGTTCCTCCACTTCCACAAACAAATCCTTTGTTTGCATCCAGAAAATCTGCATCGAATAGCAAAATAGAATTTGATATACCTGAATTAGCTAAGCTCCAGTTAATTCCGCTGTTCGTAGTTTTTATAACTGTACCCCAATAACCAACAGCAAAGCCAATCGAGTCATTGACAAACTTTAATCTAAGTAAAGCATTGCTGTTAAGACCGCTGTTAGCGCTCCAGGTCTCACCTCCATCAGTTGTTCTAAAGTGAAATCCAAAGCTGCCTACTGCATAAGCATTGTTGCTATCAAATATATGAATATCTGTTAATGCAGGGTTCGTAATTAAATTAAGATTTTTCTCAGTCCAGTTTATTCCTCCATCGGTTGTCTTTAGTATTAGTTTACCTTCTCCAACTGCCATTCCAAAAGAATGATTTAAGAAGTATGAAGAGTAAATAAACCGGTCAGTTCCAACGGTAATTTTATTCCAGCTATCTCCTCCGTCAGTAGTTTTATATATTAAACCTCCCTCTCCAACAATAATCCCATTATTCGGATCGAAGAATGTTCCTTTAAGCAAATTATTGTAAGTATTAAAGGAGATGTTCGTCCAGCTATTACCACCATCAGTGGTTTTAAGTAATGTTCCCGAATATCCGGTTGCAAAAGCAGTTAATGAATCTCTGAAAAAAATGCCAAACAAACCATTTGAGGTAATGTTAAGTACATTTGCCCAATTATTCCCTCCGTTAGTAGTACGAAAAATTTGGCCTGTAGAAAAATATCCACCTACGACGAATCCGGTTTGGCTGGATACAAACTTAATATCTCTTAGTTCAGCATTACCATTATTTAGAGAAATGTTGTACCAGGTCGCACCTGCATTAGTAGTTCTTAGTAAAGTACCTGCATCACCACAAATAAAAGCATTGCTTGAATCAATAATAAAAACTTTTTTATTATTATAAATAAAACTATTGCTTGTCCAGCTTGCACCACCATTTGTAGTCTTTAAGACTAAACCCAAGTTACCAACAGCAAATCCATAATTTTCATTAAGGAAGAAAATGTCATTCAGGGCTGTATTAACTCCGCTGTTTATTATTATCCAGCTATTACCACCATTAGTGGTTTTCACAATCAGACCGGAATCTCCAACTGCATAACCAACATCAGAATTAACAAAAAATATTGAATTTATGTTTTTAGGTTTATATGGTTGAAGAAATTCCCAATTGTTTCCACCATTTGTCGTCCTTAAAAGTGTACCGTAATTCCCAATTATATATCCATTATTCGGATCAGTAAACGAAATTGAATTAAGATCATTGCCCTGCGGTAAAGGATTTGACCAAAACCACGCTGGATTTTGTGCAAAGATGTTAGTAACAAATGCCAGTGTAATTGCTATTAAAATTTTCCTGATCATAATATTTCCTTAATTATTTATTAATGCTGAGAGAGAAATTTTTCTCTCCCAGCGTTTGTTGAATTCTGTGATACTTAAGTCAGGACCTGCCTGACGGCAGTCAGGACTTGCCTGACTTAGTCAGGACTATTTATTATACTCTTACCACAGAATCTATTTATCTCAGGAGGATCAAAAATCATCCATTGATTAAAAGAACATTTATTTGACCAAAGTCATTTTCTTTATAAATACTTTATCTGCAACCTCAAGACGATAAATGTAAATACCACTCGTAAGTGATGACGCATTAAATTCTGTACTGTAATAACCTGCCTCAAGAAATTGATTAACAAGCAATGCGACTTCATTGCCAAGTATATCATATACCTTGAGTGTCTGCCATCCACTTACAGGCGACTGCCAACTTATCTTTGTGCTCGGGTTGAATGGATTGGGATAGTTCTGCTCTAAGGCGAACTCTTTGGGTATTCCTTTTTCATTTTCAGTTTCTACAGAGTTGGGACTGCCGCATATTGTGCCGCCTCCTTGAATGGACCCTGAAATACTATCTGCACATATATCTGCTCCGACTGTTACAGTTAGTGTTGCTCCTGTGCTTATCGTGAGCATACTTTGTGAATATAAACTTGCGGCTAATCCCAACAGAATGACTAATAATAGTTTTATTTTCATAATTCTTACCTTTCTTATTCAGATGATTGTTAATATTATTCACCTGTGTTGCTTGAAAATTTTACTTCAACACTGTTCATCATCTGCTCAAGTCTGGCAAGCCGCATCTGTACTTCTTTTAATTCACTAATCTCTTTTCTTAATTGTTCATTTTCAGATTTAAGAGAAGCAATCTCACTATCTTTTTCTGTCTTTAAATCCTGAATTGCTTTAACAACTATCGGAAACAGATTTTGTGGTGTTGCTTCAAGTCTTTCAGGGTTTTCCTTTAATACAAGATTTAACCATTCTGCGTGTTCACTTGTTTGTACTTCATCCAACTCCTGTGCAATAAATCCTGCAGTTGGAGTTTCCTGCATTTTGCTTCCATCATTATGTTCATCATCATACCATTCCCTTCTGTCCCAGTTGAATTCTCTCGGTTTTATTTTCATAAGAAAACCTAAACCAAGTGATAAATCTTTTATGTTCTTTTTATCTCTTGCATCCGATAATGAAGTTAGCGATGTAACATTGGCCCTTATAGTAGTTATCTGATTATTGCCAAGTGTTATCTCATTTGATACAGAACCTGAACTTGGCTGAGCACTATAGCCGAGAAGTAAAAGATTGGAACCTGTTGTAACTGAGCTACCTGCATCATAACCTAACGCAGTATTAAAAGATCCTGAAGTATTCTGTGAGAGCGCTAGAACACCAAATCCCGAGTTTCCAGATCCGTTTGTGTTTTCAATAAGTGCACCTCTACCAAATGCTGAGTTTTCATTACCATTATTTTTTCTCAATGCGTTCATACCGAAAGCAGAGTTAAAGAAACCTGTTGTATTAAGCAAGAGAGCTGAAGAACCAAATGCTGAATTATCAGAACCTGTAGTATTAGAATATAAAGCAGCTACCCCACTAGCTGTGTTTCCATAACCTTCAGTATTACTGCGAAGTGATGCATAGCCAAAAGCTGAATTATTATAACCAATTGTATTTGGCTGTAATGCAAAAGAACCAAATGCAGAATTATAGTTGCCAGATGAAACTTGAGTAAGAGATGAATTTCCAACTGCGGTATTTTCTACCCCGGTTGTCAGCCCTAGCAAAGTTGCAGTTCCTATACCAATATTCCCATTTGACGCACTGGATAATGAAAAATTTCCGGCAGAATAACCAAGAAATAAATTATTAGTACCAAAAGTGTGAAAAATCCTTTGCCCATTTTTGTATATTACTCCTACATTGGAACCTAATGTATTTGATAGATTTATATTGACTACATTTAATTCATTATTACTTTCATTAATACTGAGTATTGATGAATTACTGGAGTTAAGAACTTTAAATTGTCCACCACTTCCAAGTTTTGCCTCAACATTCTGAGCTAAAGAATTTGATATAACTGATAAGAAAAGAACAAGAAATATTGTGAGAGTTTTCATTTAAGTGCCTCCTTTTTGTTTATGATTATGTGAAATTAATTATTTGAGAACCATCATTTTTTTTGTTTGATTAAAAGAACCGCTTGTTAATTTGTAGAAATAAATTCCTGATGAAAGTTGTGATGCATTGAATTCAACTTCATATCTGCCTGCTTCTCTGTACTCATCTACCAATGTGGCTACTTCATTGCCGAGAACATCATAAACCTTTAATGTTTGCCAACTGCCTACTGGCGACTGCCAACTGATCGTGGTGCTCGGATTAAATGGATTGGGATAGTTCTGTTCCAAAGAAAAATTAATTGGTAACTCATTAAAGAGCTCCCCTAATGAAGTTGAAGGTTCTGTATCCAACAAGAACCCCTCGTAGCGCCTCGTGGTGCTGTTCCAGCCGTAACCAACAATATAGCGCCCGTCGGGTGAGATGGCACGCGCATCCAGAAGCACAGAGCCACCGGTCAGCAGGGAGGCGTAGGTCTCGTTGAGGTCTTCTATCCCTTGACCCTCAATCCAACGAAAGGCACGTTTATAAACATGGGTGTTCCAAACCAAGCCGACGACCACATTACCATCTGCCGAGACATCATTAGCTACGCTTTCATTTCCACCGAGCGTGCCGAGTTCTTCCATCCCCGTCGCCGATGTCAAACGAAAAGCACGCCATTTACCGCTGGAGTTCATAGCGTCGCCGACGATCACATTCCCATCCTCCGACACGCCAAAGGCCATGCTCCAAATGCCACCGAGCGTGCCGAGTTCTTCCATCCCGCCTGCTGGCGTCCAACGAAAGGCACGAAGCTGCCCATTGGGGATACGAGCCGATCCCACGATCACCGTACCATCCGCCGAGACACCTTGAGCATCGCCGGTTTGGCCACCGAGCGTTCCCATGTCTTGCATCCCCCCCGCCGATGTCCAACGAAAGGCACGCTGATAACCCGTGGAGCTAGTAGCCCAGCCGACGACCACATTCCCATCCGCCGAGACATCATAAGCATAGTGCCGAAGGCCACCGATCGTGCCCAGGTCTTGCATGCCCGTCGCCGATGTCCAACGAAAGGCACGAGCCTGATTGACGTTGCCATCCCAGCCGACGACTACATTCCCATCCGGCGAAACAGCACTAGCAAAGCTCTCACCCCCACCGAATGTGCCGAGGTCCTGAATCACCCCATTCTCCCAACGAAAGGCACGATACAGACCACTGGTGTTCCGAGCATCGCCCACGACCACCGTTCCATCCGCCGAAACATCTGAAGCCTTACTATCTAACCCACCCAGCGTGCCGAGCCAGGTTATGGACTGGGGAGTCAAATTATTGTAATTAAAAAATACGAGAGCTATACAAATTGCAATTGCATTTTTTATTTTCATTTTTTACCTCCGATTTATTTAATTATAGTCATCTTCTTTGTTTGTGAAAAAGAACCGGCAGTTAGCTTATAGAAATAAATTCCTGATGAAAGTTGCGATGCATTGAATTCAACTTCATATCTGCCTGCTTCTCTGTATTCATCTACCAGTGTGGCTACTTCATTGCCAAGAATATCGTACACTTTTAATGTTTGCCTGCTGCCTACCGGCGACTGCCAACTGATCGTTGTGCTTGGGTTGAATGGATTTGGATAATTCTGTTCAAGCGAGTACTCTTCTGGTATTTCCACAGTTGAGACACCCAGCTTTTTAACAGTAGCATCGTTTATGACGATTTCTTCACCTGTTTTGAGATTTAATTTTATGACTTTGCCTGTTTCATCCGTTAGTTTGATATCAATTCCTTCAACTTTAATTACCAACGGATATTGAACACCATTTAACTCTATCAGCTTCCTTGCTTCATTTATTTTCTCTGCTATTCTTCCGGTCTCGTATCTTATATCAAACACACCTGCCGGTGGTGAGGGCGGTAATTCATAATTAGTCAAATCAGTTCCATCCTTTGCACAGTAAAGCACATAACTTTTGCCTTCTGCATCAACGAATACTATTTTGCCCCAATCTTCCGGAAACCATTCCTTATGGTTAACTTCTTTTGCAATTGTTTCAGGGATAATTATCTGAGCATCTCCAGTCAACTTAATCCAATATCCATAACCGGGTTCAATTGTTGAAGCCACATTATATCCGCCGGAATAATAATAGATAGGACCGCTTTGTCTTCCGGGAGGAATTGTAGTAATGTTATTTGCAGAAACAATTATTTCATATCCGCCGATTATGTTCCATCCTGAAAATCCGTTTAATGTATCGTGTTGAACTATCTGTATGCCAGCTGCAGGCCATTCGTCTCCTGTGTTATAGGTTCTGGCTCCTGCGTGTTTCATCCAGTATCCATCACCAGGTATGACAGAATTTACAACTTGATATCCACCCATATATTTATATACGCTGGCAGTTGAGTCTCTGTAGGGCCACCAGGTGTTTACATTCTGATCAGGTGAATTAAGCCCTGGTACTGATACAAGATTCCAGCCATTTGCTACAGTAACTGAAAGCTGGAAAGTCTGCACCATCGTCTGATTGCATTGGGTTCCGGACCCGGTTAAATTCCCCTGTATGTTACCATACACACCAGCGCAAATATCTGATCCTGCTCCTACATCGATTGATGAACCGGTTCCAATAACTATACTCTGCGAGAAAACAATTTCTGAAAATAAAATTATTGCATATAAACGCTTTAATGTTTTCATTTTACTTTACCCCCCGGCTAACTGATGTGAATTTTGTTCCGGATGTTTCTTTTTCTGTTTTAAGCAGGTTTATTTGCTCAATCAATTCTGCTTTCAAGCTCTGAATTTCTGTAAGCTGGTCTTTTAATAATTTTAAATTTTCTATTTCTGATTTAAGATTCTTGTTTTCCTCAAGAAGCTGAGCTATCTGCTCATCTTTTTGAATTTTTAATTCCTGAATTGCTTTTATCATCGGCGCAATAAGGTCGTTATAGCGTAACTGATACTCTCCGTCGTCGGTTATCGTGAGCATGCCGTTATTGTCAATACCTTCTGACTTCAATACTTCCTCCACTTCCTGTGCAATGAGTCCGAACTCTGTTTTCTGTTTCTCATCGTTTATTCTGAAGTATGATACA